>JGI24698J34947_10002355_pt1 | contig 10170 bp, 6 predicted proteins | sample TergutMp193P3_FD_34947 | JGI IMG/M metagenome (IMG submission 34947) | reverse complement strand
GAGCGGCGCGCCGGTAGCCTCATCGTACTCTACCTTGCCGGCAGGCCACAACATACCGTTGGTAATTTCATTTCCTGTTTGAACATAGTCGGGATAGAGTCCCTCGTTTTTACAGCGGGAAAGAATCTCTTTCGTATAACCATAAACGGCCTTTTCCAACTGTTCCGGGGTAAAGCCCTGCCACGCTTTGGGGATAAGCTGCCTGCCGGGGTCAGCCCAAAAATCCGAGTAGTGAAAATCCAGCATCCAGGTCATGCCGTTTTTTACCGCGCGCCGCGCCGCGCGTAAAACGGCCTCTATGTCGCAGCCGCCCGCGCCGTAGTGTGTGCCTTTTTCGTCAAAGGGGTTGTTCCAAAGGCGCAAACGGATACCCGTAACACCGTGCCTTTTTAGAATATCGTAAAGCGCGGCTTCTTTTCCGTTTTCGTAAAATTTACCGCCCAAGCGCTCGGTCTCTTCAAGAGTCGAAAGGTCCATTCCTATTTCCATCACCATTACCTCTTAAGCCTCAAATTGCGTTATACGGTCAAGAAGATTACGGTACCTAAAACGCGCCATATCGTTCTTTTGTATTACGTCTGCCTCGTTGCCCGTATAACAGCACCGCAAACAGTAATATTCTTTTTTTTCGGCATCGTAAAACATATCGATATCCAAATCCCGCATAAAGCAGGACGGACACCGATAGTTCATTTTGCCTTTTTTAGCCTGAGCCATGATACAAACTCCCCCCCTTCGCTGATTTTTTTCTTTAAGCCCAAAGTAAACATAGGCGAGAACGCGTAGCCCTCTCTTACATAACCTTCCGCCTTGCCGGACGGCTCAAAATCAATGCGCGTGTTAATCGCGCCAATCTCCGCCGAAGCGCAAACCGCGTCGGAGGCCCGGGCCTCGCGGCACTTGTAGTTATAGTTAATGACGGTTTCGCCTTTCGCGCCCTTTACCGTTAAGGTAACGCATGTCATATCTTCGGGGTACTCAGTGGTGCCGTAGCAGGCGGTAATATATTCGTCAAACTCCACTTCGGCGGGTTTGGACATAGAAAGTATTTTCCGGGTAGTCTTAATGGCGGACGATCCTTCCTCAAAATCGTATATCGTTTGCGCCGTCAGCTTCAGGTCCGAAAACTCTATTTCCACCGGATCAAGCGTAAGGCTGCGGGTACTGCCGTTTTGGCTGAAGCGGGCTTTGGTACGGCATAAGCACAGGTCGGCCTCCTCGCCGTTGTAATGAATCTTTAAGCTGCGGATTGTTCCCTCGCCGGCGTAATGCGTAAAATAACCGGCGCGGTACATCGCCTGCACGACAAACGGATAGGACGCGTCCTGAACGTGTTTGGTGCCTATGCCCACGGGCCAGTTAATTTTAGCGGCATAGGGCCTTAGGTCTATCAACGCACCGCCCTGGTTCATGTCTACGCAGGTACGCATGAAAGGGTCGCAGTACCAGAACAACTGCTTGTTCGAGCCATACAGTATGTCCTTCCACAAGGCACATTCGGGCGTTGTATAGGTCTTTTTGGCGCGGTAATAATCGGCGTATTCCGCCATTGTCATATCGACGCACTTGCCTTCTTTTTTAAGTTTGCCGTAGTACGCCATGCAGTCCTCGTAACTTTTTACGCTCAGTTCAAACGGAACCTCCCAGCGGCCGGCCTTGTTCATCCAGCCGGGGCCGACAAACACCATATTGTACGCCTCGCCGCCGTTGTATTTTTCCAAATGCCGGTATTGGTCGATAAGGTTAAACAGGTACGGATATTCGCCGTCCTTGTAAATCATTCCGCGCAGCACGTTCTGCGGGTGCGTCCCAAAATTGGAGCCGTTGCCGTCAAAACACGCCAAAAGGTCCCGCGACAGATGCGGTATGGCGACTATCCCGCTGTCCTCGCTTGCGTCGGCGGCCGGCGCGTGGGTGTTTTGTTTAGAGGGTATCCACGGATTCCACGGCCCGCCGTCAAAAATCGTATACCACGAATTGTTACAGGTCCGGTACGCTTTGGGGCCTTCCTCCCAACAGGTGGCAATCGCGCATTTAACCGACGGATACCGGCTCTTTATATAACTGATGAGTTCGGCATCCATGTAATAAGACCCCGTAGAGGCGGGATAAAAACCGAACGTTTCGTAAAACTTACCGAACACGTCGTCTACTATCGCCTTTTTGTCCTCCATCGAGAACATCCATATACAAAAATCTTTTGTCTTGTACTTTTCCCTGAACTCGTTGCAGGGCAGACCCAGTAGCGACAAGGCAATTTCATCGCCGTATGTGTCGTGGTCGTCCCGCGCGATTTGCACAGCCTCGGCGTTAAACAAACTTGCGTAAGTCATTTGAATCGTTGCCTTTAGACCGTTCTTGTGTGCGATGCTTTGCTGCAGCTTAAAAATATCCAGCGATTCGGTCAAAAGATCCTTCGCGCCAATATCTTCTTTTTTTCCGTGCCCCGTAACCTTTTCGGCGTATTCGGGAACCATTTCGGGACGGTGTATCAGGTTCAGTATAAAGTTAGACATCATTTGTTCCCAAGATACGCTTCCGCCTGCCGGTTGGCTTCGTCAATCACCCGCCGGATGCCGGCGGAATCAAGCTGCCGCCTAAGGGCGGCCAGAGCGGCCGGCGCGTCCCCTGCCATGCCGGAAACGAGGGGCGTGTAATACTCAGGCGTTAGGGAATCAATTATGGACAATTCGGTGGTAACAGCCGACTTGTCAAAAGTAAAGCCGTCAAGGAGATGCGCCGGTTTGACATTGGCGTTCCACCGGGACAGTATCTCATCGTACTTACGATCCAGCTCGGTCGGGTTTTCCACGTACTCCGTACGGCTCAGATTCATGTTGTTCCACCCCCAGTTACAATTCGCGTTAATGCCGTAGTCCGCTGTCCGTGGGGTTGTCCGGTAGTATTTGTCCCCTTCCGCAATCCAATGAACGCCTTCAATGCCGTAAGCGGCAAGATCGTACACGGCCTTGTTGGTATAGAATTCGTTAAGCGCCATTAGCGCCCTTTCCTTGTTTTTACTTGCGGCGTTTACCGCCACGCCGTTGTTGATATAGGCGTTTACCCGCTTCGGCCACTTTTGCGCGTAGTCCGCCAGCGTAACGTCCCACTCAGGATGCGCGGCGTTCGCTTCATCGGCAAAACGTTTGCTGGAACCCAGGTTCCAGGCCATTCCCGCCGAAGCGCCCCGCAACAGGCCGTCCTGCCGCTGGTCCTGGGACGCCAGGGAATCCCTTGACCAGAAACCCATGTCAAAAAAGCGCTTCATATCCCGGCAGTACGGGTCAAACCGGTCCCAGTCAAGCAAATAGGTTATGCTTGTGTCGGCGGGATTCTGCGTATTGATGATAAAGAGTTCGCCGGGGGACCCGTTCATAACGGCGTAGCCTGCGTCCTGAAAATAATGGTAAAGCATACCGGCGGAGTTACCCTGAGGGCGCAAACCCGCGCGGGCTTCTCCCACGGCCACTTTTTCAAAAAACCCGATAAGTTCTTCCAGCGACGCTATATCGGCATAGCCGTACTTCTTCAAAAGATCGCCGCGCAGCGCGTACACGTCCGCGCCGAATTCATTGGCAAAATTGGGAACCATGTAGATATTGCCGTCAAGTTTCGCCTGATCCCACGCCACAGGCGGCACGGTTTCCCAAATATCCGGCGCGTAAGTTTGCAGAAACTGCGGCGAAAGCGCGTAAAACCCGCCCATTGACGCGGTGGTCTCGTAATGTGCCCAGGGCGACGCGGTAAATATCAGATCAAAGTCTTCCCCGCCCGCAAACAGCAGGGAATACCGCTGCGCGTGTTCCGCCCATGACAGAAACGTCACTTCAACAGCGGCGTTTATTTCCTCTTTAAGGATTCTGTTGATCTCGCCGTACACCAAATCAAAATCCTTTGACTTGTCCCCGAGCAGATACATCCGCACCGTTACCGCTTTGGAAGTATCCGCCCCGGCTTTCCCCTTGCACCCCGCCAGCGTAACCGCCGCCAGCGCGATAGCCAACACAGCGCACACAATAAACTTCATCTTCTTCATGTAAACTCCTTTTCAGCCCTTCACACCGCCTATGGTGATTCCCTGGACATAGTATTTCTGAACAAACGGATAGAGCAGGACAATGGGCCCCGTTACCACTACCGTTAAAGCCATTTTAAGCGTTTGAGTCGGCATACTGATTGCCGCCGCAACGCTGGAACCGGCCGCTCCGGATTCCAATAATCGTTTGTACGCTTCGATATTATTTACCTTGTTGTACAGAAAGTATTGCAAAGGGTGCATATCCTCTTTGGAAATAAACAGCATGGCGCTGTACCAGTCGTTCCAGTACGCCAAAGCGATAAAAAGTCCCACCGTCGCCAGCGCCGGTTTCAGCATCGGCATCATGATTAACAGCAGCGTTTTGAATTCGCCGCAGCCGTCTATTTTTGCCGCGTGAATAAAGGAATCCGGTATGGCGGATATATAACTTTTCATTATCAATAGGTAGTACACGTTAAAGACAAGGGGCAGCAACAGTGCGAGATAGTTGTTTCTCATGCCCAGGTAGCGGGTCATCAGAATGTAATACGGTACCAGGCCGCCCGAAAACAGCATGGTAAAATAAAAGAAAAACGAAAACTTATTGCGCCAAACAAAGTCTTTCCGGGAAAGCACATAGGCGGTCATGGTTTGCAGGAACAGTCCCAGCAAGGTGCCGACAGCGGTGAGGAGTATGGTAACGGTATATGCCCTAAAGATCACCGCGGGTTCCTGAAACACCGTCCGGTACGCTTCCGCGGAAAAGTCCCGTGGCAAAAGGCTGAATCCGAAAGAGCGTACCGCCTCTTCCGAAGACAGCGAGCCGGAAATCACCATAATAAAAGGGACAACGCACAATAAAGCGATAAGGCCGTTAAAGCAGTATGACAGCGCGCGAAGCAGCCGCTCGTCCGCGCCTGTTCTGCCAATTTTGCCAATTCTGTCTCTTTTCACTCTTCTCTCTTCCTTTTGCTCTTTTCTCTTTTCTCTTTCCTCTTTTCTCTTTTGTTAAAACAGGCTGTAATCTTCATTGTAAACTTTGACCAGCTTGTTCGCCAAAAGGATCGTGGCGAAACACAGCACAGACTGGTACAGACCCACCGCCGCGGACATACCAAAATCATTGTTGGTAATAAGGGCGCGGAACGTAAACGTATCGATTACATCGGTCCAGCTATGAAGCACTCCGTTATTGCCAATCAGGTTGTAGAACATATCAAAATTGCCTTTGAATATGCCCCCGATGGACAATAACAACAGTATCATTACCGTCGGCATCATAAGGGGTATGGTAATGCTGAAAATCCGCCGGAACACGCCCGCCCCGTCAATCGCCGCGGCCTCGTAAACCTCGGTGTCGATACCCATTATGGCGGCAAGGTACATCACCGATCCGTACCCCACGCCTTTCCACGCGCTAAAGAGCGTTAAAATAGCCGGCCAATACGCGCCGTTGTTGTAAAAATTCAGTTTCTCAAAACCCAGTTTTGCCAAAATGCCGTTTATAAAACCAAAGTCGTGGCTAAGGATATTAAACGCGATAACCGACACGACAACCCACGATATGAAATACGGCAAAAACATAAGCGACTGGGAAATCCTTTTGAACATCTTGCCGCTTATCTCGGTAAGGAATATGGCGACCGCCATTTGCAACACCGTGTTAAACGCTATAAAAAGCAGGTTATACAAAACGGTGTTCCGGGTAACAAGCAAAGCCCTTCCCGACTTAAAGAAAAACTCAAAGTTTGTCAGGCCGTTCCACGCGCTGCCGAATATGCCGCCGGCGTAGGTGTATTTCTTGAACGCCAGAATAATCCCGCCCATGGGAATATACGCGAACACGAGGATATACACCACCGCCGGTATCAGCATGATGAGGAACACTCTGTTTTTGGCAACGCGCCGGAAAAAATTATTTTGCATCACTTAAACCTTTTTAGGGACTGGGGATGGGGTTCCTGTCCGCAGGCGCAACGTGTTGACAAACTCGCGCCGCTTACGGACAACAACTTCCGATCCCCGATCCCTAATCCCCCTTTACTTCACCGTGTACAACAGGGCGCCGTCCATGTCAATGTTTATATAAGCCGTTGGCGGACTGTCCCATTCGTCGCTATAGCCGGTAACGGCGGACCGGGGCGCAAAGCTGCCCGGATAGGTATGAACGCCTTCGTCCCAGCCCATGGAGAAGAAAGCGGCTACTTTAAGCTCCGTTCCTTTTACGGCGTTGTCAATCCCGGCAAGGGGTATGGCGAATTTGATCACCTGCGGCGAACCGGCAGGAGCAGCCGGGCTATATACGTCACTCGTTACGCTCCATTCGGTTATATTTTGCCTTGCCCCTTCTACTCCTTTGGGCCCTTCCTCCCAGTCGCCCATCTTCAAATAGACACGGGCCTCAACTGAACCGGCGATAGTTTCATCAAGGCAAATTCGGTCATCGCTATCCGGAGTCTCTGGCTGTGTCCCGGTTCCGAGTTCTGAGCTGGTATTATCTACCAACAGTACAATGCGGTCCCATCGATAAGCGCCGAAAGTCATTGGGACGCTCATGGCAACGTACAAATTGACCGCGTCATTGGCCACATAGAGCGCGTTAAATGTATAAACCGCGCTGCTATCTACCTTTGGCCTTACGTCTGTAGTGCTCTCCGCTTTGTCAGGATCGCTGAAAGCAAAATCCAATGTTCCGCTTGCCATGTTTACGTTGCTGTGAAAAACAACTTCATTCCCAACGGTAAAGCTTATCGCCGCGCTCTTTGGTCCTTCGCCGTGGACGGCGTATACGGCGCTGACCTTATACCACCATGTGGCTCCGCTCGTTAAACCGCTGTGAGTGTAGGTAGTATCGGAAATTGTATCCCCAACCAGGGTATAACCAGAATCGTTAGCGGGCACGGTGGTCGATTGAACGCCATACAGTTTGTAAGAGGCCGCTCCGTCAACGGCATTCCATGCCAGGGTAAGGGAAGCGGCGGCGCTGCGGGTTACTCTGAAATATTCGGGTACAACAAGCGGCAGGGTATCGGTTTTCACCGGATCGCAGTAATCTCCCCAGTCATCGCTGAAAGCCCTAACCCGGTAATAATAGGCGGTTGCCGGCGAAAGGCCCGTGTCGGTGTATGTTGTGTCCGTCACGTTATCGGTAACCGATGTCCACGGTCCGGCTGCCGCCGGCGCGCGCGAGACCTCGTATTTGTCCGCGCCGATAAGGGCGTTCCATGTTAAAGCGGCGGTATCTGCGGTACTGGTAATGCTGAGGCCTGTGGGTATAAACGACGCGGCCGCCGCCGGCTTACAGTAATCCCCCCAGCCGTTATAATTGTAGGCCTTGATGCGATAATAATACGTCGTTCCCTTTACAAGACCCGTATCGGTGTATGAGCCGTCCTGTAGGTTATCACTAACCGTTGTCCAGGGCCCGCCCGCCGCCGTTGCGCGTTCTAATTGGTAACCTGAAGCAATTGCGGCGTTAACCGCGTCCCAACTTAAAATAACGGCGCCGTTGGTCGAGGCGGCCTTAAGGCCGGTGACTATGCCCGGCCTCTCAATGTCCGCCCCCTTGATGCCGCCCAATACCTTCATGACAGGCAGGGCCTTACCGGTGTTATCGAATAACGTCGCCATTTCGGAATTACTCCGCAGGCCGGGGACGGGCGCGATCCAGTCCGCCCCCCACCACATTACGCCGTCGCCTCCTGCCGCGACAACCGCGTCCATAAACGCGCGGTATACCCTTGCCTGGTTTTCAGGCGTTGAGGGAAGGTACCGTGTTCCGTCGGGCCGGGTTCCGAACAGCACCCCCGAATCCGAGGTAAACCCGTTTTCGTTTGTCATCGGCGCGGCGGAAGCGTTCTCCTGCTGCATTCCCACATAGTTGCCCATGCTGTCAAAATTTTCCAGAGTCCAGCTATAGCCGGATTCACATACCACTACCTCTTTACCAAACCGGCTTTTGAACTCCCGGATATTGTTGTACAACGCGTCAATAGACCGATGGGACGACCAAAAAGGATACCATGACAGGCCGACTACATCGTAGTCAACTTCGGTATTCCCGGCGGGCGCGCCGGTGTCGATGCGGAGGGTAAAACGTTCGAAAGTGCTCAGAATACCGGCGTCGCCGCCACTGTCAAACTGAATCATAATTTTGGCGTTGGGCGCGGCCTCCCTCACGGCTGTCGATCCGTAGGACAGCGCCATAGACCAATCAGCCCATGTACTTAATCTAACGCCGGTACCGTCGAGGGAAGCGCCTTTATGATCTCTCAGAAAGCCGGAACGTATCTCGTTGCCAAGCTGTACCATATCCGGCTCGGCGCCGGCGGCCCTGAGTTCCCGGACGGTGTCTTTGACATAATTGTACAGCGCAAAATACATTTCGTCTCTGGTCTGGATATCTTTCCAGTCATAGGGGATTGGCTGATCCTGGGGGTCGGCCCACCAGTCGCTGAAATGGTAGTCCAAAAGAAATTTCATCCCCGCCGCCTTCGCGCGGGCGGCAATCACTTTGGTAACGCCTATATGGTTATTGCCGTCTCCGGCATAATGTTCGGGATGCTTGGTCGGATCAATCCACAGGCGGACCCGCACATAGTTTACCCCATTATCGGTCAGTATCTTCATGATATCTTCAACCTTGCCGTCAAAATTGCGGTACACGCCGCCGTGCTGTTCGATTTCCAGACAGTTGGAAATATCCGCCCCGCGTATAAAATCATCGGGAACGGCAGTCCTTAGCGGATGCAGAACGCTAGGGTCAAAAGTCTCGGCTGGTTTTTGGGGGGGAACATAAGGGGTAGTAGGCCCCGGACAACCGAGCATGGCGCATACGGCGAGTATTCCCAGCAACGGCAACAGGAAACGGCTGTTCTTCATAAAGAATCTCCTCAATTTATGTACGGCGCGTCGTAACGCACCATGCTCTGACCGTACGCGACATTAAGCCGCATACGGCCTTGAAAACATTTACTTCACCGTGTAGGACAGGGCAGCGCTCATGTCAACAGTGATATAATTGACCCCTGTTGACTCCCCAATATCCCAAGCAGTGTAATAGTCTACGCCATCATTGCTACTGAATTTAAAAGCGTCTTTGGGGACAATTCCACCCATGACTATATTGCCTCCATTAGTCCAGCCCTGAGAGTAAGCGGCCACTACTTTGAGTTCATTCCCTGATGCCGCGTTGCCGATATTTGCAAGGGGTATTGAGAATTTGATCACCTGAGCGTCCATAGGGGTATCCGGCTTTACAAACCAGCCATTGTCGTTAGACGGAGTACTCCATGCGGAGACGTTGATCGCGGCTCCGGCTGTACCGCCGAGAGTCTCATTATTCCGCTTATATACGCTGGCCTCAATCGAACCGGTGATAGCCTGGTTTTGCGCTATTTTCATGGTATCCGTATCTCCGCCGCCGGTACTTACAGCGGTATTGTCAATCCAGATCACCAGGCGGTCAAAGTTGTAACCGGCAGGGAATTTTCCCGTGCCGAAGTCCAGGGCGACATACAGGTTAGTAGCGTCATTCGCCACATACAGCCCTTCAATCTGGTAATTATTTGACGTATTGTCTTTTGTCACAGTTCCCTTATCCGTGGAACTCGCCGCTTTGGTAGAATCGCTGAAATCCGCGTCCAGTGTTCCGGTGGCCATGTCTATGTCGGCAAAGGTAGCCTGTGCCTGAACATAGCGGGCATAGAGGGTGGTGTTGGTGGTGAAAAACGCGCTTGCGTTCACAGGGACTCCGTCCGTCGTTTCCGCCCAGCCCAGCCAGGTATAGTCTGCCGCGCTCAACGCGGGAAGCGCGTCCGCGCCGATTGCCACGCCGCTTAGGGCGCTGAAATCAGTCGGCGCGGTACCCGGGAAGCCGTTCAGATCATACGTTATGGTGATGGCGCCGCCTGTCCAACGGGCATAGAGGGTGGTGTTGGCGGTGAAAGTCGCGGTCGCGTCAATAACGTTTCCGCTCGCCGTTGTCGCCCAGCCCATGAAGGTATAGCCTGCTGTCTCGGTCAATGCGGGAAGCGCCCCCTCGCCGATTGCCGTGCTGTGTTTGGCGGTGTAGTTGGCGGGCGCGGTACCGGGGAAGCCGTTCAGATCATACGTTATGGTGATGTCAGAGCGCTCCCACCGGGCATAGAGGG
>JGI24698J34947_10002354_pt1 | contig 10172 bp, 13 predicted proteins | sample TergutMp193P3_FD_34947 | JGI IMG/M metagenome (IMG submission 34947) | reverse complement strand
GTTGAAATGTTTGGGTTTCGGTCTTTTATTAGCAATACAGAACTTCAACATGATGATAGCATTTATGATTTTTTTTCCGAAGAGTATTACAAAAAATAATATATCTCAATAAATGTTAATAAAAATAAATGACTTAGAAATTACTTAAATATTGTAAGAGGTTTTCGATGAAAAAAATAGTAAAAATATTGCCGTTATTCGGCGTGGCGGGAGTTGTTTTTTATTTCCTTCATGTACTTTTTGGAACATTGTTTTATACAGGTTATAATCCAATGGCTCAGGCAATTAGCGACTTAACCGCTTCAAATTCACCGTCAAAAAATATCGCCATGCTGTTTTCGATACTTTACGGTATATTTACGGTAGTTTTTTCAGCATACTTTTTTGTATATTTCAAACAAAAAATTAATAAATGCGTTACTTTTGGCGCAGGTTTTTTTTGTGTTATGACAATAGTTTCATTTTTGGGATATACATTTTTTCCATTATCGGAATCCGGTTACGCAGGGACATTTCAAGATAAAATGCACGCGGTTGTAACAATAATTGTCGTTTTGTTTACCATAATAGCGCTCATATTGTTTGTAATTGGATTTTTCAAAACAGAAAATTTGAAACATCTTGCTATAATATCTTTATGCACATTTTTGTTGTTATTAACCGGTTCAATGCTAACAAATATATTGCCAAAAGAATATTTTGGCATAGCTGAACGTATAAGCGTATATTCGTTAATCATTTATACAGGAATAATATCACTCTGGATGTATAGATATATAAAGAATCAAAACACTTGAAATAAAATGAAAAAAATAATATAATATGAAACAGTTGCCCTAAACAACTTATGGAGGAAAAATGAGTTTTTTGGAAGCCGGAATGCTAATTTGTTTCGGAGCCTCATGGCCGCTTGATATTTATAAATCATTGAAATCGCGCTCAACCGCCGGCAAAAGCGTCATGTTTATGTTTGTTCTTGGCGTTGGGTACATATTCGGTATAGCCAATAAAATCATATACAGCCGCGATATAGTGCTGGCTCTGTACATTATCAATTTTTTATTGGTGTCGGTTGATATTTGTCTTTTCTATCGAAACAGACGGCTTGAAGCCAAGACTTTAAACAAATCAAAAGGAGAAAAAGATGAGTGAGATACTTAGTATAGAAGCAAAGAAAAAACTAATTGAGGCGAATTGGCGCATGGAAGAGTTGGACGAAGTGCCTTTTGTCATAGAAGTGGGTCCTATGCACATGGCGACAAAAAAATTCTACAACAATCCCGATGCGGAAATTGAATGGGCCGAAGAACACGCGAAAAAAAGGGAAGACGTGTACGACTACGGCTTTCCCAACATCAAGCCCAATCAGGGTATCAATATCGTAGCCGGCGCGTTTGGCTGTGTGTGCAAACCTAACGACGAAGCCGACCCTTGGGTCGAATGTCTTATCCGCGAGGAAAATGTCGATGATGTTTTCAAATTGAAAGTTCCCGACCCTGTCAACAATCCTTACTTTGAGCAGGCGTGGAAACACGTTGAAGCCCTGCAAAAAAAATCGCAGATTCCGCTGAGGGTTATCAATGTTCCTTCTCCGCTTGTTACAGCGTCGCTGATTTGGGAATACACTTCTTTTATAGAAGCAACGCTTGTTTATCCTGACGAAGTTCACGCGCTTTTGGAAAAAATCACAGAAGCGACTATCGGTTACGTCAAGGAAATGTTTAAACGAATAACGAATCTTTACGGGGTGAGCCACGAGTTTTGGTATGTGCCGAAAGAGACGGGCGTCCGTATCAGCGACGACACTGCCGCCCTGCTCTCCCCTAACCTGTACCGTGAGTTCGGCGTAAAGTACAACGCGATGATAGCGAAAGAATTCGGCGGCGTTGTGGTTCATTCCTGCGGAGACGTGTCGAGTGTCGCGGAAGCGATGATGGAGATTCCGGGACTGACCGGTCTTGACTTTACCATTCCGCAGGTGCAGAATTGGGAAAAGGTCCGCGACGCGGCGGCCGGGAAAATTCCCCTCTGCCTGCGCCATTTTTACTGGGACCACATTGACGACGGCGTAACGGATTTGGCGGAATATACGCAAAAACTGCTGGATTTCTTCGGGCGCAAGGGCGTGTTCATTCAGACATCAACCCCCACCCCGGAAGAAGCTGTGGCGCTTAGTGAAAAATTGCATAAAATACTGAAAAAATAATTTTTTTGGTATATTATAAAGTTGTAACCATTCCACCGCGTTGCGGGGTTTTAAATTACAAACTTTTTTAAGGGGTGAGATATGAAAATTAGAAAGTATGCGTTGGCGGCGCTCTCCGTCTTAACTGTCATTGCGTTCTTTGCCTGCGCAACAGGTGCTAAGGTTGTCGTCAAAGAATTGGAAAACAAGGGATCATCGATGAGCATCGCCACTCCCGACTGGATCAAAACCTATACTTCGTCCGGAATTACCAAATTACAGTCGCAGTCGGAGTACAGGGATAAATACTGTATAATCGGCGAGGAAACCGGAGTGAACAGGCAATTTGTGCTTGCGTGGGCGGACAATTTCAGCGCACAGCAGCGCATCGGCGCAATGTTGCGCACAAACATTGCTTCCAACTACAACGCCAGAGTACAGGGCACGGCGCAGTCAACAGGCGTATCGGATTCATCAACATCTGCCGGAACCGGTTCATATCAGCAGGAGATTGACAATGTTATCAGCGCTATAGTTAACGTGAGCTATTCAGGCGCACAGCGTGAAGCGGACTGGTGGAGTCTTCGCCGTCGCTACGATCCGGATCAGAAAGATGTATACACTGACGAATACACCGCCTATGTACTGTATACAGTTCCAAAGTCGCAGTTAAATGAACAAGTAGCGAAGGCGCTGGAAACTTCAGTCAGCAAAGATTCAGCGTTATATGACATCACTATTGCGATGGCGCGGCAGATTCTTACGGAAGGCATGAACAACTGGGGCGAATAAAAACATAACGCACTATTAAAAAACGGCAGGACGCAAAAGTTCCTGCCGCTTTTTTTTGCCGTTTGCAAAACTGATCGTTTTATTTCATTTCCAAAGCTTTCAGCCTACCCTCCGCGCGGCGCAGTTTTTCTTTTGCCTTGTCAGTTTCAAATTTGAAATTCGAATCACTCAAAATTTTTTCCGCCTTTCGTTTTGACTCAAGGGCGCGTTCTTTGTCTATTTCTTGCGGCCATTCGGCGCAATCCACCATTAGCACGCTTTTGTGTTCCTTCACTTCAAAAATACCGCTTGAGACAAACGCAATGCGGTAATTGTCGTCATTTTCTTTTATGCGCAACAGTCCTGCGGCTGTAACAGCGGTAAACGGCGAATGGTTTGCGTATATTCCAATTTCGCCGTCCACAAGAGCAAGTATGACTGTTTGCACCTTGTCGGAGTAAAAAAGTCGGTGCGGAGTGTGTACCTCGAAATTAAACAGGGGTAACATTACTTCGCTCTCTCCAAAACATCATCTATGCCGCCTGCCATGTAGAAAGCCTGTTCGGGGTACAAATCGCACTCGCCGTCGAGAATCATTTTGAAACCGCGAACTGTTTCCTTAACTGGCACATAACGCCCCGGAATACCCGTAAATTTTTCTCCGACAAAGAACGGCTGGCTAAAGAAGCGCTGAATCTTGCGCGCTCTTCCAACAATAAGTTTGTCCTCTGCGGAAAGTTCGTCCATGCCTAAAATAGCGATGATGTCCTGCAATTCTTTGTAACGCTGTAAAATTTGCTGAGTTCTTCGCGCTGTGTTGTAGTGTTCGTCGCCTACAACCGCCGCATCGAGAATGCGCGAACTTGAAGCGAGAGGATCGACAGAAGGATAAATTCCCAACTCTACAATTTTGCGCGAAAGCGTGGTGGTCGCGTCCAAATGCGCGAAAGTTGTCGCAGGAGCGGGATCGGTGAGATCATCGGCAGGAACATAAACCGCCTGTATGCTGGTGATCGATCCTTTTGATGTGCTTGCGATTCGTTCCTGGAGACTGCCCATTTCGTTGGCAAGTGTCGGCTGATAACCGACCGCGCTCGGTATGCGCCCAAGCAAAGCGGAAACTTCCGCGCCTGCCTGAATGAAGCGGAAAATGTTATCGACAAACAAAAGCACGTCCTGTCCGTCTTTGTCGCGGAAATGTTCCGCCATTGTAAGACCGGCAAGCGCGACTCTCATTCGCGCACCGGGAGGTTCGTTCATCTGACCGAAAACAAGCGCGGTTTTTTCGATGACGCCGCTTTCCATCATTTCTTTCCAAAGGTCGGCTCCTTCGCGCGAACGTTCTCCAACGCCGGTAAACACCGAATAGCCGGAATGTTCTGTCGCTATGTTGCGGATCAGTTCCATAATAACGACTGTTTTCCCTACGCCCGCGCCGCCGAACAAGCCGATTTTTCCGCCCTTTGCGTAAGGCGCAATTAAATCAATTACTTTTATTCCCGTTTCAAGCACCTGAGTTGCCGGCTGTTGTTCATCGAAGCCAGGCGCGGCGCGGTGAATTGAATCATACTGTGCGGCACTGAATGCTCCCTTGTCGTCAATCGGATCGCCCGTTACGCTAAACATCCGCCCAAGCACTTCCTTTCCGACCGGCACGCTGATTGGGCGACCTGTATCTTCAACTTCAAGTCCGCGCGATAATCCTTCTGTGGCGGACATCGCGACACAGCGCACGCGGTTGTCGCCAATATGCTGAAGAACTTCCATGACAATATTTCTGTTACCCGATTTTACTTTCAGCGCATTCAAAATATTAGGCGTCTGTCCCTGTTCAAAACGGACATCAACAACCGGACCGATTATCTGGGTAATGATTCCTTTATTCGCCATATTCAGTTTCTCCTTTAACGATCCGCCAACGCTGTGGAACCGCCTACAATTTCCGACATTTCCTGCGTAATGCCTGCCTGTCGCGCGCGGTTGTAACTTATCCGCAAATCCGCGAGCATATCTTCGGCGCTTTTGGAAGCCTCGTCCATCGCGGACATTCGGGCGCTCTGTTCGCTCGCGTATGCTTCAACCATCGCGCCGTAAATCACGCCCTTAATATACTGGGGAACGAGCGCGTCAAAAACTTCATCCGCCGAGGGCATGAATTCAAATCTTAATTCTACGCGCTTTTCGCCGCCGATTTCAAAAAGTTCATTTTGAATTTTTTCTTTTAAAAGAGGAATAATCTGCCGTTCCACAGGCAGCATTTTGACCACACTGAACATGTGGGTATACACGATATGGATCTCATCGAAAATCCCCCAAAGGTACTGCGAGAGCACATATTCGGCGATTTCTCCGGCGTGTTCCACAGTGGGTATCTGCGAGTGGAAAGAAAAACTTTCCAGAATGACATGAGATGTATGGGCGAAATAACGGTTACCGATAGCGCCGATAAGTACCAGCATGGGATTTTGCACCCTTGTACAAAGTTCGTTTACATGACGAAAAACATTCGCGTTGTAGCCTCCGGCAAGTCCCTTATCGCTGGTTATAACAATTATCGCTGTACGGGAAGATTTGGAAGAATCGCTCCTTCGGAAATATTCACTCTGAATAACGCCTGCGCCCGAAAGAATATCAAACATTGATTTTTGAATTCTTTTAAAATACGGAACTGTATCTTCGAGCATTCGCCGTCCCTTGCGCAGTTTCGAGGTAGAGATAAGGTTCATCGCCTTTGTTACCTGCAACGTTTGTTCGATAGCCCGCATCCTCAGACGCACATCGCGTAAATTTGCCATTATTTATTTTTTTCCTTGTAGGCTTCTACAGTTGCGCGTAACTCACTTTCCTGATCCGCCGAAACAACGCCCGTTTCCGCGATACTTTTCATTAAATCAGTTTTCTGCGTTTTAAGGTGCGACAGAAAATCTTTTACAAAAGAAGAAATCTTTTCCATTTTTATATCCATAAGATAGCCGTTCACCGCGAGGAAGAGAATCGCAATCTGATCTTCCAGCGGATAGGGCGAAAACTGCGGCTGTTTCAGCACTTCCATTAACCGTTCACCTTGAGCGAGTTTGTCCTGCGTCGCCTTGTCTAAATCACTGCCAAACTGCGCGAATGCCGCCATTTCGCGATACTGCGCAAGATCGAGTCTTATGCGACCGGAAATTTTCTTCATCGCCTTTGTCTGCGCTGAACCTCCGACACGGCTAACCGAAAGACCAACGTCTATCGCAGGACGGAAACCTGAATTGAACAATTCTGAATCGAGAAAAATCTGACCGTCTGTTATCGAAATTACGTTTGTGGGAATGTAAGACGAAATGTCTCCGGCTTGTGTTTCAACAATGGGAAGCGCAGTGATTGAACCGCCGCCGCGCTTTTCGGAAAGTTTCGCCGCGCGTTCCAAAAGGCGCGAGTGCAAATAAAATACATCGCCGGGAAAAGCCTCGCGCCCCGGAGGACGGCGCAACAGCAAACTGATCGCGCGGTAAGCGACTGCGTGCTTGGAAAGATCATCGTAGACAACAAGCACATCTTTTCCCTGATGCATAAAATATTCCGCCATAGCGACCGCCGAATAAGGCGCGATATATTGAAGAGCAGCCGAATCAGAAGCAGACGCCAGCACCACAAATGTGTAGTCCATCGCGCCGCGCTTCTCAAGATTTTTAAGAATCGCCGCAACAGATGACGACTTTTGCCCTATCGCGCAGTACACGCAAATAGCGTTTTTCCCTTTTTGGTTTATAATCGTGTCGATAGCGATTGCAGTTTTTCCTGTTTGACGGTCGCCGATTATCAGCTCACGCTGACCGCGCCCGATTGGAATCATTGCGTCTACGGAAATGCTTCCGGTTTGAAGCGGAGTGTCTACGCTTCCGCGATCGATTACAGGCGCGGCAGGAGCCTCCATCGGCATAAAAAATTCGGTAGTTATAGGTCCCTTGCCGTCTACAGCTTCACCTAACGGATTTACAACCCTGCCGAAAAGCGCGTTGCCCGTAGGAACAGATACAACCTTGCCGGTTCCTTTCACTTCTTCGCCGTCTCTGACAAGAGACTCGCCTTCCAAAATTACACAGCCGACATTTTCATCTTCAAGGTTAAGCACAATTCCTGCCGCGCCCGAAGCGAATTCAACGAGTTCGCCGTAAACCGCGTTATTAAGACCGTAGACGGTTGCAACAGAATCGCCTACCTGTACAACAAAACCCGAACTGCCGGATGAAGCGCCTCCTTTCCAGTTTTCGATCCGCTCTCGCAAAACTCTCGTGAGGTCATCATAATTCGCCATTGCTGACTCCTTCCAACTTCGCTCTCATCGCTTCCACCTGCCCCTTTAGGCTTGCGTCAATATAGAAACCGTCAATTCTCAGCAGGAAACCGGCAAGCAGTTCCGGCTTGACGCTCGTTTTCATTCTAACGTCTGACGCGCCGATTTTTTCCTTTATCATCTGCGCCAGTTCTTTTTCAAAACCGCTGTCTATGGGAAACGCCGATTCAAGGGAAAGATCGAGAATGCCTTTTTGCTCATCTAGCTTTTGTTCGATTCTCTGTAAAAGTAAATTAATGTATCGGAAACAATTTTTTTCAACTAACAGACAAATAAAGCGTATTGCGTATTCAACTAAGGGAGAGGCTTCAGTTTTGCTCGCGTCGGCACTTTCCCTCAGTATTTTTTCAAGTTTCGCCGATGCGCCGTGTCCTACGAAAAAGCCTTGAACGGACTTAACAGGGACGGAAAGCGCCTTGAGGCACAGGAATGCGCCTTCTGCGTTTTCGCCCGAAACAGCCAAAAACGCCGCCGCCCACCTGTCCGCGTGAAACACTTAGCCGCTTCCTTTTTTTACCGCGAGTTCGTCAAGGAGCATGTTCACATAACGGCGGTTATCGTCGCCTGAAAAGTCTCTGGCGGCGAGTTTTGCGGAAGCCGCCATTACAAGAGCGGCTGCTTCAAGTCTGAACTTCGCCAGCGCCGCCTGATATTCCGCCTCAAGTTGTTTGCGCGTTGCGGCGGAAATATTTTTCGCTTCCTGCTTTCCTTCGGCGACAATAATTTGTGCTTGACGTTCGGCATCTTCGCGCGCAGTTTTCAAAATCTCCCGCGTTTCAGCTTCGGCATTTTTCAGCTTGTCCTCGTATTCGGCAAGCAAAGCTTTTGCCTGAGCCTTGTCCTTATCCGCCTGATCAATCGAATCTTGAACGCGCGCTGTCCTATCCGCCATGAATTTAGTTACCGGCTTGAACAATATCTTGCGCAGAATCAAAAACAGAATCGTGATATTGATAATGGTAATTATAAATGTGACGGAAAAATCAAGCATAGCAGCCTTCTATTATCCCAACTTGCCGATCAGCATGAGCGAGATAACCAATCCGTAAATAGCGGTTGATTCCGCGAGCGCCACGCCGACAAAAAACATCGGCATAAACTTACCGCTGGCCTCAGGCTGACGCGCTATCGCCGTCAAAAGCCCTGATGTTGCAACGCCGATTCCAATACCGGCTCCAATTCCGGTGATTACCGCAATACCCGCTCCGACTCCAAACAAAACATTTAAATCCATACTAAACCTCCTATTAATTTATTCTTCATTCTTCAAGTTTTACCGCCTCTGAAATATAGATACATGTTAAGAATACAAAAATTGCCGCCTGTAATATTCCGTCGAATAAATCAAAATATATAGCCATAATCGGCGGAAGCAAAATGGGGAGCAGTCCTTCGATAAGATACATCATCACAAGACCGCCCAACATATTTCCAAAGAGCCGCAGTGTCAGCGATAAAAGCCGTGTACCGTAATCCATTATATTGAAAGGAAGCATTACGGGCAAGGGATAGAGCAGTCGTTTGAACCAGCCGCCAAAACCTCGCGCCGCGAAACCAAAAATTATCGTCATCAGAATAGTAAGTACCCCAAACGCAGCCGTTACGTTAATGTCTCTGGTCGGGGGTCTGATTAAAAACGGCGGAGTAAACTCCATGCCAAAAGCCTTTACTTCCACTGGAGAAAAAATCCCCATTAAATTGCTCAGAAGCAGAAAAAGAAACAGGGAACCAATATAGTGACCCAGATATTTAGAAAAACGACCGAACTGATTTTTGGAAAAATTGTTGAGGAATTCTACCCCCACCTCTAAAATCGCCTGCGGTCCTGTGGGAACCTCTTTAAGCTTGCGAGTAAGAATGATAGACGCGATTATAATAATGAGCATTACCGCCCATGAGATGATTACGGTTTCAGTAATTGGAATTTCGATGTTGAATAACGTAAAAGTGAAAATCGTTTTTATTTCCATCGCATTCATATACGCAACCCTTATTTAAAAAAGAAATCGTCTTTAAAATATTTTTTTAGCATCTCTTCGGAAACTTTATCGTGATGTTTCATGCTCGTGTAAGTTTCTTCAAGAAAACCTTTGGTCACATAGAAACTGCCCAGAAGGAAAAATTCCGCGATCCTCGTAAGCGCGCCCATCGACTGATACATTCGCATAGAGTTTTCCGGCGCAAACTCGTTCATCAAAAATTCAATTACAACTTTTTGCGCTAAGTTCATCGCGTAAATCACTTCGGAAACAGGAAAACTGCTGCGCAGACGCTCTTTCCCGACATCCACGAAAAAATTTCCGACAAGCGAACGGTCAAGCCCGCGATCCAGCGTTCGGGACAACAGGGGGAAACAGGGTTTGCTCTCTTCGATCAGCGTTTCGTCGTCAAGTGTCTGGTAGTGCTTTAACTGCTCGGCGTTACGTATTTGATCTTTCCACCTGACGGCAAAATCACGAGATTTTAGATTCAAAGAATCTATCAATACCCGATCAATCATTATGGTAGAATTATACACTTTATGTGAATTTTACACAAGGCTTTTTTGCATAATTATCTTTTCCATTGCCAGTCACCTCCGCCGAGTTATCTTCACATAGGAATCAAAAGCCCAACTGTTAAAGTTTCTTACATTGGGCGGAACTGTTACATCGTCCATAAAATTATTTGAGAAGGACATGTCTCCGATATACACGAGTGAATCGGGCAGACTTATATTTTTTAATCTATTTCTGTTAAATGCGCTCATCCCGATAGATGTAAGGGAATCGGGCAGGATTAAGTTTGATATTCTGTTGTTGGAAAAAGCTCCGTATTCGACGGTGGTAACAGAGTCGGGCAATGTTAATTCAGTCAATCTGTTATATGAAAATGCCATGT
>JGI24698J34947_10002353_pt1 | contig 10173 bp, 11 predicted proteins | sample TergutMp193P3_FD_34947 | JGI IMG/M metagenome (IMG submission 34947) | reverse complement strand
GGATGCCCTCCTTGCGGCATCCTTAGTTTAATTTGGGTAACATTTTCTATTTGAGGCACGCCCTCTTTTCGGTAACATTTTCAATGAGGCAAGGCGCCCCCCTTGAACTATATGGCGAAACATCATATACTATAAAAATGACGCTTTGCGAAATTCAGGCGGGAAAACACATGGGGAAGGGGAAATAAATGCGAAAACCGGTAACATTTGCCATAATTTTAACATTGTGCGTACTTGCGACATGCACAAGCAATGATTATTCGGCCAATTTAACAGGCGCCTCGGATTATTCGACAGTCGCGGTCAAGGATTTTATTTCATTGGGCATTGTTACCGTCAACTCCATAGAAATTCATTCTTCAGGACCTTTGGGCTTTAACAAAAGCATTGAAGGTTCCAAGATAACCTTTGCCGATCTTATGCAGGAAGCGGCAAAACTGGAAGCCGACGACATTATCAATGTCAGAATCGATATAAAAAGCAATTACAAAAAGAGCGCGTTTGATTGGGTGACCGGCTGGAGCAGAACTTATACCTACATCGGCACCGCCCTGGCGATAAAATATACCGAGAAAGTTGATGGAGCTTCCGATCCGCAATTGAACGGGCTGCCCAAAGCGCCGGAAACTTCGGGAGCGGTAAAGGTCAATAGATCCGGCAAAGTGCAACTCAGGTAACGGCAAAATGCGCGGGCGTTATTCTTTTTATGCGTATATAATTCTCCTGCTGACACTGGCAGGCTGTACAAGCGTACATTATTCCGAACCCCTTGCGGGCAGGTATATACGAGTCACCGTAGCGCCAAAAAGTTTTATTGTAATCGGGGCTGTTTCAGCCAGTTCAACGGAAACCCATACGGTAAGCTGTATGGGCATAATTAAAAAAGTAGAAGGTTCAAAAATCGGTTACACGGATCTGATTCTGGAAGCCGCCACTCTGGGCGCAGACGATATTATTGACGTCAGGATCGAAAAAAACAGCAATTACAAAAAGGGCGCGTTTGATTGGCTGACCGGCTCGACCAGAACTTATACTTACGCCGGCGCCGCTCTGGCGATAAAATACGTCAGCGGCGATTATGAACCTGATGATTCCGATGAATTTGATAATTTATTATTTTTTCACCGATAGAGCAAAGAGCCGCCGATTAATTTAGCGTTTCCTTATTTCATTTTGAATATTTTATATGCCAATAATAAAAAGTTATAGCGGACAAAAGGAAAGAAACGCAACAGCTTAAAGGGGTTTTGCAGACAATAACCTATCCATTCAAGGCCAAGATCGAAAACCGCTTTTGAGGGATGTTTTTTACGCTCGGCAAATACGTCAAAAATATCGCTACACCAAAGCCGCATGCCTTTTCCCAGTCTTTTGCCTTTTCTCGCAATCCAGAACTCGCCGCCCCGCACCCCTTTGCCGACAAGAAGCAGCGACGGCGACGCTTTGTGAATTGCCTCAATGATGGCGGGTTCGTCATGCTGCCTGAACCAGCCGGGAAAACGGCCGACGATACGGAGTCCGGGAAAAGTCTCGCGGATATTTTTTTCGATCTTAAAAAGCACCTGTTTTTTTCCGCCCAAAAGATAGCCCGAAAGCCCGCAGCTTTCCAGCGCCGTCAGCAGGTTTATTACAAAATCAAAAGGCATATAGCGGACGGCTTGTTTTTTATGCAGAAACCGAATTCCCCTGACAATGCTTTTTGAAATGGGGATCACGAGCGCCGCGTTTTTTACATATTCCCGGTATTCGGCGTTCCGCCGCGCACGGAGAAGATCCCATACGGAAAGCAGGACAATATTACTCTCTTTTCCTTCCGAAAGAAGCCGGAAAACCAAACGCCCAAGCTGTTCAGGTTTTACAATATCAATGGGAATTTTTAGGAAATGTATCCGCTCGCAATTATCGGCGGCAATGTCGTTTATTTCCGCGCTGTCTCCCACGAATCTCTCTCCATTAATAATATCCGTACTGCCGCGGCCGCGTACAGGGCCGCCGTTTCGGTACGCAGTATCGTATCTCCAATGGTAAAAGGCTTAAACCCGGCGGCAATAAACCGCCCGGCCTCGGCTGAAGAAAATCCCCCTTCGGGCCCGACGGCCAGAACAACCGCTTCAGGCTGGCTATTACCAAGATACCCGTGAAGGCTATTGTTTGCAAGCGGCAGATGATGAAACAGCAGGCCGAGAACGCCGGGCCGCCGCGCTTTATTTTGTTCCCAACGCAGTAATAATTCGTCAAAGGCAACGGGAAAAAAAATCTCCGTCGCCGTCGCCGAACCGCACTGCTGCCGGGCTTCTTTTATTATCCGCTGCCAGCGTGAAAATTTCCCCCTTCTGTCGTTATGTATCTTCGGGGCGGAAAATTCCGAGGCAAACGGAACAATCCCGGTAACGCCGCCCTCGGCGGCCTGCCTGACAATCAGGTCCATTTTATCGCCTTTGGGCAGGGCCTGATACAAATAAATCGGCGGCAACAACGGTGTTGAAAACGACGGTGTCGAAAGGGACGGTTTTGGAAAGGGCGATGTTGAAAAAGACGGCGTTGAAGCGGTTTTTACCTGACAAATTTCGCCTGTAAGCGTTTTATGGTCAACCGAAACGACCCTTACGGCGGCTTCGGCGCCGTTTGGCAGAAGGGCGGGAAAGTATTCGCCGGGGGCAAGGCGGCGTACGCGGGCAAGGTAACGATAATCGCCGCCTTCAAACCGGACCTGGGCGTTCCCGTCCGGCTCGCTGTTAAGAATAAATCGTTTCATTGCCAATCCGCCGCCTTCATGAAGCAAGCGCCAAATCCTCCAAAGCTTCTTCCTGCAGTTCCCTGAGCGTTCTGGTGGTCTGCATCAGGCTGCGATAATTGCCGCTGTTAAGAATATTCACCGCTTCCTGTAATTGGACATCGTATTCAAGGTCGTAAACCGGCGCGATAACCGTGCGGTTCTGCTCGTTGCGGATAAGGCGCTTAAGCAGGGAAAGCTCAAGCTGGTATTCCTTTTCCAGCGTCCTGGCGAAATTTTCAATCTGCGCCGCGCTTGCCCCGGAATTTTCTTTGACAAACGAAGGAATCCTGTTGTCGCTAATCAGCCTGCCCAGTTTTTCCGCGTCGGCGTCGGTGAATTCGGGGAACGAAATCGCGCGATCCGGAGGAATGCCGACTTTGTCTATGTTGACGTTGCTGGGCGTATAATAATGGGCGGTGGTTATTTTGAAACCGGCCGCGTTCAGCGGGAATACCTGCTGCACCGAGCCTTTGCCGTAAGATTTTTCTCCCACAAGGTAGGCTCTGCCGCGATCTTTCAAAGCGCCGGCGACAATCTCCGACGCGGAAGCGGAGCCCCTGTTTATCAGCACCACAACGGGAATATTCGAGGCAACCAAAGAGGCGCGCCGGGTATTGAACACATGGTTTTCCGTCGGTATCCGCGACCTGGTGCTGACTACAACTCCGCCGTCAAGGAACAGGCTTGCCACGTCAACCGCCGAGTTCAAAAGGCCGCCGTAATTATTCCGCAGATCGAGTATTACGCCCTTGTAATTTTTTGATTTAAAGTCGTTAATCGCCTCGGCGGCGCGATCCGCCGTGAAAGGGGTAAACGTAATCAGTTTGACGTAGCCGATATTGCCTATCATTTCGTGTTTGGTGGTAGGAACTTCAATAATAGCCCGCGTCAGGCTGACGGGAAATTCCAGTTTTTCCCCCCGCCGTATTACCAGATTGACAACGACGCCCGGCGGCCCTCTCAGACGGGAAAGAACCTCGTCCATTGAAAGTACGTCGGTGGATTCGCCGTTTATTGAGATGATAAGATCGCCGGGGTTAATTCCCGCCCGCCAGCCGGGGGTGTCCTCGATGGGAGAGGCTACCTCGACGTACGGCGTACTCGCCGGTTGGGAAATATACAGCCCTACCCCGCCGAAAGACCCCTGCGTGGTGTCATTCAGATCCTTCATTTCCGATTCCGGCAAATATACCGAATAGGGGTCTCCCAGGGCGTTGAAAATTCCATTCATGGCCCCTTCAAAAATGACCTCGGGATCCACTTCTTCGACATAGTGCCGCTGGACGAAGTTAAACACCTGCTGGATAGTATCCGTGTACCTGCGGCTTCTTTGGTTATTGCCGTCTGCCTGCCCCAGGGCCTGGGTATCCCGCGCCTGGGCAAGCACGCCCGGAATCGAGGCAAAGGCAAACACCCCGCAAAGCAGTACCGTGGTTAAAATCCATATCCACGAAAGGGGTATTTTTCGTCTAGGGTTCTTTTTAAGGGGTTTATTTTCAAGGGGGTTATCGCTCATTATATTCTCCTAAGGCTATTATCGGCTAAAAAGAGAAATATTTCCAGATAGACTCCCAAATATTTTCTCATCCGACGTCTTGTCGCCGTTATCAAAAATATGGTAAAACATAAGCGGAGGCAATTATGGCAACGTTAACAATTCCGGCGGTTCAGGGAACGGCTCATGATTTTCTGGCTCTGGGGGCTCTGGTTACCCGGCTTGATCCGGGTATTATTCCTTTCGCGCAGGCAGACGAGTACACTCTGTATGTTTCCGGAGGGGAGTACAATGTTGCCGCCAACCTTTCTACTTGCTTCAGGCAAAGGACCGCCATTGCCAGCGCGATAGTCGATTACCCTATCGGCCACAAAATTGAGCTGGCGGTGCAAAAGGCCGGCATAACGCCCTACTACAAACGTTTCAAGCACGACGGGGTGCGAGGGCCGAATATGGCAATCGTATGGAGCGACCGCGGACAGGGCGTGCGTGCCCCCGTGGTTTTTTACAACCGTTCCAACGAAGCGGCGCAACAGCTCAAGCCGGGCAGTTTTGACTGGAGCGCTATTTTCGGCGGCGCCGGGGCTCCACGGGTCCGCTGGTTTCATTCGGGCGGCATTTTCAGCGCTCTTTCGCCTTCTACGTCGGAACTGGTAATTGAAGCGATGCAGGCCGCCAAAAAAGCGGGGGCCGTGGTTTCCTTTGACCTGAATTACCGGGCGAAGCTGTGGGCTGTCGCCGCGGCGGAACAAAGCCTCAGCGCGGAACAGGCCAGTGAACGCGCCGCCATAACCCTGTGCAAAATTGCCACCTATGTTGACGTGCTGGTCGGCAACGAAGAGGATCTCCAAAAAGGCCTCGGGCTGAAAGGGCAGGACGTTGAGGCCAAAAGCAAACTCGATCCGTCGGCGTTTTTCGGCATGATGGAAAGCGTGGTAAAGGATTTCCCCAATATCAAGGCGGTGGCGACAACCCTGCGCGAGGTTCACTCCACCAACCGCCATTCATGGAGCGCCGTTCTGTGGCTGAATGGCAAAAGCTATCAGGCGCCGACAGCCGAACTTGACGTATACGACCGCGTGGGCGGCGGCGACGGCTTTGCCTCGGGCCTGTTTTACGGTTTCCTGAACGGCCTTAGCCCCGAGGAATCCCTCAAACTTGGCTGGGCGCACGGGGCGCTGCTGACCACCACTCCGGGCGACACTTCCATGGTAAGCATGGATCAGGTGGAAGCCTTTGCCAAAGGCGGTTCTGCCCGCATCCAGCGTTAACCGCTGAGACGGACAATGACGGAAAAGGAACTTCGCGCGATTTTCAGCGAAAATGTAAGAAAACGCCGGAAAAAGTTGCGCTGGTCCCAGGCGTTTCTGGCAAAAAAGGTCGGAGTTACCACCAATTTTGTTAACGATCTTGAGGCTAAAAGAAAATGGGCTTCGCCGGCAACAATGGTACGGCTTGCAAATGCCTTCGGCATTGAAGTTTACGAATTGATAAGGCCGCCCGCTTTATTCCCCGATAATCCGGACAGCATATTGAAAAACTACACCGATGAAATTCACGCCGCCATTGAACAAACCTGCGCCGCCTATCTGGAAAAAAAAATTGCCGCTGTTTCTACTGGTCGTTGACATAACAGCGAACGCTACTACAATAAATACTTTGTTTTTGTTATGATGCAGCCAGATGCAATTTAAATCCACCAATTCAGACGGCGGGCCGCCTGTCTCATTCGGAAAAGCGGTGCTTAACTGCCTTCCCCGGAAGGGGGAGCTTTATGTTCCCGACAAGGCGATGGATTTACGGCAGTTATTTTTGTACATGGACGAGCGGATTGATTTTCCCGATCTGGTCGCGACGGTTGCGCCAAGCCTTTTGCAGGGCGAATTAAATCCTTTTTCCGCGGCGCGCGTCGCACAAAGCGCCTATGATTTTGAACCGGAGCTTATCCGGCTGGACGACGATTTTTCCCTGCTGAACCTGCATAACGGCCCTACCGGTTTGTATAAAGATTTCGGCATTGCCTTCCTTGCGGCGTTACTGGAAGAAATGATAAAAGAATCGGGACGCTGCCTTGTCCTTTCCGCCGCGCGCGGCGATACCGGCGTTTCCATGGCCCGCGCCTTCAGCGGACGGAAGGGCATTGTCGCCGTCCTGGTATACCCGTCCGGGCCAATCCGGGGGCTTGATCCGGCGACTTATGTTCCCAACGGCGGCAATATTATTCCCTTACAGATACGGGGCTCTTTTGACGACTGCCAGCGTCTTGTCAGCGAAATAATCAACGATCGAAAATTTTCAGCCCGGTATAATATAACCAGCGCCAACGCGATAAACCCCGGCCGGCTTTTACCCCAGTCTTTTTATTACCTCTACGCGTTTATTAAAATAAAAAAGCATCTTTCGGGGGGGCTTGCTTTCAGCGTTCCCTGCGGGAATTTCGGCAATTTAATCGCCGGTTTATACGCGTGGAAATTCGGTATGCCGGTAAACGGCTTTGCCGCCGCCATGAACGCCAACAACTCCCTGGGCGATTTTTTCAAAGGCGGACCCTTTGTTCCCCGCCAGATAATCGGCACCAATTCCCCGGCGCTTGACGTAGCCGTTCCGTCAAACCTCAGCCGCCTTGAATCGTTTTACCGGGAAGCTCCTGCCGTTATGCATAACATGGTTTGCCCGGCTTCCGTTGACGACGGGCAAACCATACGGGCAATTGAACACGTTTGGAAAAAATACCGTGTGCCCATCGATCCCCATACCGCCGTCGCCTTTGCCGCCGCCGAACAGGTTTCCGCCGGCAATAACTGGAAAGGGGATACCCATACGGTTGTCCTCGCCACCGGCCATTACGCCAAGCACGCGGACCTTGTCGGCGGGGCGACCGGCCAAAAAATTTCAACCCCAAAAATTTACCGTTCGCTTAAAAAAGAAATAAATCCCATTGCCCTTATCTCGCCGCAACTTGCCGCCCTTGAAGGCGCTATCGCAAGCTGCGTCTAAATACGCGCCATCCAGCCTTTGGCATCGGGCAGGGTTCCGTACTGTACGCCTTTGAGGGTGTTCCGTATGTCGGCGGTGAGATCGCCTTCTTTGCCGCCGTTGAAAACCGCTTTTTTGCCCTGCCAGGTAATTGACGCGATGGGCGTCGCGCCGGCGGCGGTTCCGCTGACAAAACACTCCTTTGTTTCCGCGAACGCTTCGTCAATGCTTATTTTCCGCTCGGTTGTTTTTATGCCGCGATCGCGGGCAAGTTCAATGACGCTGGCGCGGGTGATGCCCGGCAGAATCGTGTCGCCCAGTTCGGGCGTTACCAGTTCGCCCGACTTCAAATAAAAGAAAATATTACAGGACGAGCCTTCTTCAACNTACTTTCGTTCGACTGAGTCAAGNAACACGCACTCCATGTAACCGGCTTCTACCGCTTCGTGTTTTGCCATTGCCGCAATCGTATAATTGGANCAGGCCTTTATCCAGCCGGTGCCTTTGGGCGTAGCCCGGATACGGTCNGTTACCACCGCGTCAAAATTGCCCCCGGAAAAATAAGAGCTTACCTGCGTATTTATAATCACAACCCAGGGTTCATAGGAAAGATTGACGCCGATGCCCCCTTCCGCAATGGTAAAGGGCCTCAGATACACCGAGTCGGCGCTCATAAAGGAATCTTTTTCCCACTCCGGTTTGTACTGGGGGCGGTAGCCGATGGCGGCGTTGCGCTTAACGGTTTCAACGCAGGCCTTGAGAAAAAGGTCTTCGGGAAAGGGCGGCATATAAAGGCCTTCCATTGACCGGAAAAACCGCGCCGCGTTTCTGTCGGGCCGGAAAAGCGCGAGCCCGCCGTCTTTCTGGGGAAAAGCCTTGAGTCCCTCAAAACAGGCAAGGCCGTACTGGCTGGTGTAATTCACCAGCGGCATATCTTCATAACAATTCCGTAAATTTATAATCTTTCCCCTTTCCGCCTCGTCCATTGCCGTTTCTTTTTCCGGCGTTTTGTGGGACTTTTCCAAATATTCTTCGTCCCACTTCCCATCGGTAAATTTTGCCCGATAGCTCACGGGATATGAATTCAACGCAAACGCCATACCTTTCTCCTTATAGACGACTCTGTTTAGCCGCTCAGCCCTCTGTTGTCTCCGTGGTTTTCCCGGCTTTCCGCGCTTCCTTTTTTGCCTCGGCGCGGTCTTTCATGTCGGCGATACCGATAAACACCGCTATTACGCCGATAAGAACGGCAAGTACCGGCAGGCCGCCGCGCAGAAAATTCAGGATATATTCCCCCCATCCAAGTCCGCCAAAGCCGCCGTCGACGGGCTTGGGAAGCATCGAAAAAACCGCCCCCGCAAGAATAATCAGGCCAATTATTAACGATTTCATTTTTCCTCCATTTTTATTGAACGGTAACGTCTTATTATTATAACCAAAAACGCGGCGATAAGGAAGACCATGCGCAAAGCCGGCAGCAGCGCCGCCGACAGCGGAACAGAGCCGATACGCGGGAAATTTCCGGCAATAATGCCCAACATCTCCAGAATTGAGCAAATTACTTCGATGTATACGATAAAAGCTGATATAATGACCAGCATCCAGGCTGTATCCCGCGTTTTTGACCATAAAACAATGGCAAAAAAGGCCGCCAAAGCCCCTAAAATCAAATGGCTGTACAATGAAATTATCTGCCCAAGGTCCATGGTTATATTATTACCATTTAATCCGAAAAAAAACAAGACTGTCGGAAAAAAACATGGAAAAAAAGGCAATTTTATAGTATATTTTCTAATGACGCTGTATAATAGGGGGTTCTGGGCACCGAACTTTTGGAAACGACCCAGTTTGGAGTATGAATGAAAAAATATATAAAAATATTTCCGGCGGCGCCGTTTTTTGCGACGGTTCTGTTGACAGCAGTCCTGTTGACGTCATGCGATCTTTTTCACGACTTTTTTAAAAATACAGAAAATTCCAAAAAAGAAGAAAAAGATCCTTATACTTTTTATGCCCTGGATATGTCAACAAAAGTTTCCTTTTCCTATCCGGTTACAGCGGAAAAACTCGCGGAAGGCGAAAAATGCGTGGTTTGGGCCGAAAGCGACCGCGGCGTTACCAGGGAAAAGGCGAAAGCGATTGCCAACGAATACGACAAAGTTATCCGCCCGCGGATTGTAAACGCGTTTGGCAAAAAGGATTTTGACGCCGTTGTAAATGGTAAAACAGAACATTTCGCCGATATTCTGGATTACGCCAACAGGCTGGCCAGCGAAACTGACGAAACCGACGGAAAACTAACCATACTGCTACTGGACATACGGGACGGCTACGACCCGAAAACCAAACCCTCCTATGTCGCCGGGTATTTTTACAGCGGCGACTTTTATCGCGCGGGACCCATAGGCGCCGGGTATTATTCCAACGGCAGGGATATGATCTATATTGACACTAACCCCGGCATGCAAAAACCCGAACAGGCTTACTCAACCTTTGCCCATGAGCTGCAGCATTTAATCAGCTATGCTACCTCCCGCCAGATGAACAAGGCGCGGCTAATGGACACGTGGATAGACGAAGGGCTTTCCTCTCAGGCGGAGCATATATACCTCGGAAGCCATCCCACGGAGAAATGTAACTGGTTCAAGAACGACACAAACGGAACGATTGCGAAAGGCAACAATTTTTTTGTATGGGACAACCATTCGGGGCAGGCCATCCTGGACGATTACGCCACGGTGTATATGTTTTTTCGCTGGCTGCGCTTGCAGGCCGGAGACGACAGCATTTTTCGTGATATAGTAACTTCAACCGGTTATGACCATAACATTATAGTTGATCTGGCAAAACAGATAAATCCCGCATGGGACACCTGGGAAAAAGTGCTCAGGGCGTGGATGATAGCCAATTACTATCCCGCCGATAG
>JGI24698J34947_10002352_pt1 | contig 10174 bp, 11 predicted proteins | sample TergutMp193P3_FD_34947 | JGI IMG/M metagenome (IMG submission 34947) | reverse complement strand
ACACTTCGACCGTCCGTCCGCTGTTATTGATAAGCAGAACCGTGGGGCGTATGCCGCTCTGTATCGGTACGGTGGAAAAGTCCGACGTAAAAGTGGGTCTGCTGGATGTGGTAGAACAAATATCGCCCTGAGAGCGGTCGGAAGTTTCGGAAAGCGCGATTACCTGGCCGTTGTATTTTAATTCTCTTGAAAACAGCGGGACAAACGGATAGCTTTGCCCCAAATTGACCGGTATGGATACCCTCAGCGCGTTGGGCGGAAGCACCGCGTATGTCGTGTTTTGATCCGCCGATTTTACCTGCACCCAATAGGAAGTGTTGTTGTTCATTATCCATTTGGTGTTGCCGGAGGTGTTGGACGGGGTAACGCTCACGGTAAACGGCTGGGAAATTGAATAATAGGTAAGGGTGCTGAACTGGGAAGCCTGGCTTGTTTTTTCCTCATAATTCGCCTTGTCTACCGCCACAATAGTCCAGAATTTTTGATCGTTCAGTTTTACATTGATACTGCCCAAAGCGTCCACCGTGCCTATGTAATTTGCCCCCTCAACGGAATTGGTAAACAGCAAGGCTTTGGAATTGACCGTGTTTCGTATGGTCAACAGCCCGGTAGGGTCAACCCTGCCGGTAGGGTAGTTGTAAAAACCGTTATACGCCGCCGGCACTTCCCCTCCCCCAGGATTGTTTCCGCTACCATTATCACGCTTCCCGAATAATTCACACCCTACAAAGCCCAAAATCAGCCCCACAGCCAGCAACAGCACCGAAAATTGTTGCATTTTCTTCATTTTTTGCTCCTTAATTACAATATTTTCAGAATACGAGCCTTGTTTTCTACAAGGATTTGTAAAAACATTCTAGTAGATGTTTTATATTTTGTCAACCTATCAGGTAAATTTATTATATCTACAAGGAAACTGTTATGGATGGGACGGAAATCAGGGGTATTTTGGCCAGAAATATAAAATCCTGCCGTGAGCACCGGCTCTGGTCTCAGGCTGAATTGGCCGAATATTCGGATATTTCCGTACCGTTCCTCAGCGAAATAGAAAGGGGCAATAAATGGCCTTTTCCCGATACCTTGGGAAAAATTGCCAAAGCCTTAAATGTGCAAATACACGAGCTATTCTGGGAGGGGAAAACCCTGTCCAATAAAGAGCGTGATTTTACCAATCTTGTAGTCAAAGAAATGCTGATTGCACAAAAAGTGGCTGCTGACAGCGTTATAAGCAAATATTTAGATTAAGAATTAATTACCTGACATGGCAGGGTGCCAGACACCGGAATCGGCTAGCGTTGATAAGCAGAAGCCCCGCCCCCATCCGTTAAAGTCAAGCGAAAAACACGCCGATACTGTATATACCGGGAGGGAAACCTCTCAATAATCAGACGGTGCGCGTTTCGACGTCCAGGCGCACCGTCTTTTTTTTAAAAACGTTTAATGGATACGGCTTTTCCCGTTTCATGATCAATTTCGGCGATAATGCCCTGAACCGATGCCGGCCTGCCGGCCCCGCCGGGAACGGCAGGCACCATGCGGTACATTATCTGCCTGTTGGCGCGTTCCATGCACACCTGCGGGTCCATGCCGATAACGCTGGCGCTAATGCCGGTCATGCCCAAATCGGTGATATACGCGGTTCCCTGCGGCAGAATCCGCTCATCGGCGGTCTGCACATGGGTATGGGTTCCGGCGACCAGGCTTGCCCTGCCGTCAAGGTAATGGGCCAGGGCTTCTTTTTCGCGGGATGATTCGGCGTGAAAATCAAGCAGCACGACTGAATTTTCGGCGCGGGCTTCCCCTACTATCGAATCAAAACAGCGGAAGGGGCAGTCAATGGCATTCATAAATTCCCTGCCCTGCAAATTTATCACCAGCACGGGGGCCGCCGCGCCTGCCTTTTCCAGGCGAATCCAGCCCCTGCCCGGAGTTGCCGCTGCGCCGTAAGCCGCAGGATAATTGGCCGGGCGCAGAATCCGCTCTTCGCTATCCAAAAAAGGCCAAAAATCCCGCTTTTCCCACACATGGTTTCCCGATGTGATTACATCGGCGCCGGCTGCCAGTATGCGGCGCAAATCCACTTGGGTCATGCCAAAGCCTTCGGCGGCGTTTTCCCCGTTTACCACCGTAAAATCAACAGCGTGTTCCTTAACTAACTGCGGCAGGCCAGCCTCCAGAGCCGACAAGCCCGGCTCGCCCACCACGTCTCCTATCATCAAAACCCGCATATATCCCCGCTATCGGGCGTACTCGGTGATTCTGGTTTCCCGGATTATCGTTACCTTAATCCGTCCCGGATAGCGCAGATCGTTTTCGATTTTCTTGGCAATCCCCTTGGCCAGATCCCTGGTCTGCTCGTCGCTGACAGCCTCGTTATTTACCAGTATGCGGAGTTCCCTGCCCGCCTGAATAGCGAAAGCCTTGTCAACGCCGGTAAAGCCCGTTGCGACATTCTCCAGGTTTTCCATCCGCTTGATGTAATTGTCAAGGGTTTCCTTGCGGGCACCGGGACGCGCCGCGGAAATGGCGTCGGCTATCTGCACGATTACCGATTCGATGCACGTAGGCTCAATATCATTGTGATGGCTGCCAATGGCGTTGATGACGCGGGGGTCTTCGCCCAATTTGCGGGCCATTTCCATGCCGATTTCGGCGTGGTTCTGGTCTGAGTCGGTTTCCACGCCCTTGCCGATGTCATGCAGCAGTGCAGCCCGCTTGGCAAGCTCCTTGTTGCAGCCTATCTCCGCAGCCAGCATGCCCGCGATAACCGCCACTTCCCGCGAGTGGTACAGCACATTCTGCCCGTAACTCGTGCGGAAATACAGCCGCCCCAGCGTGCGAATCGCCTCTTGCTTGATGTTGTGAATCCCCAAATCGAAGAGGACTTTTTCGCCCTCTTCAAAAATTTTCTGGGAAATATCCTTGCTGACCTTGGTAACCATTTCCTCAATCCGCGCCGGATGTATACGGCCGTCGCTAATCAGGCGTTCAAGGCTTACTTTGGCGATCTCGCGCCGCACCGGGTCAAAACAGGAAATGACCACCGCTTCCGGCGTATCATCAATGATAATATCAACGCCGGTCAGGGTTTCCAGCGCGCGTATGTTCCGCCCCTCGCGGCCTATAATCCGGCCCTTCATTTCATCGTTGGGCAGGGTAACGGAGGCCACCGTAACATCGCCGGTAACTTCCGTGGCAAGCCGCTGTATAGTGGCGACCAGTATATCCCTGGCCTTTTTTTCGCCCGCGAGATTCGCTTCCTGCTCAATTTTGTTGATCAGCGCCTGCGCGTCGTGCTTTGCCTCGCTTTCCAGGTTGCTGATGATGAGCGACTTGGCTTCCTCTACGGAAAGGCCGGAAATTCGCTCCAACTCAGCCCGGTAGCGTTCTTCTTCCCTGCTTAAGGTATTTTCACGCTCCTGAAAAGCCTTTTCCCGCTCAACAAACTGCTGTTCAGTCCGCTCAATTTGAGCGGTTTTTCGGTCTATAACGTCTTCTTTCTGCAAAACGCGGCGTTCCAGCCGCTGTAATTCAGCCCTACGTTCCCGAGTCTCCCTTTCCTGCTGGTTTCTATCACGAATAACCTGTTCTTTTGCCTCAAGAAGTATATCCTTCTTTTTGGCTTCAGCTTCCTTTATCGCATCCTGTTTAATACGCTCGGCGCGCTGCTCCGATGCCGTAAGTTGAAATCTGGCATACAGCCATCTTATAATCCAGCCTAAGATTAACCCGGCAAGAGGGAGGATAGCATACCACATCCCCATACATAACCCCTTACCAAATTTATTGAGCCTTTCCCCTCAAAAGCTCCCTGTTAATCGAGCCGGTCCCAAAATCTGACATTCTGGAACAAGCTCAATTAAGTGTAGTATAGCCTATATAGGGTGAAAATGTCAAGAAATTTTTAAAAATAGGCGCTGTTTATGCCTGCCTAAAGCAGGCCATGCCGCCTATCGCGGCAGGTACTGCCATTTTCTGCACTGTACCGTAAAACAAGGGGCGGTTTTGGATTTGCTAGGGGCTGAGGCGGCGCTTTTGCACGGGGGTACGCGCCTTTTAAGGGCGCAAAGGCCCTTTTTTGCGCGAAAAGGCCATGCGGCTAAAGCCACGTTACCTTGCCGCTCAGTATGTCGTAGTAAGCGCCGGCAACCGTCACCCCCAAATGCCCGAGTACCGCGCTCTTTTTAATGCGTTCAACCATTAGTTCTACATTGGCATGGATAGCCGCGTCTATATCGCCGCCTTTTTCCACCGCAGGCTTGATATATCCTGCAATATGCCCAATGTTTGGCGGAAATTTTTCGCCTTCGTATGCCGCCGTTACCGCGCCGCATTTGCTGTGCCCGACTACGACAACCAGGGTCGCCTTGAGATGCACAACCGCGTACTCAATGCTGGCAATGGCCGTTGGGTCGGCAATATTGCCGGCATTGCGGATGGTGAAGATGTCCCCCAATTTTTGGTCAAAGAAAATCTCCGGCGCGGCCCGCGAATCAGAGCACGTCAGGATAACCGCAAAGGGTTTCTGCCCGCTGTTGAGAATCTCCCTGTCAGCGGCATAGCTGTCCTTTGCGGCAAGCTGCCCTTTCACATAGCGTTCATTTCCTTCCCTGAGCAGTTGCAATGCCGCGCCTGCATCCTCAATAAGTTCTGCTGGCGCATGCATTCGTGCCGCCCCCGGAACTGATGTACAGAAAATAAAAACCGCTACAAAACACGCAAGAAAGTCCGTTTTTCATTAGCTTACCTTATCATTTAAAAGCCGAGCCTCTTGCAAAACTTCAGTTTTGCAAGAGCAACCACTAAAAAATGCAGTTTTGTAGGCCGTAGGCCGAAAAGCTGCAAGAGCCTCTGCAAAACTAACCGAGTTTTGCAAGAGGCTCAGCCTTCATAATAAAGCTGATTGGAAGGCAGTGTCCATACCCAAAGCAAAAACCTAAATAAAGATGAAAATTCCTTTTGCGATGTATGCCGGAGGCGGTTAACACCAGTCCACTACCTTTAGGCCTTTTATTTTGGATAAGTGTTTTGTGTTGTGCGACACGAGCACGGCATTGGCCGAAAGAGCGGATGCCGCAATAAGCATATCCATGTTGTCCAGCGGCTTTCCGGACTTCTCAAGCGCGGCCTGGATTTCCCCGTAAATTACGGCGGAGGAATCGTCGAAAGCAATTACCGTGAACCTGCCAAGAATTTCGCGAAGCCAGAATTCAAGCTGCTTCGAGTAGTTCCTTTTAAGCCCGAACATCAATTCGGCATAGCTTACCGCGCTTATGCAAAACTTATCCCTGTCATGTTTTGCAAGTCTTTCGCGGATGCTTTTCGGATTGTCTTTCATAAAAAAGCTGACGGTATCAGTATCAAACATATAGATCACAGGCGCACCTTGCGGGGCTTGCCGTTTATAGCCGCGCGATTCACGTCGAAATCCGGAAAGGCCGGCATGTCCTTGATAATCTCGGCCCAGGTCTTTTTCGGTTTTTCGATGAGGATTATCTGATCCTTTTCCTTCGTGATATAAACCTCATTCCCCGAAACGCGGAATTCCTTCGGCAGCCGTATGGCCTGAGAGCGCCCGTTCATAAATACTTTCGCTATCGGCATATTCATCTCAAGCTCCATTCTGGGTATATACTTGTAGTATATACCATAATACTGCGGAAGTCAAGGGCGCGAACCGAAAGCCTACATTTTAAACTCGCTGCCCAGATACACCTGCCTGACCATCTCGTTGTTGAGGATTACGTCTCGGTCGCCGCGGGCGACTATGTTCCCCTCGGCGATGATAAAAGCTTCGGTGGTGATTTCCAGGGTGTCGCGGACATTGTGGTCGGTTATCAGTATGCCTATGCCCTTCTCTGCCAGGCGGCGGATGATTTGCTTGATTTCATAGACCGCTATGGGGTCAATGCCGGCAAAGGGTTCGTCAAGGAGCAGGAATTTCGGCTCAGTGGCAAGGGCGCGGGCAATTTCCGTGCGCCGGCGCTCGCCGCCTGAGAGGGTAAACCCGTACTGGCTCCTGATCCGGTCAATGCCGAATTCGCTCAGCAGGCTCTCCAGCCGCTCTTTTTTCGCCTGCTTGTCTATGTCAACGCGGCTTTCCAGAATGGCCCAGATATTCTTTTCCACGGTGAGCTTGCGGAAAATCGACGCCTCTTGGGGAAGGTAGGCAATGCCCAGCCGGGCGCGGCGGTACATGGGTTTGCGGGTAATGTCTATGTTGTCCATAGTAACAATGCCCATTGAAGGCTGGTAAAAGCCGACTATCATGTAGAAAATCGTCGTCTTTCCCGCGCCGTTGGGCCCCAGCAAACCCGCCACTTCCCCGTTATGCATGGAAAAGTTGACCCCCCGCACCACTTCCTTGCGGCCAAAACGCTTGTATAAATTTGAAACGCCAAGCGTATGATACTGAGACGCTAATACGGTTTCCGGCTCTAAAGTATTTTCTTCGCTCATTTAATTCTTGATAGTTCCCGACACAGCCCCTTCCATTGTTACATGATCGGTATCAAGGTCAACCCGAATCCGGTCGGCGCGGTATTCATCATCCTTTTTGTACACGACAGGAAAACCCGAAAGATCGAGGAATTTTTCAGCGCGCCGATACACCGCGTATTCGGAGCGGCACACCATATCGTTCTTAAAGAGTTTTACCGAAATCTGAAATACCGTTACTTCCGCCTGATCGTCGTATTCGATGAACCTGCCCCGCGCGACTATTTCATTTTTCCGGTCTTCCAGCGTGGAATTCCCCTCCAGCCGGGCGATTTTTAATTTCCGGTCATAGCGGAGGCGGTCGGCCTGAAAATAAATCCCTTTTTTTTCTTCCCTGCCCCGTACCCCGCCGGAACACACTATAAACTGGTTATTATCGCCCTGAATCTCTATCCTATCGGCGAGGAGCACCAAATTATCGGAACGAACCTCGGCATTGCCCACCAGAATAGTGGTTTCCTTGCCCAATGCCTTGGAACCCGACATTCTGTCCGCCCTGAACGTAAAGGTATCGGCCCCCGCCGTATGCGCGAAAGAAAAGAGAATGGCCCACAAAATCACCGTTTTAATGCTTTTAATCATAACTACCCATTAACTATACAGATATAAAAGCGAGGGGTCAAGTTTAAGTTACACGGGGCTTTCTCCGGCGCTTTCAGCGGCAGTTTCAGCGGCGCTTTCCTCCGGGCTTTCTCCGGCGGGTTTGGCGCTTTCCTCCTCTTCGTCATCTTCATTGATATACGAGCCGCTGACTTCCCCGGAAAATTCCCAGGTTCGCAGGCGCGCGTCCGCGGAAAAGCCGATTCCTGAAAAACTCGTGCCGTTTGCGCGGAATACTGTCGCCGGTTCCTCGTTTCCCCCGGAAATGGTATGGGCCTTGTCCCTCCACTCAAGCTGCTTGGTCTCAATGGTGATATCCTCGGATTCCACCTCGATCCTTACCCCGCCATCCATCCGTATGTCGCCGGAATCGATCATATATTCCGCGCTGCCCGCGCTGCCGTAGGCGTTTACCTCCGCGCCGTTCTTTTCAAATTGTTCAAAGGAAAAAGAGCGGAGTTCCATTATACGGCGATCCTCAAAGCGCTGGACCTGTTCGGCCATAAAACGCGCCACCGGCTCCCCTGAGCGCATCCGCATATATTCCACGTTTTCCATCACAATATTGGGCTGATCATTATCCGCCCCTTCCTGATTGCCGTAGTCGAAGCTGCACGCAGCCAGCAGGAATACCAGCACAGCGGGACACACCCCCGCTGAAACGAAAAAAAACCTCTTCATTATAGTAATATTATCAGAAATTTAGGTATATTCGTCAATGCAAAAATAAGGAAAAAATGCTAAAATTCCCATTGACATAAGTCTATAAACCGCTATATTATAGTAAGTATGCCAGATGTTGTGGTTTTAAACGATGCCGATTTCGATTTATATCGTAACCTCATTTACAAAGAAAGCGGGATAACTTTTACGCAAACCAACCGCTCGATTCTTGAAAGCCGGCTCAAGGAGCGGTTAAGGGAAGAAAACGTTGCAACCGCAAAAGCTTATTATGACAAAATTACCCAAAGCCAGGAAGCGTTAAAGGTTTTTCTGGACTCCATAACCACCAACCTTACCCGGTTTTTCAGAAATCAGGCCCATTTTGACGCCCTTGAAAAGTACGTGATCCCTCAATTACAGGACATAAAACGGGGGGGCGGGAATACAATTAAAATATGGAGCGCCGGCTGCTCAACCGGGGAAGAGCCTTATACCATCTCAATGCTGATGGCCGATATACTCGCCCCTCCCTGGAAATATGAAATTGTCGCCAGCGATATCAGCCTGAAATGCCTGATGACGGCCAAAGAAGGGTTTTACAAGGACGACCGTATTGTCGGGGTGCCGGACAACTATTTAAAAAAGTATTTTGACAAGGTAGACGGCGGTTTCAAGGTTCGCCCCGAAATTCAGTCAAAAATACGCTTTGACTACCATAATTTAAAAAACGATTCGGGGCTGAGGGACATGGACATAGTATTTTGCAGAAATGTAATCATCTATTTTGATGAAGCTGCCCAAACAGCGGTTATGAACCGTTTTTGGACTTCCATGGCGTCCAAATCCTTTCTCTTTATCGGACATTCGGAATCCCTTTTTGGCATGGATACCCAATTTGAATTCGTAAAAACCGATTGGGCAACCTTTTACCGAAAATTTAAATAAGTATGGAGCAAAATCGTGGCCAATGAAATATCGGTATTAATTGTTGACGATTCCGCAATGATGCGAAACCTGATTGGAAGAATGGTCGAGGAAACGCCGGGTCTGGCAATCGCCGAAAAAGCAATGAACGGGATTTTCGCCTTGCAGAAGATACCCCGCGTGAATCCTGACGTAATCTGCCTGGATCTGGAAATGCCGGAAATGAACGGCATAGAATTCCTGAAGGAACGGAAAAAGCAGGGCATTGATATTCCCGTTGTGATTCTGTCTTCAATAGCGGAAAAGGGCGCGAAAATCACCATGGAAGCCCTTTCGCTCGGGGCAAACGATTTCGTTACAAAGCCTTCAGGCGCTGTTTCCATGGACATTCAGTCGGTGCAGGCTACCCTAGTGCCAATGCTCTTGGGCTATGGCGGCACTTACCGCCGTAATCACGGGAAAAAGGTGCTTACCGCGGAAGAACTCAGCAGAGAGCCTTCAAAACCGCTACCCAAGAATCCCGACATTCTCTCGCATTTGAATTTGACGGGCACCCCGCTGGCGGAACCTGCCAAGCCGCCGACCCGAATCCGCCAACCGGGCAAAACGGAACTTATTGCCATCGGCATAAGCACCGGCGGCCCCGACGCGCTGCGGCAGGTCTTTGCCAAACTCGATGCCGACCTTAACCTTCCCATTCTGGTGGTTCAGCACATGCCGCCGGGATTTACTATGGAATTCGCAAAAAGCCTGGATCGTATCTGCCCACTGGACGTAAAAGAAGCCGCAGACGGTGACCCGATTAAGCCCGGCCAAATACTCATTGCACAAGGCAACAAACACCTGGAAGTGGAACGAAAAACATTGTCGCAGCCGGTAGTCCGCCTCTCTGACGCGCCGCTGGTTTCGGGGCACCGGCCTTCCGCCGACGTGCTTTTCGCGTCTGTTGCCGTGTCGTATACGAATCGCGCGCTGGGGGTCATAATGACCGGCATGGGGCGGGACGGCGCTCAGCAGTTGGGGACTATTTACAAAGAAGGCGGCATGACCCTGGGCCAGGACGAAAAAAGCGCCGTGGTGTACGGAATGCCCCGCGTAGCCTATGAACTGGGGCATGTGATGGAACAGGTGTCGCTGGAAAACATGGCGCGGCGCATTTGCGACGTAGCCAAAACGCCCCGCTAAATAATCTGGCTAGAGTTTCGCGTTACGCCACGCGGCGTGCCCGGCAATTTTTCCCTTAAACAGCATATGCTCGCCGTAGCCGGCCTCTAAAAGGGCTTGGCGGGCGCATTCGTAGTGGCCGTCCAAATCATCGGCGCGGTGGGCATCGGCAGTGATCGTTACCGCTACATTTTTTTCGCATAAGATACGCAACAGCGGCAGAGACGGGTAGATGCCCGCGCCGCGCCCCCGGTTAAGGCCGCCGGTATTAAGCTCCGCAACGCAAGCGCAGCGGCTGGCGGCGGCGGCGGGTTCCGCAAGGCGG
>JGI24698J34947_10002351_pt1 | contig 10175 bp, 7 predicted proteins | sample TergutMp193P3_FD_34947 | JGI IMG/M metagenome (IMG submission 34947) | reverse complement strand
CGCGTTGGTTTACTGACTCACCGCAGAGTCCGCAGAAGCGCGCGCAGTTCGGGATTTGCCGCAGCCTGCGCCGCCGGTGTCGTTCCCTGCGCCTGAAGAATTACCTCGTCCCCGTTTTCAATACGGTCAAAGAAACCGTTCCTTGTCAGATTTCCGACCGCTATTTCCTCGTCAACATTGGTAATGGCAAGCGTTCCTACAAGTTCATCTTCGCTGTAAACAAGGGCGATACCTTCGTTGGCAATTTGCGGACTGCCTCTTTTTACAACGTCGTAGATCATGTCCGCCCATACGCCGTCGGCTCTTCCCTTGTTGATAAGAGCCTGTCCCTGCCTTCGTATAAGAAGCCTTCCCCTAAGGGGCATTGCGCCGGAAAGCTGATCGACTATTCCTTTTGACGCGCCGCGCAGTCTGTCCGCTCCGGTACGATAGGCGTAGAAGACNGTGGCCGGCGTTCCTGTCCTTCCGGTAAAAAGTTCCGCCTTTAAGGAAACGTCGCGTTCATTTTCCGTTACGGAAACAAGCATAAAATAATCGGCTCCCTCTTCCCTGGCAAGCCTGAAAGCCTGTGAAAAAGAAGCCTGCCTGAGTTCCAGATTTACGGGCGTGATATTGCGGTCGTGAACCAAAAGTTCCCTGACAACACCCGCGGCGACGGAACCGGCGTCGGCGTGGTAGAAACTGGACTGGCCGGCCAGGGAAAAGACGCGATCTTCCAGTGACGCTCCACAACGTCAACGGGGTCTACCTGCCACTGCCTGAAAAGGGCGTTTGAAAGAAGGGAGCTGTAAGTTTCCACCGCGTCGCTCAGCGGGCGATCGGTCATGCCCTGATCCTGCAGGAAGAGCAGTTCTTCAAGATAGCGGGCGGGTAGCCCTGGAGCCTGAGAAGTTCCGCGTATTCACGCCTGTCCGCCGCGAAGGGATTTAGCCTTAAACCCCTGCGGTATTCAAAAAGCGCCTGTTCTGTCAAATTGCGTGAGCGGAAACTCCTCGCCTTGTCAAAATGCCAGACGGCCCATCTTGTGCGGTGCGGGTCTTCAAGCGGGGTTGAGGAGAGAAGGGCTTCTTCCAGAATTGCGCGTATGTACTCGTCCTCTTCGTTGACGGCAAGGGCGTTTGAAAGGACCGTTATCGCGTCGGCGATCCGGCCCATTCTGATAAAGGACAGCCCTTTTAAATACCACGCGCTCATATCCTGCCTGTTGTTGGCAATCGTTATGTCACATAGCCGGGCGGCTTCTTCGTACTGCGAATTACGGTAACGAAGGGACGCCATCAGGGACTGGGAGGGACTGTGGCCGGGTCTGTGGTAAAGGGCGTATTCCGCGTAGCGAATGGCTTCGGCAAGCCTTCCGTTCTGCGCGTATATGTAGGCCGCGTAATAAAACACGCGGTAATCGTCAGGATGATGCGAGAGCGCGCTGTTTATGTAAGTGACCGCCGTCTCTCCGTCGCCAAGTGAAAGGGTAACAAGGGCAAGGGAAATTAAAAGCCTGCGGTCGTCGGGATAACGGCGGACGGCTTCACGGTAGCGCATCATTGCCTGTGACGGCCTGTTTCTGGCGATGTCAAGTTCCCCGGCGGCAAAGAGAGCCTCCCTGTTGTACGGTTCCCTTGCGAGTATGTCCGAGACAAGGGCCGAAGCCGCGTCAAGATTACCCAGCGCGATTAGGGTAAAAACTTCCAGATTTGCGATGGACATGTTGCTTCGCGCAAGCTGCCTTGCCCTTCGTACCCAGTTAAGCGCTTCGTCAAATTCCGCAAGTTCGTAGTAGCATTCGGCCAGCGCCGCTGTTCCTTCGGCGTGGGCGGGATTCAGCCTTAAACACTCAAGGAAGGATTCTACGGCGGAATACCAGTTTTCGTCCGCCATGAAGCTTCTGCCCCGTTCATACAGCGCCGCAGCGTCCGCCGCCGCAGAGCCCTGTGACTGGGACGCAAGATTTACGGGAAAAAACGCCAGGGCGCACAGGAGAAAAAATAAAAATTTGAAACGTGACATTACCCCTCCCCTTAGAAAAACTCTATTCCTTCCTGTGCGTTACAATTTTTATCGAATTGATCTTGTGTCCGTCCATTTCCTGAATGATAAAATCATAGTCTTTATAGCTGATTTTTTCATTTCTGACGGGTATCTTGCCGAAAAGATCGAAGACAAAGCCACCGAGAGTATCGAAATCGTCAACGGGAAGCTCAAGATTTGTTTCTTCCACAAGAAACCCAAGGTTTACCCTGGCGTCGCACAGCCATGACCCTTCGTCAAGCTCCACCACATCTTCGGTTTCATGATCAAACTCGTCCTGAATATCGCCGATTATTTCCTCAATGATGTCTTCCATGGAAACGATGCCGGATACTCCGCCGTATTCGTCAACTACTACGGCAATATGGACTTTTTTCCGCCTGAGTTCTTTCAGCAGGTCGTCTATGTGTTTTGAAACAGGGACAAAAAAAGGCTTTCTGACCAATTCCTGAATATTAAACGGTTTGTTGTTAACAAGCGCTTTCAGCACATCCTTGACATGCAGGATGCCTATTACATTGTCTACGGTGTCCTGATAAACGGGGAAACGGGAATGTTCGCTCTCACAGATGCAGTCGAGCAGTTCTTCTTTTGAAGTCGCGGCTGAAAGAAAGGCCGTGTCCGTTCTGGGAACCATTATTTCCTTGACTGTGGTGTCCGACAATTCCACGACACCCCGGATCATATCCTGTTGATCCTCTTCAAGTTCCTTTATAGCTCTTGAGTTAAGCTGAAAAGGGGATTTCACTTTTCTCCTCCGTTGGGAATATATGTTCGTTCTTGAGCTTGTTCAGTATCTGTTCCTGTAACTCAAGCATCGGTTCTTCTCTGTCAGGCGTGCTGTGATCCATGCCGTTTAAATGCAGGATACCATGTATTAAAAGTCTTCGTAACTCTTCGTCCTGCGGCGTTTGAAAATAGCGGGCGTTTTCGCGCAGGGTATCAAGGGAAATTACGATGTCTCCCGGCAGGTAGACAGTTTTATCGCCGTCCTGTAATGTTTCGCCCAGACTGAACGAAAGTATATCGGTGGGTTCCGGCTTGTTTCTGTACTGACTGTTTAGTTTTGTGATTGTTTTATCTGTGCATAAGAGGATGGAAAGTTCCCAGTTGTCGCGCTTTATTTCGTCCAGAACTTTCATGGCAAAACAGCAGGCGGAATCGCTCCATGAGGGCAGCGGGAATCCTTCGGCGTTGACAACCACATTGTTCATTTCTCTTCCTCTTTTTGTTTTGGGTATTCGATTCTGGAATGATANTAGCCGGCAAGCACTCTTACAAAGGCCTTCTTGATAATTTCCANATCGCGGAATGANAGATCAGATTCTGAAAGCTGCCCGTGATCTATTTTCGCCTCAAAAAGCTGCTGGATAAATTTGTCGATTTTNCCGGCTGTGGGTTTTATCAGTGTCCTTACCGCCGCCTCCGTTATGTCGGCAAGCATAACAACAGCCGATTCCCTTGACCGGGGCGGATTTCCCGGATAGGTAAAATCTTCGGAATTGACAAGTTCTTCCTGCTCTGTCGCTTTGTTGTAAAACCAGGAAATTACTGAGTTCCCGTGATGTTCGGCGATTATGGCTATTACGTCCTTTGGAAGCCCAAGGCTGTGCGCTTTTTCAACGCCAAGTTTCACATGACTGCGGATTATTGTCGCCGAAAGACGCGGGGCTATTTCATCGTGCCTGTTGTGATCGGTCTGATTTTCCACAAAATAATCGGGATTGTCAATTTTTCCGATGTCATGGTAATAGGCGCCGACTCTGGCAAGCAGGGCGTTTGCGCCTATATCCTGACATGCCTGCTCGGCGAGATTGGCAACCATTAGGGAGTGGCTGTAGGTTCCGGGAGCCGCCGTAAAGAGTTTTCGTAAAATGGGAGCGTTTAGGTCCGAAAGTTCCAATAACCTGAAGGGCGTTACCGCGTTAAGCGCGTGTTCAAGCGGCGGCAGGAAGCCGAGGGTAAGCATTCCGCAGACAATGCCGTTTAAAGCCGCCCAAAAAAGCATCGCCGGGTATCCGTAGAAATCGGCCTGGCTTATCAGAAGCACCACAATTACCGCGAAACAGTTTGCCGCCGCGATCAAAAGGCCGGCTTTTATCAGATTCATCCTGTTTTGCGCGTTGTGCAGTATCGTGGAAGCCGCCGCTCCGGAAACAAGCGCGATGATGTACGAATAATTGTCAAAAGCGCCGGCAAAGTACGCTCCCAGCGGCAGGGCAAGCGCCATTATCATCGCGGCTCTTGTTCCCATGAAAAGCGCAAGTATCATAATAAAAAGGGAAGTCGGGACAAGCAATGAAATGTGAAAACCTTCGCTTGCCGGGAACAGGTTGTTCAACAGTACCGATCCTATTATGTATAAACCTGTAATTGAAGCAAGCAGGTAGCGTTCGCTGCCGCTCAGTTCCCTTCCGAAGACAAGTTTTCCGCGTAGAATCATAAACAGTATGAAAATTAAAAGCACAAGCAGAACCGTTCCGATAGTATTGCGCGGGTCCCGCTTTGGAGCCGATGAGTGAAGAACCTTAAGCTCCTGCATTTCGTCTTCTGAAATTATAAAACCTTTTCTTATAACCCTTTTGTCCTTTTCTATGCTTCGGATTACCGGCGCTGTCGTTTCCCTGGCTTCTTCAACGCGCTTTTGGGATTCTACGAGCGAAAAAAACACATTCTCTTTCACAAACGGNCTTAACAGGTCTACGGCAACAGCCTTGAATATTGCGGGTACCTGCGCGATTTTGACAATTTCCTCAAGGGCATTGCGGACTTTCGAAAGGGTGATTATGTCGTCGTAGGAAATAAATATCCGCTGTAAGTCGGCGTCTTGAAATTCCGCNATGTCGGGATGNAAATGCCTTATGTCCTCACGATGAAACGAAAATATCCCCTGCCTCAGAATGGAATCAAGAATTTCTGTGCCGTAAGTCCTGAAATCGGCGCGTTCCGGGGAGGTTAGGTACGCGTCTACTGTTTCATGGGTAAAATATGACGGATATTCGGAGTCTATCGCCGTACGTGACGAGGCAATGTCTCTTTCGTTAAGCCTGTCCGTAAAATCGCAAAAGTCGTTCCATGTGTCCATTACCTGTTTACTGTTGTCGGCCGATAACGTGAATACGGCGGGAACCTGCTTAACGGCGGATTCAACACGCGCCAGAGTCGCCTTCTCGTCAACGAAAGTTACGGCGTACTCCGCAAAAATGTCACGATCCGCGACCATGCCCGCTTCATAATTTCCTATATCGCTCAGCGTTTCTCCGTTTTTACCTGTGACTATCACAACTGCCGCCGTGATGCATAACACTATGTTTAAAATGTTGGACCCGCTTCGAAGACGATTCAGCTGTTCAAGCGTTTTGTTCCTGAGATTCAGCATAAAATTTTTAGGTTTCACTTTCATTATATGCCTGTATGATTTTTTTAACGAGAGGATTGCGCGCTACGTCGCACGTATGCAGGAAAGAAAAACTTANATCTTCAATTCCTCTCAGGATTTTCAGGGCATGCAGCAGTCCTGAATCCGTCTTGCGCGGCAGGTCAATTTGAGTTGCGTCTCCCGTGATTATTGCCCTGGTACCGGAGCCAATCCTTGTCAGAAACATTTTCATCTGTTCCTTCGTGGTATTCTGGGCCTCGTCGAGAATTACCATGCACTCGTTAAGACTTCGGCCTCTCATATATGCCAGCGGCGCGATTTCAATAGACCTTGTTTCTTCCATTCTGTGAATCACGTCGAAAGGAACAAGGGACTCCATCGCATCGTANAGGGGCCGTAAATAGGGATCGATTTTTTGGCTGAGATCTCCGGGCAGGAATCCAAGACTTTCACCCGCTTCAACTACGGGACGGGTAAGGACCAGTTTGCGCATTTTTTTGGAAAGCACCATCTGCAGGGCGTGGGCGATAGCAAGGTATGTTTTTCCCGTTCCNGCAGGACCGGTACAGAAACAAATATCGTTTTCACGNANACCCCGAATATACAGAGCCTGATTCCTTGTGCGCGGATATACCCGGCAAAACCCGTGGGGAATTTGAATCATTGAATCGTGGAATAAAGAGCCGCCTTTTTCTTCCGGTGAAAACGGCGCGTCTTCCTCACCCTGGGTAAATTCCCCCGCGAGGGCACGGACATATTCGGGAGAAGGTTGTTCTCCTTCCTTTACCGCCGTAATAAGGCTGTCCATCATTGTCCTGAAACGTCCAAAAGCGGCTTCATCCCGGCTTTCAAAATGAATTTCATTGCCNCTGGCGGTAATGAACCCGCCGAGGGAACCTTCGATTATCCTGAGATTTCCNTCGTTTGCTCCGCAGATTCCGGAAAGCAGTTCCCTGTCGTCAAGAGCAATAGTTATCCCGTCCTCCAAAAAAACCCCTTTTCTACGATTCTATATCCCCATAAATGAACACGTCAAGCGGGTAGGCGGCGCCTGATTCCGGTTTTATCTTACGGTCCATCTGTCGTATCTTCCTTCGTACGTGATATCCGACTTTATTTCCTTAAAGGGCGTCCATTGCACAAGGAATGTAACATCGGTTTTAATTTCGTATTTTTGTACAGCCTGTGTAGGATCAAGGAATGGAAACATTCCGATTTTCAGCTCAGCCGTCCAGTCCCCCAAATAATGGACTGCGGAGAGGTCAAACCTTGTCATTTTAAATCCNGTTCTGCGGCGTTTCTCTTCGTCAAAAAAATTGAACGAGTCGAACAGATCCACAAACAGATTATTCTGTTCCCCGTCAATATACATGGATGTCAGATTTTCCATTCCCGGAACGCCCTTGAAGTACCTGAAAATAGCCGCGTTTTCGGATGTTGCCGAAAACGATAAATCCAGAAAACCGGCAATTTTCAGGGTGAAACCCAAGGATAACGAAAAATTTGAATTGGTATGCTGCTGCAGGTCAAAGGCAAGCGATGTATTCAGNTTTAAGTTAAGATGCATGCGGTTTCTGATAATTTCTATGTTGGAAAAAGAGTGCTGGTAGGTAAATGACAATTCCTTGGGGAACAGCGCCTGCTCTCCCTGCTGTTCCCAGTTTCCTCCCATGGAAGGGTCTGAAGGAATATCCGGCACGAATACGGATTTTGCCGTTTTTACCGCGGAAAACATGGTGTTAAAATCCCACAATTTCAATGAGGATCTTATGGTCGTGATTTCATTGTTATTATCCGGGTCCATGATCATGTAATATGAAAAAGATCCGATGTTTCCAAATCTTAAGGTTTCGGTAAAAGTGAAGGGCCTGAATATCCATTCGCCGATTTCCTCAGGCTTTTCGACGCGGAAGTTGGCGTTGGTTTCGGAAATCCACAATCTGAAAGCGGCGTTAGTTGAAATTAATCCGTCAAGGGGAGGCAGATCCGCGCTTAAAGTGATATTTTGCTGCTTGTCCATAATGTTGGCCGCGATGTTTGCCGAAAGCTGGTGGCTGTTTATGCCCAATACGTCATCGCTTGGTTTCTCCTTTGCCCACGCGCCCCATTGCGGCGTAAGTTCGGGTCCGTTTCCGTCGACGTATCTTTTTGACCTTACCAATGTGCCCCTGAAAGTGTATTGCAGGTTCGACTGGCCGAAGATCGGATCCTGAAGAAACGGCCACAATGTACCGTTATATGTATATGATGTTGAATAGTTTGTCTGGCTGTACTGCTGTCTGCGCCATGCTTCGAGTTTGCTTTCATCAACCTGCCCCGGATTATTGGTATCCTCAAATATACCGGCTTCTTCGTTAAGGTAAGTATAATCACGCCATGTGCCGGTTGCGGAAAGCGTCAGCACATGAAAACAGGCCGCTTGAATGATCCATGTGGAAATTTATACTGCCGTTTCCGCGGAAATCCGAAAGAATTGACTGTATTTCACTCCAGTCTACCTGATCGTATGAATGCCAATTTTCGGACATAAACTGAAGTTCTGTGCTGCTGGTTGGCGATATCTGGTAATCAATGCTGAATTTGATGTTTCCCGTTCCCGGTATATCGAAACGCTGATTTAACACGGGAGGAGCCAGTCTTTCACCGGACGACGCGCTGTCCTGCGCGTCTTCGGTATCCGGCCAGGGAGAAATTGGAATCCCGATACCCTTAAACGGGTCGTCGATCTGAAAAATTTGCGCGTCACGAGGGTTTGTATTCGCGCTTCCTATGGTTAAGGGTGTCCCTGAAACCGAGCCTGAAAAACTGTAGATGGTATATTTATCCGGTACATACATATCCCGCATCGGAGAATACACGTTGTTTTGATAAATATTTTCGTTTCTTGCGTTTCTGAAGGCCAATGTCGTGGATAAATTTGTAACGGATATTCTTGAAATGTACGGAGCGAGAATCGGAAATGACGGAGCAAGACTCCCGTTCAAATGCCAATTGTATAGTCCCAAACCTGTATCCGAAAAGCTGTCTTCTATTGCCGATCCCTGTTGAATCATATTCATCCAATCCATGCTTTCGGAGCGGTTTGTAAAGTCCCTGTCTACATACGGATCCGAATAATACGGAAAATTCCATGAAAGGCTTCCGTATTTCCCGCTGATAGAACTGTTCAGACTTATCCGGTAACGGAACGGCGCGGAAAAAGATAAAAAGTTTGAATGGTTCCAGTCAAAAGTACCGTCATAGTCGGGCGCATACGGAGTATAGCCTATGCTTGTCTGTGATACGGTTCTTGTAAAGCCCAGTCCCACGGAAAAATTCAGGGGGTTGAGAATTCCCGTTCTTGGCATGGAAAGATCAAGACCCGCGTATGCTCCCATATTGACGTAATAATCCAGCAGGGCTTTAAGGCTCAGCGTATTTTGATCCTTGATCTTTTTTCCGGTACTGCGCAGGAAAAGCCCGTGCCGTTCTTTTTCCATGTCGTTTGAATTGCCCATAATTCTGCTGAGGGAGCTTGTTTCCTCCGTATTTGCTTTTGGACGTCCCAAAATATAGGTGGTGGTCTGAACAAAGCCGCCTTCCCTGCTGCGGTATCCTATAACAGGATGAAAGATAACTTCGTCGACCGGAAAGAAAAAGAACGGAATATACAAAACCGGGATTTCACCTACCCTAAGAACCGCGTTAAAAATCATGAAGTCTGAGCCTGGAAGGAGCATGAGTTTTGACGCGCTTATGGACCAGAGTGAGTCATCCCCCGCGCTGCTTATTCGCGCGTTATTGAGGATAGTTACATCCTCGTTTGTACGTGAAATTACCCGTCCTGAAAAAAGATAAGAGGTTCCTTCGCTTTCAAGCTTCCGTTCGGAATCTCCGTCAAGAAAAATACTCGACCAGTCGTCAATGTTAACTGTAATATTTTCTCCCCGAAACGTTTCGATTGTATCTCCCGATTTTTTTTCGTATACCACCTGCCCCCTTGCGGTAATAATATTTCTGGTACGGTTAAAGAGGACTTCGTTTGCCCTTATGTTGTGGGTATCCTCGTTGTCTTTCAGGATAAGCCTTACGTCTCCTGCCAATCTGGCGTAATCCTCGTCAATTATTTCTATCCTGAAATATTCCGCTGTCTGCGCGGACTCGATTGTCAATTCTCTTTGCCTGTTTTCATAGGAAATCCTGGACTCGGGCAATTTATAATAATCCCTTATGCGCCGTGAAAGATCAGCCCTTGTGCCGCTCTCTGAAAGACCGAGCCTGCGGCACCACGCGGCAAGCTCCGGCAGAGTAGAGGTTTTTATCTCCATTTCAATCCGCTTTTGTTCGGGAGACAGCGATTCTTCTTCGGCAATTTGGTTTTCTTCTGAAAATTCTTCGCCTTCCGTGACCGGCTCTTCAATGGGGGACGGCGCGTCCGGCGTATCGAAAACAGTTTGCCCTTCATCAGGCAAGGGTACGTCGGTTAAACTTTCCTGAGCGTTCAGCGCCTGCGTAAAAAGAGACAAAAAACAACATAACAGAAAAACCGGTCTGTTTTTCATTTTCTCCCAGCATCTTTAGATGCATTGCCGCGCGTATTTTTACGCGGCGCGTTCCGTTTTAGTATTTTAGCGATATAGGCGCCGGTGTAAGAAGCCGCGTCTTTTGCCACCTCTTCCGGCGTGCCAACCGCGATAACCTCTCCGCCCTTGTCGCCGCCTTCCGGTCCCAGATCGATAATGTGATCCGCCTGCAAAAGCACGTCGAGGTTATGTTCTATCATTATAACAGT
>JGI24698J34947_10002350_pt1 | contig 10176 bp, 9 predicted proteins | sample TergutMp193P3_FD_34947 | JGI IMG/M metagenome (IMG submission 34947) | reverse complement strand
CCGCCGACCCAGTCGCCGCCGGCCGGCATTCGCTGGAGCCACCCGCTCCGGTGGGGACAGGCTCGTCGGGCAAAGCGTCGCCAACAGCGTCGCCGCCACAGCCGCCCGCGACCGGTACTATTAACGTGACCATTCAATAGGAGGATCCTATGAAAAACAGAAATATAGTTATGATAATTGCGGCGCTGTGTGTGATGACGATGGGCGCCTGCTTTAGCCCCTGGGACGGTTCCGGCGAAGAAGGAAACATTGTTATCAATGTGGGAAACGGCGGCGCGCGGGCGCTGGTGCCGGGCGCTGTGTATACCATAATCCTGACCACCTCCGGCGAAACGTCTATATCCAAAACAACCACCGGCGGCGCCGTCGATTTTTCGGTCCCCCCCGGCCCCTGGAACATTTTGGTTCGCGCGGACAAAGACAATAAGTTGAACGCTTATGGAAAAACAGATGTGGAAGTGAAGGCGAGAGCCAAAACGGACGCGACCGTTACCCTGACGCTCACCGATGTCAATGAAGTGGTAAACGCCTGGACGGATTTGAAGAAGGCGCTTGAGAAGGCAAGTGCTAAAAATCAAATTGTCATGATCACCAGTAAGCAGCTAATCATGAATGACTACATCGAAATAGGAAAGGGAACGAGTATTACCCTTCTGGCGGAAGTTCCCGTTACCATAATCAAGGACGGTATCGCTCGATATTCTCTGTTCAGAGTTCCTACAGACAGCAGTCTTATTCTGGGTGAAAAAGGAAGTATGCCGATTATCATTGACGGCAGTAACAGCAATAAGACGGACAATTCTTCCTTGATTTTTGTGGGTAAGTCTCGTATGAAGCCCCCCTCTAGTGATGGTGACGGCGGCACATTGATCATAAATGATCACGTAACCCTTACCAATAATCACGTTAAAGGTTCTGGTAATGATAATAGAGGCGGCGGAGTCACGGTGGACGGAGGAAAATTCACCATGAACGGGGGGGAAATCTCCCGCAATTCTGCCAAAGATGGCGGCGGTGTACTTATATTGGAGGGGGCTTTTAAACAAGACGGCGGGACGATCTTCGGCTATACCGCAGGTGACAGCAACAGCAACAGGGCAACGAACAACGGTCATGCGGTTGCCTACACTCCCAAGGGTGGTACTAGTGTATATGTGAATTCCACCTCCACCAGAGGCAGTTGGGAGGATTAAAAAACTCCGTGAACTCCGTGGTTAAATAATCCCACTACTTCTCCGTCAAATTATACACGCCGTCCCACGCGTCCGCGGGCGGCTTTTGCATAAAGTTGACGCATCGCTGGAGGTACATCTGTGAGGGGGTGTCGTCCGCTTTAAGGGCGAGCGCTTCTTTGAACCCCGCCGCCGCCTGCCTCCATTCGCGCCGTTCAAAACAGTCCAGCGCCGCGTGAAAAATCTGCACCAGTTTATGCTGGCTGCCGGAGGCGTCTTCCATGGTGTCAACCAGCTCGCGCAGGCGCGTCGGCTCGTTAATGCCCACCACGCGGACGCGGTCGAGTTTTCTGGTCAGCAGGCGGTTGCCGGTCTCGCGCACTGTGTCGTCCGACGCGAGTATCCATGTCCCGTATTGCTTGTTCACCCCCTCAAGGCGGGAGGCGAGGTTCACCGCGTTTCCCATGATCGTGTAGTTCATTTTGTTCTGGGTTCCCATGTTGCCGACGACCATGTTGCCGGTGTTGATCCCGATACGGGTCAGCAGAGGCGAGGGCGACAGTTTTTGTTCCATGATGGTTTTGTTCAGCTCCGCCTCAAACCGCTTCATGGTGATGGCGGAAATACAGGCCCTCAGCGCGTGATCCTCCAGAACAAGGGGCGCGCCGAAGAACGCGATGATCGCGTCCCCCTCGTACTTGTCAATGGTTCCCTTTTCGGCAAGGATAATATCGCTCATGGCGGAGAGGTAGCGGTTCAACAGGCTGACCAAATCTTCGGGATCGAGTTTTTCCGACACGACGGAAAAATCCTTGACATCGGTAAAGATGGCGGTCATGTTGCGCTTGGTTCCCCCCAACTGCATACGGGAAGGGTCGGCGATTATTTCTTTTACCACGTCGCCGGAAAGATAGGTGGAGAAGGCGGCGCGGATAAAGCTTTTTTCCTTTTCCGAATCGGCGTAGGACATTATTTCCCGAACGATGGCGGCGCTGATAAGGGCGAAAATAGCCGCCAGGGGGTTTAGAAAGACGCCGGTAAATTTAAACATCGCCAGCGAGGCGGCGACGATCAGCGTGGCGGCGGCAAAACCCGTTACCGCGCGGGGGACGGGGGAGAGGCGGGCGCTGACAAAGAAAAAGAGCGGGACAAAGAGTACCATGAACAGGACGTGCCACAGACGGTTCAGATAGGTAATAAACGATTCTGAGAGAATCGTATCCAGCACCACCCCGTGCGTACCGACGTTGATATACTCGCTCCAAAAGGGATTCGCCCCTATATCGGTGGTTCCCGTGTCGCTTCTGCCCAGTATGCAGAATCTGCCCCGTATTTTTTTTTCAATCCCGCCGCGTATTTCGTTTTCCAGCGCGGCGTTAATCGTAATGTAATCGATCAGCCGCGTAATATATTCGGCTTCTTCCCGAATCATCGCCGCGGATTCGGGATATTCTTCGCATAACGGGTCAAGCAGGGCGTTTATCTTCGCTTTTACGTCAAGTTCAAGAAGCCGCGCGAACAGGGCGCGGCTTTGGGCGCGGTATTCGATATAGGCGTCAAAGGAATCTTCGGAACAGTTCTCCATGGCGTGGGCTTTCGCGCGGCTGGCCGCGTCAAACAGCTCCCCCAGTTCGTCTAAAATAGACGGAACGCGGCTTAACGAAGGATCAAACTGGGCAAAAAACAGAGTGTTCGCCGAAGCGAGGACGCGGCTGTACTGCTCCAGTTCAGCCTCTATTTCGTCAAGCCGTGAAAATTCGGCGAAGGAAATATGGAGGTAGCTGTCATGGTAGTCTTCTTTGGGCCAGGCAAGCATCATTCTTCCCCTGCTGTCAAGGGGAATAACGATGTCCTTTACTTTGCCGTCCGGCATTTTGGCCCGCTTGATGGTCAGCTTCTGCCTTTTCAAAATAATTTCCGGCCTGCCCAGGTAATCGATCAGCGGGGCGAAGGCAAGCTGGAGGTACCAATGATCATAAATATTCTGGGTGAGGTAAACCCGCCGCCTGATTCCGTCGCGGTCGATTTCAACATTGGTAAATCCCGCCCCCGTCGCCGCCCGCGCGAACATGGGAAGGGGCGGCAGTATGTCGATATTTTTCCCCCGGTGCGCGTTCGCGGCGGCGTTGACCGGATAGGCGAAACGTTCTTCCGCAAAGGGGCGGCGTTCCGCCTGTTCGCCGTTCAGCGGCTGTTGTTCGGAGCGGAGGTTGAGGGTGAGCCAGCTTCTGCCGGACAGCTCTATCGCCTGCGCCAGATAGCGGTCGTTGTCGCGGGCGACGCCCTGCGCCTTGGCGAAAAGGCCCTCATGTTCGCTGTTGATGTAGGAGTAGAGGGAGCGCGCGTAATCGTCAAGATCGGCGTTTTTTATCCGCCCCGCTTTGAGCGCGGAAAAGAGGTCGTCCGCGGCGGCGCCGATTCCGGTAAAGCTGCGCTCAAAGTCCGCGGGAAGCCCCTGCTCAAGGTACAGGCTGTCTACCCCCTGGGGGCCGCGGTCAATGTATTCAATATCGAAAATGGCGGCGCGCGCCCCGTGTTCCTTGAGCCGCAACAGGCCCTCCGCCGGAATGGAGCGGGGCCAGGGGAAAATTCCGTTATACGCAATAGCGGGATCGTCCACGTTCAGAAACACCACCGAGTCAATATGCGGGCGGTTTGAGCGGAAGCCGAGAAAAAAATCGTACAGCTGATCTTCCAGCGGCCTGAAGATATCCGCAAGGTACAGCAGGGCGAACAGCGTGGCGCCGATCAGGCCCAGCAGGGCGCTTTTCCAAAATGACATCAATTATTATTATACCGGCGCGGGGTCTGTATTGACAAGATACGCCGAAAATGCTATTTTCACTGGATGAAAAGGCTGCGGATACCCCTATCGGGCAATAGCGCAGTTGGTTAGCGTACAAGTCTGGGGGACTTGGGGTCCCCGGTTCGAATCCGGGTTGCCCGATTGGAGCATCCGCAGTCTTGCCGTAAGTCTATACAGGATATAGACTTACGGTTTTTCCTTTTTTTGGTTTTTTTTGTTGTTTTCGTAGATTCGTAGCACTGTGCATGAATTGTGCAGGAATTATTTCCTCTTGGAGATATGCTATGGGTCGAATCGCGAATCCGTTTAACATTTTAGAACGCCCTGACGGGAAGTTCCAATTCACCCTCAATCACACTTGCGGGCTGCCGCAGCGTGTCTGCGCGGAATGGCGGCGCCGGGGCTTTAACGCCCTGCCGGACGAGCTTGCCAACTACCGCAATCCAAATTCAATGCCTCAAGCCAAAGCAAGCGTCCAGGTTCTTATCGCGTTCCTCAAGAAAAAACAGGAGACAGAAGGGAGCGCCAGACGGGCGCAAACCGAAGACATTACCGTTGGCGACTGGCTTGAAAAATTCACCGCAATCGAAACAAGCCCCCGGGCCGGAATAAATGCCGCCGAAAACAAGCCCTACTCTGCTTCAACTCTCAAAGGGTACAAAAAAGATTTTAACCTTCATATCAAAAATGACCCTATCTGCAAACTGAAAATGGTTGAAGTAGAGGAAGAAGATGCGTTTGAATTTATTACGCGAATATCTGTTAAAAAACAAAAATGCGGCAAGCCGATGGGCGGAACAAGGACATTTGTAAAGATAATGAAATTTGTCCGAATGGCTTTTAAGGCTTTCGGGCAGAAGCGCACCAACTACCGCTGGATAAACCCGTTCCAATACACAAAGGCGCCGAAGTATAAATCGCCGAAAAGGGCTTATTTGACAGAGCAAGAAATGCTGATGTTCTTTAATCCCGGTGTTTTGCGGGATACTATGGAATTTTGCGTTTGCTCTGCGCTATACCTTGCCGGGCTTCGCCGGGGGGAAGTCTTTGCCCTCAAGCCAGAGGATTTGGATTGGGCAACCCCAAAAATCAACTTATGCCGGGCGTGGCAGTGTTTCGATTCTGCGGACAGGGTTCTCGGGCCGCTAAAGGAGAAAAGACCCAGGGAAGCCCCGTTTGACCCTATTCTGCAAGAGGCTGTAAAAAAACTCTGGAAAGAGAACGGCCAGCATGAATTTGTTTTCTCCAAAAAAAACGGAGAAACACCAAAACACGTTTGGCTCAAAAAACATTTCAGGCTATGGATTGAAAGGGCAGGGATAAACCTAAACGGCAGAAACATCACACCACATTCATCAAGGCACTCATTGGCTTCGTTACTGGAAAACAGGGGCGTTTCGTTACGGTACATTCAAGAGATGTTAGGCCATTCAAAACTGGAAACGACAAAAATCTATCTGCATACCCCTGACAACGTTATCCGAGAAATGGGCGCGAAACTTATTGAGGCCAGGAAAGAACAGGAAAAGAAGGAAATATTGGATTTTAAGGTGTCATGAAGCGACCTAATTCAAAGGGGAAAAATAGGTTAAATGAACCGCTATGCAGCTTTCACGGAACATTCTGAATATATAACATCCGCATTGAAAGAATGACGGCATGATAAAATATTGATAGTAGACCGAGGTATATAATATTTCTCTTTTCTTTTAATTATTTGCAGTCCAATATCCCCATGTTTTTTAGGATTATAAAAAAAAATCGAATAGTCGTGATCACTGGGATTTTCATCTTGCCATTTACTCATTGAAATAATTTGCAAATTTTTAAGGTGTTGTAAAACGCAGGCAGCGGTTAGCAAATCATCCACTTATGCTGCTTCCTTTAGTTCTTCTACTTCTTCAAAAGCAAAGCCGGATAGAGAAGGCATTTTCTCAAATTCGTTCACCATGTTTTCAGCATTATCTCTGGCAATTTTCAGAAGAAAATTCTTTCTCTCTTCTGAAATTATTGCTTTCATTTCTCGAATAGATGGATTATCCATTTGATGACTCAAGTCCTTACCAATGCGGGCAAGGCAAAAGTCTATCTTGCGATAATGTTTCCAGTAACCCTCCATAACATTGTTGTCCACTTCACTAATGAACTGGTCAAAACCGTTTCTTTCCAAGACAGAAAGAATATAAGAATGCGTTTGTTTTAATAAACTTCTGATGGCGTCATCTAAATTCTCAGCCCAAGAAACCAAGCCAAATTCCAAAAGCGTGGCTTCATAGTTCCCAGAAACGGTCTTATCTACCATAAAATGAAGATGTGGAATATTCCATTTGGCGTTATTAGATTCAAATATCATTTTGCCAATACCAATGAAATTCTTATTATCAACTGTAACACTGGATTCATTCTTCATAGGATACCCCTTTCATATTATTTGGTCTTACCGCTTAAACTGAAAGATAAGACAAAGCCTTTAGAAAAGGCATAAAAGTAGTGATTGATGAGCTTTGTGGTAACCATGCTTAGAATATATCATATTTTAACCTATATATCAAGCAGAATTGCAAAATATTTCTACCCTCCCGGGAACCGGATTATCCGGCTATTCCGGTAGCCGCCTGCCCAATTATCCCCGGAGTCCCCTTTTTATCCCTTGCCAATGCCTCGGAACTGGCCAGAATGCCTGCCAAATCCCTATCTTCCAGCAGCAACAGGTTCTCCACTATTGGGAAAATTCGGTCAGGAACCTGGATTGCCCCCGGATCGTTCCGTACCGTCTTGCGTATATAGGCCGCCCCCGCCTCATTATCCAGCAATTCTTCAATAGATACCTCAAAAACGCGGGCAATGGCAAAGGCGTTGTCGGCGGAAGGGCTTGATTTACGGGCAATCCCGCTGTTTATCACCGTCTTGCCAACACCGGACATTTCGGCAAGCCATGTCTGGGATCGCTCCAGATTTTCGAGGCGGGCCGATACATTGACCCAAAAAGATGATGTCATACTCATTTATCGACAGGTTACAAAAAAAAATCCACATTTTCGGATTTTTTTGTTGATAGAACCGCAAAAACGGATTATTATTCTGTTATTGACCGCTTTTGCGGATTGAGGTTTTCCGGGGCTTCTTGGGTGCTTCCGGGGAAGGTTTTTTGGGGCGGCCGCCCTTTGATGGTGTACTGATTTCTTTCACCACCGTGGGGTCATATAGGGCCTTGTACGAAAAGGGCTTTATTCCGGCCCTTTCCAGCCTTTTATGGGCGGTTTCGGGGGTAATGCCTAATGTTTCGGCAATTTCATCGATGGTAAGTCCCTTCATGGATCAATTATCGGAGTTTTTGGGGAAAATATAAATTTTCGAAAAAAACCTGTCGAAATATATTGACAAATATAAAACTTGTCGATATATTTAGACATAAGGGAGCTAAAAACTCCCCCGCCGTCCGAGTGCGCATAGTTCTCCCCAAAGGCTATGAGAACGGACGGCTCATATGGAATTAAGCATTGTTCTGGGCAGTGCCCAGAACACTCCCACCCGAAAGGGCCAAGAAAGCGATTCCCTTTTTTATTGGAGGAAAGGCGGCATGAAAGCAGGGCATACCGGGGAACGGGCGTCTATAACAATCCGTATTCCCAAAAGTTTGATGGCGGCGCCATTGTTGATCTTGATGCCGCCAATCAAAGTCTTTATTCGCGTGACGGTGAAAGGGCTCACGGTTGGAGGGGCGGCAACGGCGGCATTAGTTATTACGCCTCCGGTTCTCATAGTGGCGGTGCTTTTTATCGCGGCAATAAAGCCGGAGCCGCAACCGGCAACGCTTATGTGCGGCTTTACCGTGTTAGGTGATAGGAGGGGTAACACATGAAAGCGCCGTCTGTCTTAATAAGCCGTAATTTTATCCGCATATTCGCTCCATGCGGCTTTGTACGCTGCGACGCTTGCAGTAGGAACCTTAATGCTGAGGGCCGCAGATGTGTTGTCGAGCATATTGGAAACATAAGTAGGTGGGGTTGCAGCGCGGCAAATTACCAGCGCAAGGCTCGTGCAGCCATCAAAAGCCTGCGCGCCAATGCTGGTAAGTTTTGCGGGAAGGTCAATCTGCTCAAGGCTTGCACAGCCACGGAAAGCAGCGCCCCTGATCCGGGTAAGGCTTGTCGGTATAGTGACTTTTTCAAGGCTTGTACAACCAGAGAAAGTGGAGTCTCCTATTGTGATAAGCCCTTCGGGCAAGATAATTTGTTTGAGGTTAGTACACCGAATGAAGGCGGAGTTGTTAGTAATGGTAAGTCCCACCGGCAAGATCATGGAAACGATTTTGTCCCCATAGTTTTCCATTCGGAACGTGAAATCCTGCGGAAAACCGTAGCATTTGGAAATGTCGAGCGCGACAAATTTATCCCCAAGCTTGATTGCATTAAACAACTGCCCCAATTCGGAGGACGCGTCAATTTTCACCGACAGTTCCACTGGATCGTCAGGCATCAAGCCGTCATTGCTCCAAAAAAGAGTATCGGTTACTTCGTCTATGCTGGTCAGCCCGGTAAAAGGCGGTTCGCCCGGTTCGCCGGGGGTTCCGGGCTTGTCTCCGTTATCGCACCCGGCAAAAATCAAGCCCCAAATTATCACAAGTACAAGCAATTTATTCATCATTCCCCCTGTTTACCTAACATTATACCACCTGCCGGGCGGGTTGTAAATCTTAAAAAGGCGGGTATTGCATGACGCTTGTCGAGATTGAAAAATCCAGCATTATTCTCCCCGCAATGGTTTACCGCACTCCGATATGGCATTTTGTAGTGTATGAGATAGGGGAATGCAGGTTTGACTGGATGGGCGAAGGGCCGTTGGGCCGTACCATTGACAAAGTGGGGAGCCTGACCATAAACAACATTGTATACCAGAAAATCGACGATATAATCGATCCCATGACTTTACAGCGCAAACAGTTCTGCCAGATAGAAAATAAGGTCTACGTCAGAACGGAAGATGACAACCCGCTTTGGGTATATTACCAGCCGAAGTATAACATAATAATCGGGTTCACCGATGAAAATTCGCGCGAAGTAGACGGCGTAGTCTACAAAAGCGGTCTCAATTATATCCCCAAGGTAAGTGACGAAGCAGACAATCTGGAATACGGCAGGATGAAGTTTGCAAATGAGAATATCGGCCTGACCAACACCAAAGGCGAATATGACGCCGTAACCCGCTATTTTGGAAATAACATCAGGGTAAAAAGCGAGATAAACGGGGAAATAGGGCGGCAGGCCTAAAAAGTTTATAATGAGTAACCTTTCGGTCAATGCAATGAAAGACGGAAAAATGTATGTGCTTATGCTTAATCCTCTGCACGTTATAGGTAGCGGCGAAAAGCACCGCTTCCGCTTTGTTGTCTGCCATCCAGGTGGAGGACAGACCGATGCCGAATACCAGCCAGAAAATGACGGACAATTGCCAGATATACAGTCACTGGCAGAAAAAAACGGATTTGAGGTTTTGGATATATTTGACTTTATGCCGAAACCAAAGGAATAATAAATCATAGCGCGAACTATTCCGTAAGCCATTTTCTTTCAAGTTTAGTGATAATCTCACCCGCATACATAATGGTGTGCATACGGGCTTTTTTGTGCATGAATCGTGTATGAATTGTGCAGGAATTTCGGAATATTGACAAAATCCAGAAAATACAGAATAATAGGAAAAGAGGCTAATTCCGGTTTTATCCATGCAAATACTCGAAGATCGAATCGTTTCCGAGGGCAGGATAATGCCCGGCAATATCCTCAATGTGTCCGCCTTCCTCAACCAACAGGCCGATGTTGAGCTGTACAATGAAATAGGCAAGGAATTTTTTCGCCGTTTTTCAGATTCTCTGGTAACGCGCATTCTCACGATCGAGGCGTCCGGCATCGGCATCGCCTGCGTTACCGCCCAGTACTTCAAAGTGCCGGTGGTTTTCGCGCGGAAATTCAGGGGGCGCAATTTAGACGGCGACCAGTTCAGCGCGACGGTAACGTCCTATACGCATGGCATAGACTATACCGTCACGGTTCCCCGTCCGTATCTGAGGGCCGATGATTCGGTTCTGCTTATCGACGATTTTCTCGCCAACGGCTGCGCCCTCGACGGCCTGATAAAGCTGGTCGAAGTGGCGGGCGCGAGCCTTGTCGGCGCCGGCGTGGTCATTGAAAAAGGCTT
>JGI24698J34947_10002349_pt1 | contig 10178 bp, 13 predicted proteins | sample TergutMp193P3_FD_34947 | JGI IMG/M metagenome (IMG submission 34947) | reverse complement strand
GGGAAAAGCTGCCAGCCGCCTGAGAGCCGGACTGTTTCCACACGCCGGAATGTCCTTGCGCCCCAAGCCTCGCGGACAAAGGCGCACAAAGCCTCACTTTCGCAAATATTTGTTATGCGCAACTTTTTATTTGCCGCAAGAGATGGGTCGATACTTTTTTCAGACAGTTCGTACAGTTCAGGATCGGCTTCTATGCAAAGCGCCGCCGACCCTGGCGCTTCCTCAAGGCGGGCAAGCAGCCGGGCCAGCCCGTAACCATACAGAGGCGAAGGGCAAAAGTAAAGGGTTCTGTCCCTGACAGAAACAGCGTCCGCCGTGCGTTCGGCCCGTCGGACAGGATCAATCCCCGAAAGGAGGGTCTTCCCGTTTCGGACGAAGGGCCGCTCCCGCATATTTTAAAAGCCTGAAGGCATAAATATTCTAAAAAAAGTATCCTGAAAACGGCTGTCCATTTTTGGGCTGTTAATAAAATAAGGCTGAAGGGATTGCTCAGTTATATAGTCCGCCCAGTAATATGAATAAGTAGACGCGACATCCTCAGCGCCGCTTTCTTCGCCTTCATCTTGTTCCGTGGGAAGGAATACAAGCACTTTGCTTCCCTGAACCAGCGGCTCCGAAGGGGTATTCAACTTGGCGGAGAAGGCAGTTCTCCAGAAATTTTCATTTTGGGACATACCTGAAAGTTCCGTATCGGAAAGATCAGGTATGGAAAAGGCGGAAAGGGATGTAAAAAGATTCACATTTCCATAGTTTATGGGAAGCGGCCCAAAACTGTGCACTTCTTTCCTTAGCGCTCTTGCCGCTTCTTCAAAACCGTAAATCTCCGTATCGGCGATAAAATCCCTTGCCTGCGCGATAGCCCAGTCTTCCATACGGCCCCTTTGAAAATTCCTTACATACGAGCGTACCCTTTCCATTACCGCATCGTCTTCAAAATCCGCGTTCTTCAATTCATCCTCAACCCTGAAAAAAACCCACATATCGCCAATACGGACGACATCGCTCAACTCTTCCTTTCCAAGGCTGAGGATTTTTTGACGGATGCCGGCATCGGTAATTTCCTGCTCAAGATCATAAACAAGGCGGATACCCATATCCCCGCCCCTGTCGTTATAGCCATCCTGCGATTGGGCTCTGGCAGCGTCTTCAAAAGCAGCGGTTCCGTCTTTAATGGAATCGAGTATTCTCCTGGCTTCTCTTTCGCTGGAATTGACGCTGATCCTCGAAAGATGGATTGTACTGAAAAGATCGGGATATTCCCGGGCATAAGCGGCGTATTCTGAAGCAGGATAGTCGTCAACCAGGAAAGATACCATATCGAATTTTCTCAGTTCGGAGGACATCTTACCGAAGAAACCGGCTTCCCCGGCAGGCGTTAAGAGACCGAATAAACCGTTATAGTATTGACGCTTGACAATATTATCCTGCACCTGCCTCCAAAGGACAAGGCGTTCGGATTCCGACATTTGCCGGTACAGCGCCGTGGAAAAGCGCCCGTTTTCCTGAAATTGCGGCAGTTTCGCTACTTCCTGGTTAACGGTTTTAACCGGCACAGCGTAATTCGATCTTTTCATCTCCTGTAAAATGGCTGTATGCACCGCCGCTTCTTCAAAAGCCTGATTCCAGATATAAAAAAGGGTTTCAAAATTACTGGCGTCCATGCCACGAGACTGAGCGTAACGTATAAGATCATTTTGACGCTGGGAAAAGAAATTCCCCGCAACCCAATTAATAGGGACCTTGTCGTAGTAGCCAAAGGTCAGGTCTCCGGCGCCTCCCCTGCCTTCAGGGACAATTGCCGGAACCAGCACAAACGACACAATTACAAGAACCAGTACTATAACAGTCCCGATAAAAAGGCCGGGATTTGCCTTAAATCTGCGGACAATCTCCGAAGATGATGATTCCTTATCACTTACCGGAGTTTTTTTATCCTTTTGAGCCATAAAACTATACCTCTGTTTATTATTCTGCATGGATAAATTAGCATTTATAGCTATTTTTGTCCAGATAGTCTGGAAAAGATAATTATGGAAGAAATCAATATTTTTTCAAAAAATTTTTCTCTTCAGTAAAGCGCCACGCATCTGCGCGCCATATATAGGGTGGAGGTATTTATGATGAAAAAAATTTGCTTTGCCCTGTTGGGCGCCTGTATCGTTTTGGGTTCCTGTTCTACAGGAGAGGCGGCGGCCTCGGCAATCGCGCAGATGTTCGGGGGCAGTTCGCAAGCGCTGCTTTTTCTTAATTGCAGGGCGGTTTCCGAGGATGAGATCGAGTTTGAATTTTCGCAGCCGGTAACGGTTAAATCTTTAAATTTCGATCCTGCCCTTTCAATCGCTTCAGTAGAAGACGGCAGTACCGTAAGAGTAAGGCTGGAGGAAAGCCCCGCTCCCGGAGTACATTTTACCGCCGACCTGTTGGCGGAAGACTCAGACAGGAACACAATCAACGTGCTGGTTCCGTTCCGTTCCAGAAATAACAGGATGCCGTCGTTGGTTATCAACGAATTGTGTACGGAGAACAACAAGCCAAAAGCGGAGTTTATTGAATTTAAAATGAAATCGGCGGGTAATCTGGGCGCAATGCGCGTGTTTATCATGGGAAACACAAATGCCGCAAAACTGACAATCTACGAGTTTATGCCGGTAGAAGTGAAGAAAGATGAGTATGTGGTGCTTCATTTGCGCAATGTAGAAGAAGCCTGTAAAGATGAATACGGCGAAAATCTGGATGAATCCGGCGGCAAGGATTCATCGCCGACAGCGCGGGATTTTTGGCTGCCGGGAAATGACAAACTGATGCACAAAGAAGCAACCACGGTTTATGTATTGGATCAGGATGACAGGGTACTAGGGGCTGTAATGATTTCAACCTCTCTCGATTCTTGGTGGAACAAGGATTATTTTGCGGAAGCGGCGGACTTTCTGTTCCAGCAAGGCGCATGGAAATCCGCAGACGGAAAAATCTGCGGCCCTGAAAACGCGGCCCGGAGCGCAGGTACTACCAACACCCGCACCATCTGCCGCGATGAAACAGTGGAAAATACAAATACGGCGGCGGATTGGTACATCACCGCAACCAGCGGCGCAACACCTGGAAAACCAAACAGCACAAAACGGTATTCAAATTAGGTCTTTGAACAGGGCGACGATCTCATGCTTGCGAGCGGCGCCTGTTCTCTGCCCCGCCAAAGCCCCGTTCTTGTACAGGAACAGCGTGGGGATCGAAGTTACTCCATGCTGTTCCGCAAGAGGGCCCTGCTCGTCCACATTGATCTTGCCTATTTTTACGCTGCCTGAGTATTCATCTGCAATTTGATCAAGCAGGGGCGCGATCATTTTACAGGGACCGCACCAGGGCGCCCAAAAATCAATCAGTACCGGAACAGAAGACTCCAGCACTTCAGCCTGAAAATTGCCAGTGGTTATCTCTATACTACTCACAAAAAATCCCTCCCAATACTGTATTTTCTTACATTGAAGGTTTTTTAACAAGAGGGCGGCCGTGTTGCAACAAGGACGGCGAAACGGTACAATATACCTATGGTTCAAAATGAAACATATTTTGAAAGCCACGACGGGACCAAACTTTTTTTGTACCGTTGGACGCCGGATCAGGAGCCAAGGGCGGCGGTGCATATTGTTCACGGCATGGCCGAACATGCCCTCCGTTACCGGCGGCTGGCGGAAAAACTTGTCTCGGCGGGAATTGAGGTTTGGGCCGCGGATCAGCGGGGGCATGGCAAGACTGCCGATTTAAAGGTGAACAGGCCTGACAGGGGAGGGCTTTTAGGACACTGCGCCGATAAAGACAGTTTTGGCATGGTTACCGGAGACGTTCATTCCCTGAATAGGGAAATCCGCAAAACAAGGGGGAATATTCCCCTTTTTCTCCTTGGCCACTCCTGGGGTTCTTTTATCGCTCAAAACTATATCGAAGAGTTTTCCGGCGATTTGGATATTAACGGCTGCATACTGTCGGGAACAAGGGGCCCTTGCGGTTTCATTGTTAAAGCGGGGATTCCGTTTATGACACTGCTTGCCGCTCTTCGCGGACAGCGCAACGGTTCGCTCCTCGCAAGGGCGGTGGCTGACGGTCCGTATAACAAACCATTCAGGCCTAACCGTACGCCGTTTGACTGGACATCCCGTGATGAAGAAGAAGTTGACAAATATGTAAACGATCCATGCAGCGGCAACCTCTGTTCCGTCGGTTTTTACCGGGATCTTGCAAAGGGTTTGTATCGTATTCACCGAAGCGATGCGATGGCAAAAATTAACCGCGGTTTGCCGATGTATGTTTTTTCGGGAAGCGCCGATCCGGTGGGCGATATGGGCGCAAGCCCTACCGCATTGGTTAACGAATATCGAAAGCTGGGATTAAAAGATTTGGAGTTTGTGCTGTATCCGGGCGCAAGGCACGAAACATTAAACGAAACCAACCGTGAAGAAGTGATGGATAATCTTCTTTCATGGATAAATCAGCGATGTGAATGAGAATAAGATATTCAGCCGGCGAAGACGGCAAACCTGTTAAAAAAGCGGCAATCTACACCTGCGATGAGCATGGCATAAATTTTGCCGATGTAGACAGCGAGGCGGTCAGCATTGTCAGGAAACTGAAAAACTCAGGCTATGACGCTTACATTGTGGGCGGCGCGGTACGCGATTTGATACTTGGAAAAAAACCGAAAGATTTTGACATTGTCAGCGCCGCAAGCCCCACGCGAATTAAAAAAATATTCCGCAATTCAAGAATCATCGGGCGGCGGTTCCGTCTTGTCCATGTTTATTTCGGGCAGAGGATATTTGAAGTTTCCACTTTCCGCTCTCTGAAAGACGGGCTTACGAGCAATACCTTCGGCAAAATTGACGAGGACGTGTTTCGCCGCGACTTTACGATGAACGCCCTTTTTTACGATCCCGAACAGCAAGTTGTAGTGGATTATGTAGGCGGCATGGATGACATAAAAAAAAGACAGGTAAAGCCCGTCATCCCCATCTCGGAAATTTTTACCGATGATCCGGTACGGATGATTCGGGCGGTCAAATACGCGGCGGCAACGGGTTTTTCCCTGCCGCTTAACCTTCAATTGAAAATAAAAAAGCAGTCCAATTTATTAACTTCGATTTCGCCTTCGCGCCTTACCGAAGAAATTTCTAAAATTATCCGTTCCGGACGGGCGGACGCTGTTGTAGATTTACTGGATAAAATGGGGCTGTACTGTTACCTTCAACCACAGGCGGCAAAACTTATGCGGCAAAATTCAACCTTCAGGAAAAATTATCTGCGTACCTTGTCCGCCCTGAAGGGGATCGAGAATTACCGGGGACAGGCTCTCGGGGCGCTTTTCCAGGATTACCTTGAAAGTGTTCAAAAATGGGAACCGGGCGTTATCGAAAATTACAGAGAGATTTTTAATATCGTCCGCTCCTTTGTCCTGCCCATGAATCCGCCGAGGTTTGAACTGGAATACGCCGTTCGGAAATTCCTTGCCATCCACGGCATAACCATCAAGAGGGTACACCCCAAACCTGTCCACGAAACCGCCGCGGACAAACCCGTATCCGCCGCCAAAAAGAAACGCCGCCGCCGCAAACCGAAAAAAATGAAGAGCGAAGCGGTTAGGAATGAAGAATGAAAAGTGAAAAATGAAGAATTAAAGAGGAGATATTCTTCACTCTTCATTTTTCATTTCTTCCGGCTATTCTGTGATTTTGTCAATTATGATATTAACTTCCTCAATTAGTATGCTTGTGTAGTGTTCGATATTTTCGATGATGTACTGCTGTAATTCGTGGATGTTCCCGCCAAGCTGGATTCCGTATGGCACGTCTATGGTGATAACCAGGCGGTAACCCATATCGGCATCCTTGACAAGAATTTTCTTTATTTTGATGTTTGGGTTGTACTCGTCAACACAGTGAATAACCAACTGGCTGAGGGCAGATTCCGAAATGATCACTTTTTCCCGCTTTGAATATTCAGGCCTTACGACGGATTTTTCATGCAGTACCGGTACGGGGCCGATGCCGGAGGGAGATATCCGCCGTTTGAAAATTTTTATCGCATCGTAAAAAATATGAGGATAACTTCTTTTTATCTCGATGGACGGCACCGGAATCACATGCTTGCCTTCGATACGCCTTGTCCTGATAGCCTTGTCTATTTCATTCTGAGACGCAATATCCTCAATTTTGATGATTTTCGCGGGAGGGGGAAGCTGCAAACGGGAAGCGATCTTGTGCGCCATTTTTTCCGAAGTTCCCAGCAGTAAAATTCGTTTGTATTTTTCGCTTTGCAGCCTTCGCGCAATCTCGTCCCTGTGGGACTTTTCGTCAAACAGGGCAACCTTAACCGCCGCAAGAAAGGTTTTTTCCTTTTTTGCGGAATGTCCCGCCAAAATACGATCGTCCTTGATCAACAGGCCGTCATCAATAATGAAATCAATTCCGTACTTTTGGGCGACAAGTTTTGCGTGAAAACTTTTTCCCGTCCCGCTTTCGCCAATTAGAGCGAAGACTTTTTTCCGTTTAAAGGCAAACAGAAAATCTAAGAACATCGCTCCACTTGAGTTTTAGCTTTAACTGCCTATTTTGCGCAGATCGGCCAACAACTGCCTTGCCCTTTCCTGAACCGGCTTGATGTAGTGACCCTCAGCTATGCGGATCAGAAGCCTGACTGCTTCGGGAGAGTTCAAGCCGTTGTTCTTTCTGGCGATTTTTTCAAAAGCGTCGATAGTGGCAATGGCGAGAAGGTTATCAGGATTCAAGGTGTCAAAGCGCGAAACGACCCATGCGATATTGGTAATAGTTTCATTGTTGTCGTTAAGCCCAATATCGCCGAGCGATTTTATCGCTTCCTGCAGCACCATGGGTTCATTTTCAAACTGGCAAATTTCAATGAGCGCGTCCTTGGCTTCGTTTGTGCCAATCTGCCCCAGGTACTTTACAGCCTGCCGCCTGATGTCGGGGTAATTGTTTATTACGCGCCCGTTTTCCCTCGCTACGCTCCTTGTCCCTTCCTGGGAAAGAAACTCCAGCGTCTCGCGGACATCGTTGCTTGTATTTCCACGGTTAATAGCGTCGCCTATATAGTCCAAGGCTATTAATTTTTGTTCCCTGCTGTCCGTCCTCGCGGTTTCCCGAATGATCATATTTTCTATTGATTCCCGCAAGTAGGATTCCTCAACGGTCATTTCCCTTCCGGAATTACTCTGCGCGACAGCGGCAGATACGGCAAATAACGCCGTTACCGCGAGGATAGAAAAACGTTTGAATGAAAACATAAGAATTCTCCTTAAATATATTAATTGATTATTTTCCACAAATCACCGTCTTTTTCAAGGTCATACAGACGTACCCTCTGTTCTTCGCCTGCATTAGTTGTCCTGATTGCAAACGCTTTAACCCTGTTCTCACCTGCAAATTCTATATCTATATTGTCAACGCGGTTGTTGACATTGGCCCTGGACGGCACTACAACATGATTAAAATAATCTTCCAGGTTTCTTAGCACAATTTTCCGGTCTTTCATAATTTTCGTTTCTGATATACGGTCAAGGTTTTCCGGGGAAGAAATTTCCGCGATATATTCAGACGATAAAGCCGATCTCCATGTATTGAAATCTTTTTTGGTTATTACATTGTTGATATTTTCTATAAAACGCTGTACATTTTGCCTTGTTGTAACATATTGCTCCTGACTGACTTTGGAGGGATCAAAAGTTTCTTCGATAGCGGCTCCCTTTGTTTCTGTTTTTTCGGGACCGGCATTTTCAACATCCTTGGGCGTTTCAACCTTCGGCCCGGAGCCGCAGGAAAAGACCAAGAACGCCGCCATAATAATTGGCAGATGAAATTTTATACTACCCATAAAAATAATATATACTATGCCGTAAATTTTGTCAAATATAATCAAATTTTTTTATGCGAATTCCCCCTAAAATTAGTTATTTTCGCGGAAAAAAATCAGGAATTAACAGGGGTGAGGGAACTGCTCTCCCAGCAGGGTTGACTGGATTTGGTTCGGGCTGTATTGTTAATCTATGCTGAAAGCCGCTTTTCCGGGGTCTTTTGACCCCCCCACATCGGGGCATGTAAACATAATCCGGCGCGCCGCCGCGATTTTTGGAGAACTCGTGGTGGTGGTAGCCGAAAACAAGCGGAAAAAGTACCTCTTTTCCGCCGAAGAACGGGCTTCCATGATTAGGGAGCTTGTAAAAGACCGGAAAAATGTCTCGGTTGCCGTGTGCGATTGCCTGATTGTGGATTTTTTGCAGAAGACAGGCATAAAATTGCTGATCCGGGGGGTGCGCGGTCTTGAAGATTTTTCCTACGAGTTCGAACTTTCAATGATGAACAAGACGCTTGACCCGGAAATTGAAACCATTTTTATGACAACCGATCCCGAATATTTTGTTATCCGTTCGTCTTCAATAAGGGAACTGGCTTCCTTTAACGGGGACCTCCACGGCATGGTTCCCCCCCTGGTTGCCAAAGCCCTGAAAGAAAAGTATGGTTTATCTTAGGCGGTTCCAAATGCTCGTTTCGGATTTTGGAACTTACCCTGGATTTATCTTGACAAAAACACAGGTTTTTGTTAAAATAAAAATCAAGTTTAAAGAGGTTTAAATATGGCAGTACCAAGAGTTAAAACGTCAAAAGCAAGGACAAGCCGTCGGCAGTCCATCAACATGAAACTTACCGCGCCCACAATGATAAATTGCAGCACATGCGGCAACAAGGTTCTTTTACACCGGATTTGCCCCAAATGCGGCTTTTACCGGGGCAAGCAGGTAATTGTTCCGAATTCCAAAGTATAATTTAAGGGGAGAAAAATGGACGAACTGTTTGAAAAAATGAAAAAACTCATCGCCGAAAAACTGGATGTCGATGAGAGCAAGATCACAATGGAAGCGTCATTCCGTCAGGACCTCGGCGCCGACTCACTGGACACCTATGAATTGGTTTACGCCATCGAGGAAGAAATGGCAATAAAAATTCCCGATGAAAAAGCCAATGAATTTGAAACCGTAAAGGACGCGTACGAATTTATTAAGTCCCAGCAAAAATAATTCAAGCATTCTCAGTACGGAAAGAAAAAAGAAACTGGCGGCTTTTCAGAAAGCCGCCGGTTTCAAATTTAAAAATACCGCTCTTTTAAACCTTTCCTTTATGCACCGTTCCGTTTCCAATGAGACGGGCAATAAAACCAACAACGAGCGCCTGGAGTTTTTGGGCGATTCAATTTTGGGCGCGGTCTGCGCCACGCTTCTGTACCAAACATACAAGGAAAAAAGTGAAGGCGATCTGGCGAAGATAAAAGCCGTGGTTGTCTCCGAGGATATTCTTTCAGGTATCGCCAGAGGTTTGTACATTGATGAAATGCTGCTGTTGGGCAAGGGCGAAGAACTTTCAGGCGGCAGAACCAAGAAGGCTATTCTTGCCGATGCTATGGAAGCGCTCATCGGCGCCCTCTATCTTGATTCAGGCTACAAGGCGGCATTTGACTTTGTAAGCCGCTGTATCTCCCCGGAAATTGACCGGGTAACCGGCGACGATTACCACAAAGACTACAAGTCGCTATTGCAGGAGTACTGCCAGCGTGTTTACCGCTGTTATCCTGAATACATCATGGTAAAACGTTCCGGCCCCGAACACGACCGTATCTTTTGGATGGAGGTGCGGATAAACGAAACTGCCTACGGGACGGGAACAGGGCGCAACAAAAAAAGCGCCGAACAGGAAGCGGCGAAGGCGGCGTGGGAAAAGCTGAACAGCGAGGGGAACAGTTAAGGAAGAAGATTTAACCACGGAGTTTCACGGAGGTACACGGAGTTTAAGGAGAGGGGAATAGCGGGCAATATATGGTATAAAAATGACTGGACTTTATTAATCCCACTCCCAGCTAGCCAGCCTCTTTCCAAGCGCCCCGGCCAAAACTGCGGCTGCCAATGATTTTGCTTCGCGGAAAGATCTGTTGTCCATTGAATAACGATGTAAAAGTGAAGGCTCAAGCGGCCCAACGGCGGTAAGCCAGCGGCGGCAGCCGGGATTGAGTTGTAATAGGCCGGGGACAGAGCTTTCTTCGGGGATACAATTCCCGCAAAATGCGCTGCCTTCGCGGTCAGAAAACCAAAGCGGGCCGGCGTCAGCTCTGTCCCCGCAGACGGC
>JGI24698J34947_10002348_pt1 | contig 10178 bp, 9 predicted proteins | sample TergutMp193P3_FD_34947 | JGI IMG/M metagenome (IMG submission 34947) | reverse complement strand
AGCGTCCCGGTTTGCTCTTGGGCGGCGGCGAGTTGGTTCTCGATGTGGGTCGCTTTGGTTTTCAGGGTATCGCGCTCGGACTCAACGGCGGCGAGTTCAGCGGTCACTTCGTCACGCTCGGTTTCGGCTCGTTCTACGCGGGTGAGTAAGCCAGCGCGCTCGTCGCTGAACGTGGCGCGGGCTTCACCGTAGGCGAGCGGCCAGAGCGCATCTAAGCGGCTTACCCAGGCACTAGGGGCGTCTGGCACGGCCACTAGAGCTGCTTGCTCATCGTTCCACTCTCGCGCTGCTGCTGCGGCCACATCGGTAGCCACGGCTGCGCGCGCCTTGACCGCTCGCATGGTGACTGGCTTACCCTCAGCAGCGATAGCCTCAGCAGCGGCGAGTGCGCGAGCGGCCTGTTCCGTAGTTGCCATTTCCGGTTCCTTTCCTGATTCAATAGGTACATTGTTCCTTGTTCTTTTTGTACCTGTAAAGACGAAATGCCGAGTTGATACCGCTAATCGTATGGTTCTGGTTGCGGTGCCTGATTTCGCTGTAGGCCGCTTTGATATTAAGTGATAGATAGCCTTGCTTACAGCAATAGTGGCAGTAGTGATGCTCAAAACGGTCTTGATGATTTCATAAGTAGTCATATCCACCAAGCGAGGATTTATAAACCTCAATGGTCAACATGATTTAGGGCAAGGGATAGCCATTCGGATGGGTAGGACTGGCAAAAGACCGCGTAGGGTGGACTAGGCTGTTGTGGTATGGCGGTCGAACCAACTAAGGCGCAACGGCAAGAAATCATTGAAAACGTTGATGGTCTTTTGCGTGCATTATCGGCTCTAGATGAGCATGGGTGGCGGCTCTATTGGCAGTATTCGTTTGCGCGTGATGAACCGGACGCGGTGGCGTTGAATCAGGTTCGACATCTTGCGGAGACTTCACCGATGATCGGCGGGGCTATGGAGTATTTTCATCCGTTGGCTTTAGATGTCGCGACCACAGGTACACGAGCACTCGGACATAAAGACGGTAAAGATTGCGCTACCGCTGTATTGCGCTCGGTTGATGCGCTGATTTGCAAAGAATGGCTTACGCCAGAGGGTTTCGATTCGTTAATCGAACTGGCCGAGATTGTGAACGCCTACACCGACTACGGCCTTTGATGCGACCTTGGAGTTACTTTCGACATACAGCGCGCTAGTTATCCCTCTGACCTGCTGAATCAGAGATAGTGCGTCAGTTTGTATGCGTAAAAGTCCGATTTGGGCGCGACTTTGTATGCGTGGAGAACTCGCGGTGTAACGATGAGTTCGGCTAGTTATCCACAGGTTGAGCGTTGCTGCTATTTGTTATAAATATTTGTATAATACTTGGGGGTGCCGATTTTATAGGCGTGACCAGCGCAAACAGGGGTATGGGCGCCAGTTTGTATGCGTAAAAGTCCGATTTGGGCGCCAGTTTGTATGCGTAAAAGTCCGATTTGGGCGCCAGTTTGTATGCGTGGAAAACTTCCCCAATCCACAGGCGCGAGTAAATATGCGCGGCGCGGCGAATCGCTACTCACGGTAAGGCGCCAGTAAATATGCGTATGCTGAGCAGGTCAGATAAATAACTGCCCCCCAACCGAGTGCAACGGCTGAGGGGCGGTGGATCGCAGCTAAAACCACAAGGAGCTGACGATGAAAAACATCGTACCTAATCAGACCGACTCAATGCGGGTTAAACCCTCCGCAAGTCCGCTCTCAATCGGTGAAGTTGCCTTAGCGTCGGGCGTTATCACCAAGCGCGACCTAGAGATGGCGCACGCATCGGCGGAACTGGAACTTGTGACCGCGCAAGAGGCCGACGTGGTGGTGTTTCATCCGTCGTTGTTTTGCCAAGTAGCGCTCCCCTACCGTGACCCAGGTCATGACGTGCCGGATTGGGTTCGCAATAGCGGGAGCGTCATGCTCACCATCCAGCCCTATGTTGAAACCGAGCGCGTACCTGATTCGACCCCGCAACGGCTGCGGCCACCGGGCGGGGTAGTAAAGAGATACCGGCACGCTTACGGGATTATCCCACGCGCTTTCTTGACTTGGGCGGCCACCCAAGTGGTAACCAACTCCCCCGACCTTGACAGCCACACCCTCAACCTTGGACATTCCATGAGTGCGTTCCTGCGGAAAATGGGCGTGGAGGGCGCCACAGGGGGTGCTAGGGGCTCTATCACGCGGTTCCGTAACCAGATTAAAGCGTTAGCCGGTTCGTCCATTAGCGTTACTCAGGAGGGCGGAGATGAGAATACTGGATACTGGTTGCATGAGGGGATGAAGTTCGCTAGCCGAACATTCTTAGCGTGGGCGCCGCAAGATGACCATTACCAAGAGGGCGGACTGTTTCCCTCGACCTTGACGCTCACAACAGAGATGTATAAATCAATGAGGGAGTCGGCTGTCCCGATTGACCTGCGGGCAATCAGAGCGTTACGCGCCTATGGGAGTGAGGGAAGTAGCGGCGGCGCGTTCACTTTCGACATTTACTGCTGGCTTGCTTACCGGCTCCACGCGCTGACGAAACCGACGCTGGTAACGTGGCAGCAACTATCAGACCAGTTTGGCAGCCAATACAAGCGTTTGCGGGCGTTCAAGGAGAATCTCCTAAAGCAGTTGCCAGCCGTTCAAGCCGCCTACCCGGCAGCGAAGTGGGTGGTAAGGGACAACGGGCTACTGCTCTACCCATCGCCGCCACCAGTACCGGAGCGGGACAAGATTCCGCGCAGCCGCCCGCGCCAGATTGAAACCAAGTAGATGTTCTTTGCGTTGATTCTTTCGGCGCATCTGGCAAGGCGGTGAAGCGGTGGCTGTCATCGTCGCCGCGAAAGAATATCCCGCTGGGAGTGTTTTCATTTTTTGTGTTTGTATATTTTTGAGCGGTGCCCGATTTCAATTAATTGCGCTAATAGAAGTTTAGAGGGATTATCACGTATCCCAACTGACACAAGAATCATTACTATGAACCTGAGCGATTGCATTTTGACTTATTCCCACGTCTAGAGTGGTACTAATAGTTACCAACCGAACGATGGGCCGGAGTATGAGGTTTCATAGTGTTGGCGTTGGTGGTAGTCATCGTAGTAGTCGTAGTTGCTTGATTGTGGTGGCGTGTATGCGGCGGCTTGGTTTGCTGCGTTGATGGCGGCGCTGATTGTGGAGCCGGGGTCGTTGACGTCCCAGGCTGCGGTGATATTGTTATCGGCAATTTCTTGCGGGGTTTCACCATCGGCGCTGTCCGTTACTTCGGTGGCCCGGTAACCGAGTATGTTCAATCTAGATTACTGGTTGTCCTGCGCTAGTTTTCCTTATCACGGCATCGCGCACCGCAGCGCGAGCGATGTCAAGTGCCTCTAATACAGAATATATAAAGTCAGATGTTGTCGGGTGTAAAACATCGACAGCCATCACTATCCCCCTACCTTTAATTGACTCCATCAGTAAGTACCTTGATTACCGCATCCGAGAATAACCTCGGCGGCTTGGTTGTCCCCTTACTGCCGGATTATATTCGGGGCAAGGGCGAGGGCTACCGCAAACCATCCGCCCCGAACAGCACCACGCAGCGAGTTAGGCACCGAGTAAGGCTAGGGGAATAACCGCTACGCCATCTGGGCGGCGGTATGCGCGTTCTCCGGTGTTGATTATAACCTTGTCGGCTAGGCGGTCACCGATTTGTTCATCGAGCCAGTTCAGGTGCCGCACATCTTTATCGGAAACGGTAGGCGCAAGTTTGACTTCGATTGCCACAACTTTGCGATCTGCACCCTCCACGATAAGGTCTATTTCGCGGGCTGAGGTTCCGTTCTGTTTGGTTCGCAGGTGGTACACTCGAGCGTCGGCGTGTTCTGCATAGACCCGCACCGATTGCGCGACTAATGACTCAAACAACGCGCCGAGCCAAACTCCAGTATCGGTTCCTACGCGCTGGCCATCGCCGCGCAATAGTCCATCTTTGCCGATTCCCATGAGCCGGGCGGCTAAAGCGGGGTCTACTAGATGATGTTTTGGGCCATTGGTTAGCCGCTTAATCGGGTTGAATACTGGTATCCAAGCGGGGATAGGGTCAAGGACAAATAGGCGGGTTAGGTGTTCTCGGTAGGTTGCCACGGTAGGGCGGGACATTTTGTCGCCCTCACCGGGGGTTGCCGCGTCAAGAATGGTGGAGTAGGCCGCGTTGGTTGCGGTGGCTGCGCCGTAAGCGGTGAGCCAAGAACGCATCGCGTCGGGGCGGCGGACTTGCGCTCCATTGTCCTCAAGTTCTCGGTCTACAATCCGAGTGAGGTAACTGTCTAGTTGGATGCTGCGCGCCCGGTCGGGTAGGTTCCGGATACCGGGGAATCCCGACGCGAGGATTTCGTCCGTGTAGTCACTTAAACGCAAGGGGGAGGTGGTGCGCGGTAGTGGCGGCCTCTCGCCAGTAAGTAGGCCGCGCAGCGAGATTGACGGCTCACACAGGCCGCGTTCAAATATGGAAAGCGGCCGCATTTTTAGGCTCACGATTCGCGCGGCGCCCGAGTGGATTCGCGTACCCGGTGGCACATCGGCAGAACCGGCTAACAGAAAACGTCCGCCAGTCATGTCAGCGTCCACGGCGCGTTTTACTTCATTCCATACTGGCGGCAACAGTTGCCACTCGTCAATAAGCACCGGCGCTGGTACATTAGTTATCTGGCCGAGATCGGCCTCAATGGTTAGCCGCTGCTGTTCGTTGCTCAGATCAAACACCGTCGCGGCACGCTCCCTACCAGTAGCAGTTTTCCCAACACCTTTAGCGCCCTCCAGCGCTATCGCCGCAAGGTGCGGGAAAAGTTCGTCCAAGGACTCGTCAATAACACGACGCCGGTAAGCCATACACTCATCTTACACTTGGGCACCTATTTATTTTACATTTAGGCACAATAATGCATATTGGGTTTTGCCTGAACCGTGTTCAAGCCGCGCTACCTGTTTGATATTCAGGCATAGTCTAGCCCAAAAAGAAAGTGGCCACCGAACCCAATCGGCGGCCACCCTCGGAAGGAAGTAGCAACTACAAGTTCGAAAACCCATCTCTTGGGACACGACCCCCAAGCGGGATTATCTCGTCACCAACTGCGCCTGCATCTCGATACAGAACACAACTACCAACCTGAAACCACGGCGATTCGCCATCTTGAAACTAGGCCACGTAACCCCAGTCGCACAGACGGTCTAGTCTTGGTCTCTGGAATAAGGATACCACACCGTTCCTGACATATTGCTTCTGACTAGGGTGTATTTTTCTTTCCATCTAACAGGTAGGTCGTTGTGCATTTTTTAGCAAGTCGTAGTAGAATATTTGCTAGGTCGCTGTGACTTCATTCACTGCGTTCTAGATGAATCATGTAATTAGGGCAATATATTCCATCACGAATACTATCAGAGGAACCGCCATGTCGCCTAACGCAAAAGTCGGTCAAAAAAAGAGTCGGCAAGTTGTAAACGAGGAAGTTGAACTGCTCCTTGGAAGCGCTGATCGGCGAAAAAACACCCCGATCAGGAAATCATTCGTGCAAGCGCTAGAATCGGTAGTTCCAAGCGCTACCACGCCTCTTTCAGAGATAGTTTCTACACGCGGTAGAGGCGGCGCTGTAGCGCTCAAAGTCTATTTGGGTCTCTTACGACGGTCATCTGCTCCTCCGTTTGACACAACGCTGCCTGCGCGCCGTTGGGCAATGTTGCTTGCTTTAGAAGACCCACTCTATAAGGGAGCAAGGCGTGTAAATAATGCAATTAGTAGGCTTCAAGAACTCCAACTTATACAGGTTGAAGCACGTCGTGGTGAAGCATCTACAATTACGTTACTAAAAGAAAATGGTTCGGGCGAACCGTACTTACCTCCTGCTAGTAGCTTTATAAATCCAAGAAGCGGAAAGCAAAAGCAACTTAAGTCAGAACTCTATTTCAAGATGCCCGATGAACTGTGGAAAGGACACATACAATGCCTGAGCGCCTCTGCTCTTGCAATGTTATTGATACTTCTTGCTGAAAGTTCACGAGCCGATTCACCAAGCATCTGGTGGGCCGTATCCGTTTTCCCTGCCCGATATGGCATAAGCGCTTCAATGCGGGCTAACGGCACCCGCGAACTCTGCGACCTCGGACTTCTAGAAGTCACTAAACAGAAAATTGATTCACCACGCGGGAGCGTCAATGACGAACGTGATCGAGTTCGTAACTTATACCGATTGAGCGGGGCTGCAAATGGAATGCTCCCAAAAAGGTCGCCCAATCCTATTGTCCCAAAGTTAGCAAAATAATAGAAGTTATAGGAGAACTCCAATTATTTTATACAGGTAGAAGCATGCCAGACGTGGCTATCAGCATGACCCATTTTCGACCATAAAACTACCTACAAACCTGTAACCAACACGCGGCACGCGGCGCATCCAGAGTAGTCCATGGTGGGAATCTGTTTTCATTCTCCCGTGATATAGGCACTCGAAATCCCTCCAGCGAACAGCACCACACAGCGAGTTAGGCACCGAGTAAGGCTAGCGGAATAACCGCTACGCCATCGGGGCGACGGTATGCGGTATTCCCGGCGTAGATTACTACTTGGTCAATGAGGTTGTGGCCAATCTGTTGCTTTAGCCAATGCAGGTGTTGGGTGTCGGCGTCTGTTACTCGGTTCGCTAGTTTCACTTCGATAGCCAACACTTTGCCGTCTGGTCTTTTCACAATCATATCGATTTCGCGGTTACCGTTTTGGGTTCGCAGATGATTCACCTCGGCCTCAGCGGCATCAGAGTAGGTAAGGACGCTCAACGCTGCTAGGTGCTCAAATAGCTGTCCGAGGATACTTCCCTCAACTAGGTTTAGGCTGCCTTGCTCCGCACGGAGCAAGGCTTGGGCATCAAGGCCTAATAGCCGTGCCGCTAATGCCGGGTCTGCAAGATAATGTTTCGCAGCCCGTCCTATCCGGTCGATGTGATTGTGACCAGTAATCCATGCTGGAATCGGGTCGAGCAACCAAAGAGAGGTAAGCGCATCGCGGTAGGTAATCGTTGTGTCTTTAGCGGGCTTGTCATCTTGCCCTGGAGTTGCGGCATTCAGGATTTTTGAGTAAGACGTAGTGGTCGCTGTCGCAGCAGCATAGGCCGCAAGCCACCCGCGCAAAACTTCGGGCTTGCGTACCGGGTATCCCTGTTCGGGGAACTCGCGTTGTACTACGTTCGCTAAGTAAGCATCCAATTCGACACGTCGCACTTTAGCTGGCAGGTCACGCAAACCTGGAAACCCCGACGCGGTAATTTCATTAACGTACTCAGGCAAACGAATATCGGTGCGTCCACGAATCTCACCGTCCCCTGCTAGGAGGGCAGCAAGACTAACTGTTGATTCGTTAATCTCTCTTTCCGCCCAAGATAGCGGTCGCATCCGTTTAGGTACTATGCGTCCCGCGCCGGAATGAATCACCGCGCCCCGTGGAGCTGAACTGCCAGCGATAATGAAGTGGCCGGGCGCAGTCCCATTATCCACCGCGATTTTGATTTCGTCCCACACTTCAGGCAATCGCTGCCACTCGTCCACCAACACCGGGCCAGGCAGTTTGGTAAGGATATTCGCATCTGCAATGACTAGCAGCCGCTGGTTATCCTGAGCAAGGTTAATAACCGATTTAGCGCGCTGCAAAGCGGTCTCGGTCTTACCGACCGATTTGGGGCCGAAAAGAGCAACCGCCCGCAAGTGAGGTTGCAGTTCATCGAGCCAATCATCAACAATACGACGCCAGTACATACCGTTACTCTACCATTAGCATTATTTATATTCTACCTCTAGCAGTACTTCTAGTAGTCTTTTCGCAATAGCGGTGGTACCAGTCCGGGAGCGTTCTGTTTTACATCTCGCCAAGGTTCTACTTTACATTTAGGTAGAATAGCATCTCAGGCTGTAACGGCGTGGTGGGTATCGTAACCTAGCTGCCCGGCGTTATGCTGTGAGTTGTAGGGTGCTGAGAGCGCCCTTTTTCCATTTCCTCAAAGCCTCGCTTGTCGGGGCTTTTTTGTTACACAAACCGCCCAGCAGCCTTACGCGCATGGTGGCTTTGTGCCTGTTTCGTAACGTCAGGCTCAGAACGCTCAGATTGGAGATTGCCATGATTGAATCTGGACTCAAAATCTTAACCATCCTCGTCGCACTACCGGCGGCGATACACTACACCATCACCATCTTTGACCGATACCGAAAAACTAAGCGCCCGCACTAAGGCAAACAGCACGGGCAGACTTATCTTTGAGTTGCAAGGTAGTTGGTGAATGCTTCGGTGACGATGGCTTGGACTGGTTTGTCGGCGTCGAGGGCGGCTTGTTTCATTGCTTTCCATAAGGTTGCATCTATCCGCGCGGACGCCATTACTGTCCTAACCTGAGATGTTGTCATGTCTGCATGTCGGCTTGTAGGTTTGTCTGCATGTCGGCTTGCTGGCTGACTGTGGTTGCTTACTGTGCTTTGGGGGTGGGTGGCGACTTTACCGCCCATTAGTCCGGCGAGTTTGTCTGCGGCTTTGGTTTGGGCGATCATTGAGTTTCCTCCAGACTTCTGCGGTGGTTTCCGGGTTGATGGGTTCGCCGTAGGCGTTGGCGAGGGCTTGGGTGTGTGCGAGCCTACCGACTACTTCTAGGTCTGGTTGCGCGGCTAATAGTTCGGCGGTGGTACGCGCGGCGATAGTGCGGGCGAAAACTTGATTTAGTAGCACTTTGGCTTTAGCGTTCCCGGTTGCCACTAGGGCGAGGGTATCGGGAAGTTGCGCGATGTCGGCGCGGGTTGGTCGCAGCGGAATCAGAGCAATATCGGCGGCTGCTAGTGCCTCGGCCACGATTTCTGGATGCCCTGGTGGCGTGTCTATGATGGTGTGGTCGGTGTCTGGTATCGGCTCGCCGGTGCCGGTGGCCACTACTGGCCAAGGTGCGGCGGATCGCGCGCACCAGTCCAGCGCGGAGCCTTGTGGGTCGGCGTCAATGATGGCTACTGTTTGGCCGGTGGCGGCGATGCTTGCGGCTAGGTGAACGGCAGCGGTTGTTTTGCCGGTGCCGCCTTTGATGGCAACCACGGCGATAATCAAGTGCGCTCACCAGCCTTGTTGCCATGTTGGCACGTCGTCATGTCTGCAACCCTACATGATGACATTCTTGCGAACGCAACTATTTACCCAAAGTATGAGAATAATCCTCCATTAACAGCTCACGGTCGAGTTTCGCTATATCGAGCCTTTGTTTTGTGGTGGTAGCGTCTAGCCGGTTCCAGAGCATCCATTGCAAGAACGCATCTACCAAGTCACAGGGGTTAAAGGGTTGGTTCGATACTAATGGCGCGGCCTTGATGAGTTCGCTCCTGCTGGGGATGTCTGGCACGAGCGCCCGGGCTTCATTTGTGAAAGCGGCGTAGTCGGCGTCGGTTATTTTGTCGGCGCTGCCCATTGCGGCTATTGCTTGCTGGGCGATAGTTCCGTAGGCCAGTACGGCATCATTTTGGTTCTCGGTCATTTGGTCGGGTGGTGTGCCGCCGAGCAAGTGGGTTTCGGCATAGTCGCAAACGGTGGTCATTGCCCATTCTTGCCACGGCCCAAGGAATAGTTCCAACAGTTCATCGGACGCGGTGATTGCGTCAATCACGGCGGCGGTTCGCTGCCACTCGTCCACGTCAATGTTGAAATCGTATTGTGCCTGTTGGCTTTTCGTGGTCTTGGCGAGTACGGCTAGGTACTCGTCCATGAAGTTTTGCATCGCGTGGGCGCGCGCTCCTGACCATGCCTTATACAGTTGCTCGCCAACTCCTTTCTTTCCCATTATCCACTCCTGTAGTCATGTAGGCATGTAGGCATGTAGGTATGTTGTCATGCCTACATACCTACACTACTACATGACTACTTGTTTTGCGTTTGGATTGCTTTTAGAGCGGCGTCTAGGCTGGCGTTGGCTTTGTCGGCGCGGGATTCGGCCTTGATGGTTTGCTCTTGGGCGGCGGCGAGTTGGTTGCGGAGTTCGGCGATGATGGCGTTGGCTTTGTTGGTTTGGGCTTGGCTGGCTGCGAGGTCGCGGGCGAGCGTCCCGGTTTGCTCTTGGGCGGCGGCGAGTTGGTTCTCGATGTGGGTCGCTTTGGTTTTCAGGGTATCGCGCTCGGACTCAACGGCGG
>JGI24698J34947_10002347_pt1 | contig 10181 bp, 8 predicted proteins | sample TergutMp193P3_FD_34947 | JGI IMG/M metagenome (IMG submission 34947) | reverse complement strand
GCCCTGTCCGACAAAGATACGGTCAACCACATTGTAAAGCGCGTTGACCAGCATCCCTGTTATCGCGGGAATGGAAAATTTAAGCAGTAATTTGCCGACAGGTTCAGTACCCAACCTGCTTGCGGCGTCTGATCTTTCAGGCATTACTAAGCAATAACAGAAATACGCGCCTTTTACAAGCATCCGTAAAAAACAGGTTCCCGAACAGATCTATTTTCACACTTTACAACATAAACAGAATAGAAAAAATTCTGAAGGGAACGAAGGTTAAATAGAATTATCCGTTTGGAAGAATGGCTGCCGGCTTAAGCCTTCATTGCCCACAAACGCAGCGCCTGCGCCGCCCAATGAACGATTAACAGGCGAAGGCAGTCATAAACGCTTAAATCCGCATCAAGCGCGGCCCCCGAAAGAACCGGCTTTACGACGCCCTTACAATACTCATCAGGAATCTGCAAAATCCAGCGGGAAAGGCCTGAGCCGTTGTTATCCTTGACATAGCCGCTTACGGCAGCGTTAAAATTTCCGGCGCACGAAGTGATCTGCGAAATATCCGTTTTAAAAGGTTTCTTTTTAACGTTTAACGCGGAATTAACAAATTCGCAGGCTGATTCCACTTCATCCGCGGTAAGAGCCGGCGCAAGAGAATTGTCCGCCGAATAGCGGGCTAAAATTCTGTAAAACTTTTTTTGCGTATCAAGGATCGAGGCAATCGCAAGAATTACTTCGTCCATTAAATAAGGCGGCGGATTTTCCCCGCGCAGAATATCCAACAGCGCCGGAATTGATTCTGTGTTATGGTACAAGCCCAATGCTTCCGCGCCCATGATCTTGAGTCTGGGATTTTTTGTATTTAAAATGATCTTTTCAATTTCCGGGCGAAAATTTTCATCTTTCATTTTCGCAATGGCGATAATCGACTCTCCGGCCAGCATATAATCTTCACAGACGGCAAGCTCGCGCAGCATGGGAACAGCGGCCGTATAGCGGTTGTTTCCCAGAATACGCGCCGAAATATACGCTGTTGTAAACGGATTATTAAGACAATCGTTCATCAGCGCCTCTTCCGCGTTTTTGCTTAAGTGCGGCATTTTTTCAAGCGCCCTGATCGCTTCAAACCGCGTGGCAAGCCTTGGCGAACGCGCCCGTTCCAAAAGTCCGCCAATCGCAAGATGGGAAGGAGTATTGTACAGTTCCGTGAGCAGAAATTCCTCTTCCTGTGAATCCTGCGCCCTGTTCAACTTGTCAAGCAGGCTGATTGCGCGAAGATCCCTGAAAGAAACAATAACTTCAAGCGCGTCTTTCAGGGGAAGGGAACCAAGTGATTTCATTTTATTCTGCATGGCAAGAGCGGTTACCGCAAGAGCAATCATAACGGCAAAAAGTATTTTAAAGGATAAAAAAGGCGAAATCCCGATAAAAAGAAAAAAATCCAAAAGAAGGCCGGAAAGAAAAGAACCGCCCGCTCCCGCGACGCCAAAAATAAAGAAATAAAGAATGCCCATATCAAGTATTTTTTCCGCCGGGATCAGCGCCAAAAAATAAGTCTGGGCAATTCCTTCCGAACCGAGAAATCCGAAGTTCAGCATAAAAAACAGAAAGACAAGGAAAAGTATAGCGCCTGTAATATTATCAACTGCGGAGTGCGGAAGAAAGATAACAGGTATTACGCCGACAAGGCCAGTGATCACACATACAAGAAAAAGAGGCTTTGCGCCGAGCCGGTCTACAAGGAATTTTACTATCAATCCCGATAAAAGATAACCCATGCCGCCAAAAAACGAGTACAGCGAAATCAAACCGTCGCTGTGCCCGAACACCTCGCGGGCATAAACCACCACAAATGTTCGCGTAACGCCGGAAACAAGGACAACCAAAAAAAGAATGAGCATAAAATGCCGCAAAGCATCCTGTGAAAAAGCGTCCCTGAATATGCCGCGAAGATTCATCTTTTGATTGTCTCTTTCGCTCTGCGGCTCAGGAACTTTTTTAATAACATATCCGCTTATAACGCCTGTTATAACCCCCAGCACCAGCAAAATGGAAAACACAAAAATAGGCGGCTCTGCGCCCAAAACCATCGCTACCAAAAAACTGCCGAACATTCCAATCGCGCTGTTAATAATCTGTATCTTTGTCATATAACTGCCCCTGTCGGGGCCGGCGGCCAATTCGCTTAAAACAGGGTTATTCCCTATCATTCCAATTCCCCTGAAAAATTGAAAAAAGAATACGCCCAGCATGATTAAAAACAAAGCCGTCTTTCTGTGGCCGGCATAATCAAAAAACGGAGCCGCGACGGCCAGTATCATGCAGAGTGATCGCATAATCCAGGTAAAGCTGAAAATTCCTATTATCGAAAAACGCCGCGTAAGCATTTTCCCAAGGGGAAGAAAAAGCAGGGAAATATAAAATGACGCTCCCAGAAGTCCGATATATGTCGATGTAGCTCCGAGCCGCAGGGCAAAAAGAGTTATTATAATTCCTACAAGCAAATTCCAGGAGACAGCGTTAAAAATATTAAAATAATTGTAAACTTCACGCGCCTTGCCCAAACGGTACGGTGACAGCTGTGAACCCATAATCCAAATCTATCAATGTGCGCAAGAAAAGACAATAGACAATTCCTTGAAGCCGGAATGAACGTTACTTAGCGGTTAAACTCAGGCCGCGCAAGACGGAAACCGAAGAAGCTGCTCCTGTAGTCCGGGAGGTTATTAAACCGGTACGCAGAGCGAAGGTTTTCCGCCGGACTTGACCAGCACCCGCCGCGAACCATGCGGCGAAACCTCGAAGACGACACAGGGTCGGTCTGCACTTCTCCATTCCACCAGTCCCAGCACCACTCCAATACATTACCGTGCATATCATAAAGTCCCCACGCATTCGGCGGCTTTAATCCCACTTCATGAGTTTTGTTCCCGCTATTACGGCTGTACCATCCTGTATCATCGTTTATTGCATTTCCGTTATTGAAAGCAGTTGTCGTTCCGGCGCGGCAGGCATATTCCCACTGCGCGTCTGTCGGCAGCCGGTAGCCGTTGGAGCCTTCTACAATTATAATTGCGTTCACTGCCGAAGAACTTCCTGTCAGTACGGCTCCCCATTTATCGGGATTGGTTTCTCCATTTATACTGTACGCAGGGGTTAAGCGTTCCGATATACTCAACTTGTTGCAGAATGCAAGAGCGTCATACCAGCTTACCATCTCCACCGGACGCCTGTTCTGATTTTCTCCAATATCCGCATTTGTGGTAAAACTGGCGGGATTATTCCCCATCACTGTCTCGTACTGTTCCTGCGTTACCTCATACTTGCCAATATAAAAACCGCTCAGCGTTACCTGCCGTTGGGTTTCATCATTTAAACGGTTTGCTTCAGTATTGGGACTGCCCATCGCAAATGTTCCGCCTTCAATGTGAACCATTTCCACCAGCCGGCCGGATCTCGGTCTTAACTGCAGCCCGTTACAGGCCGTCATTAAAAGTCCGGTTATTGCCGCAATGGCGATAATACAGAAAAGTTTGAATGTGCTTTTCATAAATATTTCCATGTGGCTTCTTATGGAGCCAATTGGTTTGTATTTGGGATTCCTGCCCATAGAAATATATTAAGTGTGATTCTAATTTATTGTCAAATAAAGATTCTCATAAATTTTTCGCACAAACGCGCCGCAATGCGGAGTTTAAAGAGGTTTATACGGATATTTCCTCAAGAACCGGGCATTGACAGCGGAAAGCGAAATAAATAAAATAAATCATTAACACTTCGTGTAATGTTCGGTTAAGATCACCGCTCACGCGGTTTAAAATGAGGTTAATATGATAAAAGAAGCAATTATGCGTGCGGCAAACAGGGAAGACCTGTCTTATGAATGCGCCGAAGCTGTAATGAATGAAATTATGGAAGGCAAGGCCAGCGAAATCCAGATGGCGGCCTACCTTGCGGCAATGTCCGTCAAGGGCGAAACAATTGACGAGATTACCGCATCTGCGGCTGGAATGAGAAAGCACTGTATCAGAATCCTGCACGACATGGACGTTCTGGAAATTGTAGGGACGGGCGGAGATCGTTCCAACTCATTCAATATTTCCACCACCTCGGCTATTGTAATTTCGGCGACTGGAATTCCTGTGGCAAAACACGGTAACCGCGCCTCATCCAGCAAGACAGGCGCGGCGGATGTGCTTGAAAGTCTGGGAGTTGGCATAACAATCCCGCCGGAACAAAGCCTGCAAATTCTTAAAACAATCAACCTCTGTTTCCTGTTTGCGCAGAACTACCATATTTCGATGAAGTATGTGGCCCCCGTGCGCCGTGAACTCGGAATCCGCACAATCTTCAATATACTCGGGCCGTTGGTAAATCCGGCGGGCGCGAAAATGGAACTGTTGGGCGTGTACGAACTTGAATTGATAGAACCGATGGCAAAAGTTCTGAGCAATCTTGGAGTAAAGAGCGGCATGGTTGTATACGGTCATGACGGATTTGATGAAATATCCCTTAGCTCTTCTTCGACAGTCTGCGAATTACGCGACGGATTTATAAAAAGCTACGATATTGAGCCTGAACAGTTTGGTTTGACGCGCTGTAAAAAAGAAGACCTGCTTGGAGGAACTCCGGCTGAAAACGCTCAAATAACCAAAAATATCCTTTCCGGTGAGAAGGGGCCCAAACGTGACGCGGTACTGTTAAATTCCGCCGCCGCCATCCACATCGCCAGACCGGAAGTGAGCATAAAAGAGGGCATCGAAATCGCAGGCGAAGCAATCGACTCAGGCAAGGCTGCGGAACAGTTAAATCAATTCATCGCCCTTTCCCAAAAAAAGCCAGCATAAAATCTAACCGTGAAAACCCCTCCGGCTATTCTTGGAAAAATCGCCTCCAGCGCCGCGCTCCGCGTTGAAAAAGCGAAAGAAGCCTTCCCTTTGGAACAGGCCCGGAGGCAGGCGCTTGCGTTAGCCGAAGCGGAACATTTGTCAAACAGGGAAAATGAGCCCCTTCCGTTTAAGCGCGCTCTTTGCGCGCCGGGTCTTTCATTCATCTGTGAGGTGAAAAAAGCCTCGCCTTCAAAAGGCGTAATAGCGGAAATCTTTCCCTGGCTGGAAATCGCCAAAGAATACGAAGAAGGCGGCGCTCACGCAATCTCGGTGCTTACAGAGCCTGAGTTTTTTTTGGGCAGCGATCAATACCTGCGCGAAATCTCCGCCGCCGTAAAAATTCCAACGCTCAGGAAAGACTTCATCATCGATCCGTACCAGCTTTACGAAGCGAAATTATTGGGAGCAAAAGCGGCTCTTCTGATCTGCGCCCTTTTGGAGCCGCAAACACTCTCATCATTCATCGCCCTTGCCAGTGATCTGTCCCTTGACTGTCTCGTAGAAATCCACAGCGAAGCGGAAGCCGAAGAAGCTCTCGAAGCCAGTGCGCGTATCATCGGCATTAATAACCGCGACCTTACCACCTTCAATGTGGACGCAGGCCTTACTTCCCGCCTGCGAAAACAGATTCCTCCCGGAATACCGGCCGTCGCGGAAAGCGGTATAAAGTCGGCGGAAGATGTCCGCAAAATAAAAGATACAGGAGTTGACGCGGTTTTAATCGGCGAAAGTCTGATGAAAGCCGGTGATAGAAGGAAATTTTTACAGGAATTAATCGGCGTTTGATAAGTTAATATCAGAAATAATTATATATTGCTTCAAAAAAAAGACCGTTTTTTTTAAACATTGCTGTTTATTTCACAGAAAACTTCTGTTTGTACATAATTTGTACATAATATGATAATTATCATTTTTTTATGAATTTGTCAAGAAAAAGAAAGAATTTTTTTGAATTTTTGTATTTAAAAAAGTTAATAAAAATCGCTTAAAAAAACGGGTGGTTTAAATTTAGCTACCGAAAAGGCGGTTCTTATGAAAAGGAACAAAATTATTGCAGTGGCGTTGGCGGTTCTGATGATGGCGGGTGCGCTTGTTCTGGCAGGTTGCAAAGACAAAGGATGCAGCTATGGAGCATGTACATTGTATGGTGCGAAATGTAATGATTCATCATGTGCGGTGAACGCGGCTGATGCTGATCAAAATACAACATGTAACTGCGATTAACAGCAGAGTGTCGGGCAACGCAAAAGGTGACTGTCAACATTTTAGGGCACAGGGACAGTGAAATAGTTCAAAATTGTTGACGATGTTCACGCCGGCAAGGCGATGATCAAGGAATCAGAACAGGCGTATAACGAAAATCCATGTTATAATGAAGACATCAGGGAACAAAACATGGAAAGGAGTTTTATAAAACCGCTTGTTGTTTTTGCGGCCTGCGTTATTGTTACATTTATCTGCAGCGGCCTTTCGGCGCATATACGAAACGGTTTTGGAAGCATAAAAGTAACAACCGGCTATTTTACGCCGGCGCAGAACGAAGCGGCGGACGGGCTTCCGGTTCGCGTTGCCTATAAACTCTACAAACCGGCGGAAGCGGGTACGGACAATCCTGTTCCGGCTGTACTCGCAATGCACGGTTATCAAAATGACAAGGACACATCTTCGGCCTATTGCATTGAACTTGCCCGGCGCGGCATTGCGGTTCTTTCAATAGACCTTTACGGTCACGGCAATACAAAACCCGGTATGCGCGGACGCGGCATGGGACGGTACAATTTAAAAAATCCAGAAGAAGAAATTTCAGGCTCAAAACTGTTTTCGTTAATGATGACAATCGACGTACTTGATTTCTTCCGCAGGGAAATTTCATCAGGGGTGGCTGACAGTTCTATGGGCGGGAAAAGCGCGTGGCTTTACCTTTCTTCCCTGCCCTTTGTTGATTCGCAGAGAATGGCCGTTACGGGACACTCAATGGGCACTTGGGCGGCATGGTCAGTAGCGGCGGAATTTCCCGAACACCGCGCCATAGCGCTGCAATGCGGCGAAATTTTCCCGCAGGATTATTACGATTCGCAGAATATCAAATTCAACAACGTCCTGCTCCTTCAGGCGTTGATTGAAGAGTTTGAAAATATGCGGGACTTCCGGCAAAAAGTTCCCGGTCTTGAAAAAACGCCTCTTCGTTACCGCGATTTTATGGGACAGGACGCGCCTGTAGAATGGAACAAAACCTACGGCTCCTTTAACGACGGCAGCGCCCGGCGCATGGAACTTGTCAAAACAAGCCACCTGCTTGTTACATACGACAGCCATGCCATAACAGCCGCAATGAACTGGCTCACGGCCGCGCTAGAAACAAGGACAAATATCGCGGACGATGATCATATTTATTGGCTCAAGGAAATTTTCGGACTAATCGCTGCGTTAGCTGCAATGGTTTCCATGCTCCCGCTCTTTTTAATGCTGACCAAATTTAAATTCTTCGAGAATCTGGCTCTGCCGCTAAAAAGCAAGCCGAAACAGCTTTCTCCCTCAAACCGTACAACAACGATCCTTGCCGCAGTTTTAATAAGCGCCATAACATATCCTTTTCTGTGCCAGCTCGGACACAGCCTTCTGCCCCTGCCTGAAAATGTCTTTCGCATAACAATCAGCAACGGCATTATCACATGGCTGGGCTTCCTTTTGATTGTCTCTTTTTTCACGCTTCGCCGCTGGTATAAATACGGCGGCGGCAGACGGGCCGGCTGGACATTAAGCGATCTCGGGCTTGAGGGGCAGCCTGGAAAGGAAATAAAAATAATCCGTCCGTTAAACAGGAGTAAAAGAATCGTTATCCGCTCATTTTTCGCGGCGTTTATTCTTACAGGGTCAATGTACATTTTACTCTGTATTAATACCGCGATTTTCCGGCTTGACTTTCGCTTTATCTGGCCTTTTTTAAGGCCGTTCAATCCCCTGCGCTTTGGCCAGTTCCTGGTTTACCTTCCCTTTTTCGCCGCCTTCTTTACAGTCAATGCAGGCGTAAAAATCTACGGCCAGCTTCGCCTGCCTGAAGTAAAATTCAAAGGAAAAAAATCTCCTGTTCTTACCCAGCTTGTATGGTGGGGGTACAGCGTCCTTGTCATGCTTGGCGGCTTATTTATCATTGCCTTGATAGAGTACATTCCGTTCTTACTGGGTTTTGGTCCCGGCGTGGATTTGATTTTTTCTTCCCTGTTCGGAGGCTTGTTTATGTCGGCATTGATAGTCATTATCCCGCAGTTCGCGCTCTTCTTCTTCTTTTCAACATGGCTCTACAGAAAAAGCGGAACCGTGTACACCGGCTCCTTTGTACTTGCAATTCTTGCGACATGGGCGCTGACAAGCGGTACGGCCGTGTTTTAAAATTTCCGGCATTATGTTAATCTTACATCATGCGAATAAAAATCTGCGGCCTGTTCCGCGACGAAGACATTGATTATGTAAACGAAGCCCGTCCTGATTACGCGGGCTTTGTGTTCGCCGCAAGCAAGCGGCAGGTTTCAACTCCGCTCGCGCAGTATCTGCGTTTCCGTCTGGCCGACGACATCATTCCGGTCGGAGTTTTTATAAACGCCCCTATCGCCGAAGTCGCGGCGTTATACCACAACGGCGTTATTTCCATAGCGCAGCTTCACGGCAGCGAAGATGAAAGTTATATTACACAGCTCAAAAAGATATGCGCCGTAAACAATAAATACGCGCAATTCAAGGTGATAAAAGTAATAAAGGGCGATGAACTGAAAAATAAAATACCGGCAACGGGAGCGGATTATTACCTTGTTGATTCAGGAGCGGGAACGGGCAAATCTTTTGACTGGGAATTGCTTGGTTCGAAAAAATTTAGTAAACCCTGGTTTCTTGCCGGTGGCGTCAACCTTAAAAATATAAAGCTTGCAATGGCTCTTAACCCGTTTGCCGTTGATATTTCCAGCGGCGCGGAAACAGACGGTATCAAAGACCGCGAAAAAGTATTACAATTAATTTCAACTGTAAGAAAAGGAAACATCCAATGATCAAAGGAAGATTTGGCGATTACGGCGGTCAGTATATACCCGAAACATTGATGAACGAGATCATCAATCTGGAAAAAGCATACAATCATTATAAAGAAGACAGCGCGTTCAACGCGGAACTGGATGCCTTATTAAAAAATTACGCAGGCCGCCCTTCGCTTTTGTACTATGCAGAAAAAATGACGCGCGATCTGGGAGGCGCGAAAATATACCTCAAGCGCGAAGACATGAACCACACAGGCTCCCACAAGATCAACAATGTGCTTGGGCAGACGCTTCTTGCGAAAAAAATGGGCAAGACAAGGATCATTGCGGAAACGGGAGCCGGCCAGCACGGGGTTGCAGCGGCGACAGCGGCGGCGCTACTTGGAATGGAATGCGAAATTTTCATGGGAAAGGAAGATACCGAGAGGCAGGTTCTTAATGTCTACCGCATGGAACTGTTAGGCGCAACTGTCCACCCCGTAACATCGGGAACACAAACCCTTAAAGACGCGGTAAACGAAACAATGCGCGAATGGGTCAGCCGCGTTCACGACACCCACTATGTACTCGGCTCTGTGATGGGCCCTCACCCCTTCCCGGTGATCGTGCGCGATTTTCAGGCTGTCATAAGCAGGGAAGCGAGAGGGCAGATTATCGCGGTAGAAGGAAGGCTTCCGGCGGCAGTTCTTGCCTGCGTCGGCGGAGGAAGCAACGCCATCGGCATTTTCTACAATTTTATCAATGACGCGGGAGTAAGGCTCATCGGGTGTGAAGCCGCCGGACATGGAATAGAGACTGAAAAACACGCGGCGTCTATCGCGAAGGGGCAGGTAGGTATTTTTCACGGAATGAAGTCCTACTTCTGCCAGAACGAAGAAGGACAAATCGCGCCTGTTTATTCAATTTCCGCAGGGCTGGATTATCCCGGTATCGGGCCGGAACACGCTCATCTGCATGACACCAAACGCGCCGAATATGTGCCTGTTACAGACGAGGAAGCCGTCTGCGCCTTTGAGTACCTTTCCCGCACAGAGGGAATTATAAGCGCGATTGAAAGCGCCCACGCCGTAGCGCACGCGCAAAAAATAGCGCGTAACTTTGGAAAAGACGAAAACATCATCATCTGTCTTTCCGGACGTGGAGACAAGGATGTCGCGGCTATAGCGAGGTATCGCGGGAGAACAATCAATGAGTAACATAAAAAACGCTTTTAAAAACGGAAAGGCCTTTATCGGTTTTGTTACGGGCGGAGACCCGAATATTGAAAANNCAAAAG
>JGI24698J34947_10002346_pt1 | contig 10184 bp, 11 predicted proteins | sample TergutMp193P3_FD_34947 | JGI IMG/M metagenome (IMG submission 34947) | reverse complement strand
GGTTTTATCGGAAGCCTTATCGCTCCCCATACCGCGTGGTTGGGCCTGGGGACTTTCATCATCGGGACGACGACGGCGTTCACTTCCGGCTGTATCGCCTGGGGAAAATGGCCGCCGGTGGCAATCAGCGCCGCGGGCAATTTTATTTTTAACGGCGCGATTATTGTCTATTTATTTGGAACGATCCTTTGGTTTACGCAGGAAATAGGGCGCAGTATTTTTATTTATCCGCTTGTTTATTACGGGCTGGGTTTTATCGCCATGATCGCGGGGATTATTTTCGCGCCGCGGTTTTTTAAAAGCAGTGCCGGTATATTGAAGTTTCCGGCTGTCTGGCTTTGCGCCTTTGGCGGCCTTATCGGCGGCGCGACAGTGGGGAATTTTTTATCGCTTTTGCTGTTCAGACAGCCGAAGGAGTTTTGGGCCGCGCTGACGATTGTTTCTCCTGTTGAACGCTCTGTTTTTGCGTTAGGCGCAATGTTTGTAGGCGTGCCGCTCATGGCCGCGCTGAACAAGATTGGTATTTTTGTCGGCCCTCAAGAGGAAAGCTGTGAAAATTGACTTTCATGTTCATGTAACTCCGCCTGATATTATCGCGGAGTGGGAAAAATACGCGGAAAAGGAGCCGTATTTCGCGCTTCTTTCAAACAACAAGCGGAATAAATTCGCCTCAGCCGAAGACGTTGCCGCCGCGCTTGAGGGCGGGGATTTTGACAGGGCGGTTGTTTTCGGCTTTGGCTTTCGCGACATGGGGCTTTGCCGTTATGTGAACGATTATGTGATTGAAAGCGTAAAACAGTACCCTGAGAAACTGATTGGTTTTGCGGTTGTCTCTCCTGCGGAAAGCTCGCGCGGCGGCCAGGCGGCGAAAGAAGTTGAACGCTGTCACAGCGCCGGATTGAAAGGGGTGGGGGAGCTGTTTCCGCAAGGGCAGGGTTTTGATTTGGATGACGAGAAACAAACCGCAGTGATTTGCGGCGCGTGCAAAGAGCTGGGCTTGCCTCTTCTGATTCACACTAACGAGCCTGTAGGTCATTTCTATCCGGGAAAAACCGATGTCAGCCTGAGACAGATCGAAACATTTGTTGCAAATAACCCCTCTTTAAAAATAATTCTTGCCCATTTCGGCGGCGGCCTTATGTTTTATGAAACAATGAGCGAAATAAAAGAAAAATTCCGCAACGTGTACTACGATACCGCCGCTTCTCCGTTCCTCTACGACGCGCGAATTTACCGCGCGGCAAAAGCCCTTGGCCTTTGCGAGAAAATTCTTTTTGGCAGTGATTTCCCTCTGCTTGCGCCCTCGCGCTATCTTGCCGCCGTCGAAGAAAGCGGTCTTTCCGCGGAAGACAAAAACCTGATCTTTTGCGAAAACGCGCGTCTGCTTCTGGGCCTGTAAGGGAACTCTACTCCCTGCACAGCGAGTCGGCGCGTTTCATAAACTCGTTGGAAAGCCGCTTCTCCCACCTGATCGAAAAACTAACCGGCAAAGGAGAATCTTTAAATTCTTTCAACAGGCTTTGAATTCCGGGGATATTCGGGTTTTTTGTGTTATTTGAAACATTACCGTTTACCTTGGCTATTATCGCCTGTGAATCTGTGGTAAGTATGTAATTATCGGGGTGTTCTTTCGCGTATTGCATTGCGCGGAAAATGCCTTCGGATTCGGTGTCGTCGTTGCTGGTAGACGCGGAAAGTCCGAATGTTCCCGATTCTTCGTGTAAAAGCCGGCCGTCTTTTACAACAACAAAGGCCCATTTCTGCGAACCGCCGTCGGTGTAAATGTAAACATACTTTTTTGAAGGCATGTTTTTTCCTATTCGGAGCTTTCCACCGCCGGTATCCAGAAACTTTTCAGCTCTTTGTAGTCGATTTTATTGAAAATAGGTTCAAGATCGGCGTTTTCTTTTACCGCTTCAAATAAAAAAGTAGAAAAAGTTTTGTACTTTTCCATAACAAACGTCGCGTAACGCTTCTTTGCTTCTTTTGGATCGTCCGCACATTCATTTTTGCAGTCCTGATAATAGGTTGCCGCTTTCCGGCAAAGCTCCGTAACGGCTCCCCTGAAGTCAGACCATTCGGATGTAATTCTGTCGGTCGCGCCGTGAATCTCAGGCCATGCGGCTGTCGCGTCATCTATGCTTCCCTGCTTGATTGCGAAAAAGATACGCTCGTCGGAGAAATGATCTTCGCCTTTCAGGAAAAACAGACTGCGGTAATGATTGGTTTTTATTTTCAGGCGGTTGAAATTCGCGTCCTGAACGACGACGCCCTCGCGGTCGTCGGTATCAACCGCCTCGCAGTAGGCAAGAACCGCGTCTATATTTTTAAGCGCGAAAATCTGCGGCGTTTCAAAAGTAAGGCCGAAATTTTCCACAGCCCATTCGGGAGTATGTTCAAGCCCCTGAGGATCGCGGCAGCCAATGAGAAAAAGTTTTGTTTCCCTGTAGGGGACGATGATCCTGTTGTACGGAGAGGTTAATTCAAACATAAAGGTCCAGTTTTCAGGAAGGCCGTTGATTTCTTCTTCGCGTCCGCGCAGGGCGTAATCGCGCAGGGAAGCGAAAGTATAGGGCGGGGGAATATTCTCGTCGTTTTCCGCCGGGAAAAGCTCCAATACATCGGCGTTTACGTCGAAACTTCCGTTGGTAGTCCAAAGAACACTGCCGCCGCTTTCTTTCATGGCTTTTAACAGCGAGCCGTCCAGTTTATCGCGGACGTACAGGGTGCTGTCCCAGTCGATAGGGTCCGCCCCGTTTTCACCGTAGTTGGAAAATTTAAAGAACGGCAAAAGATAGGGTTTTACGGTTCCGTCGGCGCGGATGTCGTACACGGAACCTCTGCAACAGCGGACGACAGGATTTGTAAAATCGGAATCAAACTGGCTGTACTTGAACATTACAAGGTTTGGGCGATCCGGGTGGTGCTTTACCTTGACGTTATACGGAGGCTTGGACAGTTCCGCTTCAAAACTGTCCGGGTGTTTTTTTATAAAATTTGTCAGGTAATCCCAACTGTCGTATTGTCCCATATTAAAAATACTCCATTAAAAATACTCCGTTACGTGCTGTGGGCGCTGTGTAAACACGCGCTTTAAGGTTTCAATTTTATTGACGGCTTCAAGCCCTTCCCTGCGCGAAAACAGGGCGTTTTCCAGAGAACGGTAACCTGTAACAAGCTGGCTTAAGGCGAGGATGTCGCAGATTAAATCGGCGTCCTTTGAAGTTGACGACACTTTGGAGCCCTGCGGCCCGAACTGGACAAGGTATTTTCCGCTGTTAGCTGTAATGTTCTCATCCTTGACTTCGATTACATATTCGCCTTCGCCCGCTTCTCCGCAGGGGCGGCGCATCAGCTCCAGGGCGGCCTTTACGTTTACAATCCTCGTCATGTCTCTGGGCCTTATTTCCTGTTCGATAGACCATGCGTCGCCTGTAAAATCAAACGGGTCGATAAACGTCGGCGCCAGCCACTTGAAGTTTTCAAACTGGGCGGAAAGGCCGCCGACAATTCCAAGCGCTCCGTAAAGCCCCTTTTTGTCTACAAAGGCAAGCTCCACTACCGACATGTTGTGATCGCCGTCTTCCAGCACATCCTGATACTTGATATAACTTCGCGCCTTGCCGTTCTCGTCCTTCCATAAATATAAATATATTCCCGTCGCGCAGGGGTCTTCGCTGGTGAAAATTTTCCACGCCCTGCCGTCCGGCCAATAATCCCTGTGTATCCCGTGGTTGAGACCTGCGATATAGGCCGAGTGAACTTCCGCAAGCAGGGAAGCGTCGCCGCCGGGCAGGATATGGACAAACTCGCCTTCGGCTTTTATCTCGCTTAAATCGCCTGTGGAAACGCTGATTCTGTTTCTACTGCATGCGACTTCGTAGCCGAACTTACGGTAAAAATCGTGGGAAAAAGGGGTAAGGTTTGAAAAGACGACGCCCTTTTCATAAGCTTCCGGCAGTAATTTTTCAAAAATACGCCTGACGTGGCCGCCTTTCCGCGCTTCCGGCAGGGTTCCCACCCCTCCGATTCCGGTCATTTTTACGCTGTGGCCGTCGAAGCGCATAAGGTAGTCGATTTCAAACATCCCTGCCAGAAGCTTTCCCTTTTCAAACACGCCGCAGACCCAATCCGCCGGATGAGCCAGAGGGTCGATTGCCCGGTTTTCTTCCTTTGAATAATCCTTGCGCTGGTTGTAAACAATCGTGTGCATCCTGTAGAACTGGAGTAATTCTTCGGCCTTTAGTCTGCGGACTTCCGTCATGCTTTCAATATAGACTGTTTTTTAACTTTATGATAGTATTTTCGATAATGAGCAAGTCGAAAAGTTTTCAGGTCGATCAAAAAGTGGTGTACCCCAGCCAAGGTGTCGGGATTATTAAATCTATCATTCAAAAAAAATTTAAAGACGCGAAAATTCCGTATTATGTCATTTATATCGAAGTAACCGACATGACAATCATGGTTCCGGTTGACAAGGCCGTGGAGTTGGGCATCCGTTCGACGGTTTCCAGAGACGAAGCTTCAAAGGCCCTTGATCTGCTCAGCGAGGACTACGAACCGATTCCCTCGGACTGGAAAATGCGCTACCAGATGAATCTTGATCTGCTTAAAAAAGGGAGCGTCAGGGACATAGCGAGCATAGTCCGTTCTCTTTACCACCGCAGTAAGGTAAAGGAACTGCCCATTCAGGAGCGCAAACTCTACGATTCCGCTCTTAAACTGCTGGTGGACGAGGTTTCTATTTCCCTGCGCAAGTCCAAGGATGAAATAGAAAAAATAATCTTTGAACGGCTGGAATTAGAGTAGCCATGAACGCCGCAAAAGGCACAGCGGCTGTTATCTGCGCCGCAGGATCGTCTTCGCGCATGGGGGGAATCAAGAAGGAGTACCGCAAACTCCCCGGCGCTTCCCTTACCGTGCTTGGCTCCGTCGCGCGCGCCTTTAGCGAGGTTTCCTCTGTGGAGATAATTGTAATCGCGGTAAGCGAAAACGATGAAAACGCCGCCCGCGCCGCTCTTTCGCCTGAGTTTCTGACCGCGGAAAAGCCGAAGGTCTTTTTTGTCAACGGCGGAAAAACCCGCCTCGCCTCGGTGTACAACGCGCTTTGCTTTCTTGCCCCATACAAGCCGGATTATGTGCTAATCCACGACGGCGCGCGCCCCTGGATAAGCCCTTCCCTTATTGAAGACATTATCACTGCGGTGCGGACGCACGGCGCTGTTATTCCGCTCCTTGCGCTTACAGACACTCCCAAGGAATGTGACGCGCCGTTTGAGTCAGGAGCGGTTTTTATAAAAACCCACCTTAAGCGCGCGCGCACGGGAATAGCGCAGACGCCGCAGGCTTTCAGGTTTCCTGAAATTCTCCGCGCCCACGAAAAAGCCGCCCTTTGCGAAGGAGAGGAGTTTACCGACGACGCGGAAGTCTGGGGCAGATTCTGCGGACGGGTCGCGGTCATCCCCGGCTCTCCTGAGAATAAAAAAATCACCTTCCCGGAGGATATTGAGCAATGATTTCACTGTGCGCCTTTGCGTGTAAAATTTCGAGAAATATTTTTATCGGAATATTTTTGGGTCTTATCATGGTGTCTTGCACGCGCAGTTCGGGGGAAAAGTCTGTGCCCATTCCTGCTTCTTCCGTGAGGCTTGGGGCACAGCCGCTGGCGATTTTGCAAACAGGCGAACAGCCGCTTTGGTTTCAGTTAACGGAAGAAGGGCCGCTTCTTCTTGAAACAATCGAAGACGCGATTGACACTACGGCCCTTATCCCCTGGCCGCTGGCGCTTCATATACGCTCTGTTTATAAAAACGCAGGAGAAATTGTAATGGCGGTAAACCGCGACGGCTTTATGAAACTTGCGCCTAACGAGGGAGCTGTTCCGGGGCTGGCCATGTACCGGTTTTCAGGCGGCGAGTTCTGGCGGCAGTACACGATAGGGGGTTTTGCCCTTTTCGACGAAAAGCCGCTGGTTGTTCTTTATCTGGACGACCGTTTTCTGGATACCGCTTCTCCTCTTCCTCTGCCCAGAGCCTGGTCTTTCAATATGGATTCAGACTGGCCCTTTCCTATCGACATTCCGGCTTTTCAGCGTTTTCCGACCGGGGACGGCTGGGATATCGATGTTCTGCGCTCAGGCGAAGACAGTCTGATTTACTACAGGGCCGCAAGAAGAAGAGGCTCTCAGCCTGAAATACGAATGTTGCGCACAAACGATCTGTCGGCCGCGGGAGAAGATATTTCACTCGATGTTTTTTACAGTTCCGCTCCAAAGGAAACGGAGCTTTCTAATCCTTTACTGCCGCCTTTGCCGGAAGGTTTTTTCTACACGGGAATCGGCGAAGCTGGAGACAGCCTTTTCGCAAGCTGGGAAGAGCAGAAGGACTTCAACATAGGGGCCGCTGGATTTGTGGTGATTAAAAAATAATTTCTTGATACTATGATATTGAGGTTGATATGGACAAATTACGGATACTGATTCCAAAGGGAAGAATTTTCGACAATGTAAGCAGACTGTTTTCCGAGGCGGGATTTTCCATCGCCCTGACTGACAGGACGTACCGTCCCGCGCTGGGGGTTGACTGGATTGACGCTAAAATCATGAAGCCCCAGAACGTGGGCGAGCTTTTGGAAATTGGCAGTCACGACGCGGGCTTTACCGGTATTGACTGGATAAGGGAAAGCGGCGCGGATGTAGAAGACGTGCTTGACCTTGAATTTGACAAGGTGAAAATTGTCGCGGCCGTTCCGCAGGATTATGACGAGGCGAAACTGCGTTCCAAAAAACTTGTGGTCGCGACGGAATATGTTAACCTTGCAGAAGCGTGGCTGAAATCTTCAGGCTATCAATACCGAATCCTTCGCACTTACGGCGCGACGGAAGTTTTCCCGCCGGACGACGCGGACATGATCATCGACAATACTTCCACGGGGCAGACATTGAAAGACAACGGCCTTAAAATAATCGCGACTTTGCTTGAATCGTCCACGCGTTTTGTCGCGTCACGCTCCGCCCTTGCCAATCCTGAAAAGAAAAGCCGAATTGAGGAGCTTGTCATGCTCTTCCGCGCCGTTCTTGTCGGCCGTGAGCGCGTAATGCTTGAAATGAACATCCCCAAGGAGCACTTTGAATCTTTGGCGAGCCTGCCTGCCATGCGAAGTCCCACAGTTGCTTCGCTTTACGGAGACGCGGGCTTTGCGGTAAAAATCGCCGTGAAAAAACACGATGTTCCCGACATTATTCCAAAACTGAAAAAACTCGGTGCTCTTGACATTGTGGAATACGATCTGCGGAAAGTTGTGCCGTAAGGGAGGGTGGTATGGCGCGAATTGCTGAAATTGAAAGAAAAACAAAAGAAACTGAAATTTTTATAAAACTGAACCTTGACGGAAAGGGCGAGGCGAAACTTGAGTATCCTGTCGGTTTTATGTCGCACATGCTCAACACATTTGCGCGTCACGGATTGTTTGACATTGAAGTACGCGCCAAAGGAGACCTTGAAGTTGATCAGCACCACCTTGTCGAGGATACGGGGATTGTGCTTGGCCAGTGTTTTGCCAAAGCGTTAGGCGACAAGCGAGGCATCAGGCGAAACGGGAGCTGTCTCTTTCCTATGGACGAGTGCCTTGCAAGAGCAGCCGTTGATATTTCAGGCAGGCCGTTTCTGTACTTTGACGGACAGCTCTCAAGTACGCCGATAATTTCAACTCCCGAAAGCGGCGCACCTTACGATTTTCAGACGGACGTAATCGAAGACTTTTGGCAGGCTTTTGTATCTACAGCCGGATGTAATCTGCATTTGGAAATTATGCGCGGCAGAAGCGACCATCATAAGATAGAGGCGCTTTTCAAATCTGCGGCAAGAGCGTTACGCGCCGCCTGCGAAATAGACGACCGCGCGCGTGATTTGATTCCTTCGACAAAAGGCTCCCTTCTCGACACGCCGGGAGTGCTGGTTTGAAAAAGCCAATAACTATTATTAAAATTTTGCCACGAACTACACGAACACTACGAACTCGTAGTCCGATATCTTTTTATTGTTCGTGTTGGTTTGTGTTGGTTCGTGGTAAGAATTTTTGAGAGAATCGAGGAAAATATGATAGGGGTAATTGACTACGGTGCGGGGAATCTTGGTTCTGTGATGAACGCGCTCAATCGGCTTTCCGTTCCTGCGCGTTTTGTCGCGGGACCGGATGAGCTTTTGCCTGCTTCCTCGCCGTTTGAAAAAATTATTTTCCCCGGGGACGGACATTTTGCCACGGCGATGGCTTCTTTGACAAAATCGGGCTACGCGCAGGCGATTGGCGAGTGGATAAACGCGGACAGGCCCTTTTTGGGAATCTGTATTGGTTTGCAGTTGTTATTTGAAACTTCAGAGGAAGCGCCGCCTGTGGACGGAAAGGAAGTGCGCGGTCTTTCCGTGATTAAGGGAACCGTGCGAAAGTTTCCCGGGCGCAAGGTTCCGCAGATTGGCTGGAACCAGACCGCCGCGCGTCCCGACTCGAAAATTTTTCGGGGCTTGGGCGATAACAGTTTTTTCTATTATATACATTCATTTTACGCCGACCCTGTTGACAGCTCTGTTACCGCCGCCGAGACCGAGTACTATGTGCGCTACTGTTGTGCGGTGGAGCGCGGCGCGTTAGCCGCCTTGCAGTTTCACCCGGAAAAATCAGGCGCGGCAGGAATCGCGCTTTTGAAAAATTGGACTGAGGTTTGATATGCAGGCGAAAAGAATTATTCCATGCCTTGATGTTGACGACGGCAGGGTAGTGAAGGGGATCAAGTTCAAGGGGATTCATGACGCGGGCGACCCTGTGGAATTGGCGCGGCGTTACAACGACGACGGCGCGGACGAACTCACTTTCCTTGACATCGGCGCTTCCTACAAAAGCAGAGCCACTTTGCTTGACGTGGTGCGCAAAGTAGCCGCCGAGGTGTTCATTCCCCTGTGCGTCGGAGGAGGCATACGCGCCGTTGACGATATGCGCGACGCGATGAATTCAGGCGCGGATAAAGTTTCAGTCTGCACTTCCGCCCTGAACCGCCCCGAGCTGTTACGCGAAATGGCAAACGCATACGGCAGTCAGTGTGTCGTGCTTTCAATTGACGCAAAGCGCGTAGAAGGCGGGGGCAGTCTTCGCTGGAACGCCTATTCCCACGGCGGCAGAACCGACACAGGAATTGACGCCGTTGAATGGGCGGTTCGGGCGGTTGAACTGGGCGCGGGAGAAATTCTCCTTAATTCAATTGACGCGGACGGAACCGGCGGCGGCTACGATTTGGAGCTTACGCGCCGAATACTGAACGCCGTCCCTGTGCCTGTAATCGCTTCCGGCGGGGCGGGCACTCTTGATCAAATCGCCGAAGTGCTTCTCAGTACCGCATCGCCTGAAATGGGCGGTTCAGTTTCACCTAACGGTGCTGACGCACCCGGCGCGGACGCGGCTCTTGTCGCGTCGCTTCTGCACTTTGAAAAAACCACGATTAGGGAAATCAAGAAAAACGCCGAGGCGAAGGGCGTGTGCGTGCGGTGGTGAGCGGAATGGTTAAAATTCTGATAGTGGAAGATCAAATTATGCTGAAGGATTCCCTTGAGTACCTGATCAACGGACAGGAAGATATGGAAGTTGTGGGCGCGGCGGACGACGCCGCAAGCGCGCCTGAATTATGCCGGAAATTAAAACCGGATATGGTGCTGATGGACGTGATAACAAAAAATAATTCCAACGGCATAGCCTATACCGCGCAGATACAAAAGGAATTCCCCGATATAAAAATTGTGATAATGACGGAACTGCCGGACATAACCTTTTCCGACGAGGCAAGAAAAGCCGGAGCGCACAGTTTTATAGATAAAAACGTGGATAAAGATCATCTGTTTTATGTTATACGCAACACAATGAAGGGATACAGCATCTATCTGGAACACAAAGATTCAAAGCTCTTTGCGTTTCAGTTTACGGATAAAGAATTAAAGGTGATTAGCATGGTATGTCAGGGCATGGCGAGGGAAGAAATGGCGAAAAATATGGGCGTAACGGAAGCGATGATAAAAAAGCACATAACATCAATATTGGATAAAACAGGCTTTGACAGCATTTCAAAATTCGCCATTTACGCGGTAAGCAGAGGACTGATAGTGCCCGACGCTCATTCTTTTAATCACCCCCCCCCCCCCCCC
>JGI24698J34947_10002345_pt1 | contig 10186 bp, 9 predicted proteins | sample TergutMp193P3_FD_34947 | JGI IMG/M metagenome (IMG submission 34947) | reverse complement strand
GCCCCGCCGGTATCGCCGGATGTGGCCACGAGGATCCGCAAAGGGCGATCCTCGCCCCGGCGCAGGTACGAAAAAGCACGCGCCATAAAACGCGCGCCAAAATCCTTGAAAGCCGCAGTCGGCCCGTGAAAGAGTTCAAGCGTAAAACGATCCGCCACAGGCACGAAGGGTGCGGCAAAAGTGAAGGCTGACTGGACAATGTCGTCTAACGCCTTGTCGCCGATATCGTCCCGCACATACGGTTTAATCGTTTCAAAGGCAATCTCCCTGAAATCCATGGTTCCAAGCGAAGTCCTGACAGACGCCGGGTATTGGGGAATCTCCTCCGGCACAAAGAGTCCGCCGTCCGGCGCGAGGCCGGCAAGGGCGGCAGTCGCGAAGCTGACTTTATCGTTCCTGTTCCTGGTGCTGTAGTAATTCATGTTTTATTTTAACATGGAGAGCGGAAGTATGCCCAGAGTAATGTTCTTTAAAGCCCTAATTTGTCGGTGAGTCTGCTATAAAAAATCTGAAAAAAACTCTGGTCAACGGGAGGGCAAGCTCCGCTGAGAAAACGTTTGGGGAACCCGGCTGCGAAGCCGCCTGTCCACCTGATCCTTCAAGCTTAGATTAACCTTGAACGTTTAGCGTTCAGGTGGGCAGACCTTCTTTCCCTTTAGGTTTTACATATTTCACACGTCTTCTGCGCCGGAGAGCCCAAAGAGGTTTTCTCAGCGGAGCTTGCCCTCCCATTCATCAGATTTATTCAAATTTATATGGCAAAACGCGACAAATTAGGGCTTTTTAGGAGATGGAATTCTCCATCTCACCCCGCAAGCGGGCATTTTGCCATGGTTCCACTGCTGGAATACAGCAAATTATCCATAAAACTCTCTTCCCCCTCCTAAAAATGCTAACTTGTCAGGCAGTTGATGTATAAATAAATTGGCAAATACACATGAACGGGCCGGGCAATGCCTTGGCGAGAGCCTCTGGAATTCTCCGGCTCCGAAGACGAGCGGAATAGGTAAAACCCTAACGGGGATAAAAGACCTGACCACTTAATTTTCGTTAATAATCTCAAGATTTCCAATAACAATTACCATAAATTAAGAGGTCAGGCGGCTTCGGAGCCGGGTTCTACAGGAGCTCTCGCCAAGGCATTGCCCGGCCTGTTTTGTGCATTTTTGGAATTATTATTTATGTACCAAACATCCCGACAAATTGGAGTTTGAAAATATCTTTACTTTATGTTATTATTCTTGCCTATGAACCTTGTCTGTCTTGATCTTGAAGGGGTGCTAGTTCCCGAAATATGGATAGCGTTCTCGGAAGCCGTCGGGATACCCGAGTTCAGGCGAACCACAAGGGACGAGCCCGATTACGATAAACTTATGGGATTTCGCATTGATTTGCTAAAAAAGAACAACCTGAGACTTCCCGATATCCAGCGGGTCATTTCCGGCATGGAGCCCCTGCAGGGCGCAGCTGAGTTCACCGCCGCCCTGCGCGGGAAAACACAGCTTGTCATCCTCTCGGATACCTTTGAACAATTCGCGAAACCGCTTATGGCAAAGCTCGCGTGGCCCACGCTTTTTTGCAACTCACTGGAAATCGCGCCCGACGGGACTGTTACGGGCTTCAGGCTGCGGCAACGGGAAGGCAAGAAGGAAGCCGTGAAAGCCTTCAAATCGATAAACATGCGCGTTTTCGCCGCTGGGGATTCCTTCAACGACCTCGCGATGATCCACGAGGCGGACTCCGGCTGCCTCTTCCGTCCACCGCCGGCAATCAGGGAAAGCTACCCTGACATTCGCAGCGTTGACGCTTACGACGAACTGCTAAGAGAGATTAATACGTTCTTGAATTGAATGCGTTTTAACGGGATCACAAGCCCTTGAGCAGACAAGCCAATGAAAGCAAAGCGCCGCCGGCGAAGGCGAACCAGAAGTTGTACTGGGTAACAAACGGAATGTCGCTGACGAGTTGGCCTATCAATCCCAGGGCGATAAGAATTACACTAATAAGCAAGGTCATAGTTTTGGGTGCATTCAATCTCATGACAAAATCCTCCATGCAAAGTTTAAAACTGTTTCGATTTTCCCATAAATTCCGGGTAAAGTCAAGGATTAATTCAGCGCTTGTCAACAGCCGGAAAAAAAGCGGCCACCGGCGGAATTGGCTGTTTCATAATTTGGCATTATCGTGTACTATTTGTGATAGTAACTGGAGCTAACGATGTTGTATAGAATCCTGCTGGGCCTTATTGGCCTTGGAGTAGTAGTCTTTGTCCACGAGCTGGGGCATTTCCTGGCAGCCCGCCTTGCGGGAATCACGGTGGAGGCTTTTTCCATAGGATGGGGCAAGCCCATCCTCAAAAAGAAAATCAACGGCGTTGAATACAGGCTGGGCCTTTTCCCCGTGGGCGGCTACTGCAAGATGAAGGGGGACAGTGAATTTGAGGAAGCCTACAAAAACAGCAAGGAGGGAATAAGCGCAGAAAAGGGGAGTTTTTACGCGGTCTCCCCTTTGGGCCGGATTCTTGCCTGTTTTGGCGGCCCGTTCTTCAACTTTGTTTTTGCGGTTCTCGTGCTGTCGGTGATATGGGGCCTGGGCTTTGAGGTCAACACCCTGGACAACCGCATTATCCTCGCCTCGGAAATCAACCCCGGAACCGTTAACCCCGCGGACGAGGCAGGGCTTAAAACCGGTGACAAGATCGTTTCGATAATGGGGAAAAGGACCGAAACCTATAATGACATACAGGAAATTATCGCCCTGAACCCGGGCGAAGAACTCCCCATTCAGGTAGAAAGAAACGACCGGACGATTGATCTCAGGGTGACGCCCGTGATGGAAAAGAGCACTGGCGTCGGCAGAATCGGGGTTTACTTCTGGACCGACCCCCTGGTAGAAAGAATCACGGAGGGGAGCCCGGCGCAAATCGCGGGCCTGCGAAGCGGCGACAGGCTCCTGGCGATTAACGGGGTGGCGATCCCCCACACCATGGCTTTGTATCAGGTACTTGAGGAAAGACCTTCGGTCCTTGACATCGAATACCTGCGTGACGGGGAGACCCTGACAGCCGCCTTGATCCCGATTTACGGCGAGTCGGGCGCAGTGGACCTGGGCTTGTCGTGGAAGGCCATTAGGTACCGTACACCCAGGCTTTCCCCGCCAGAGGCGCTGGCGAAAGGCGCAATCGAAACATGGAAGACCTTTACCATATCGGTAAAGAGCCTTTCCTTCCTTTTCAAGGGCATCGACTTGACCCAGGCGGTATCGGGGCCGGTCCGCATTACCTATATGCTTGGGGATGTCGCTACCGAAGGGTTTAGCCAGGGTTTCGGAACCGGCATAAGTTCCATGGCCAGTTTTCTTTCGCTGATTTCCGTAGCCCTTTGCATCATGAACCTGCTTCCCCTTCCGATTCTGGACGGTGGAATGATTCTGCTTTTCCTCGTTGAAGGCTTGCGTAGGAAACCTCTTCACCCCAGATTTGTTTCCATATTTCAGACAGTGGGTGTGGTTCTTATTGCGGGTTTGATGATTTTCGCTGTTTTTGGCGATATTCTGTATCTATCAAAGCGTTGAACAATAGGAAACAGAAGGAGTTAATATGAAGAAAAGAATACCCTGCGTTTGTGAAAACAGTTTCATTGTTGAGGTAAGCGAAGAAATCGATCTGGATAAGGACAGCGGTTATCTTGAGCAAATAATGGACGGCAGTTTCTTTTGTTTCGACTGCCCAAGCTGCGGGAAGAATAACAAGCCCGAATTCCCCGTTACCATAAACTGGCCTTCAAAAGGCCTGACATTTGAGGTCATTCCGGAACTTGAAAGGGGGGAGTTTTACCTGAGAAAAAAAACGCCCACCGAAAAAAACCAGGTTCTCCCCGAAACAATAATCGGCTACCCTGAATTGGCGGAGCGGCTGACCGTAATCCGGGACGGTTACGATCCGGTCCCGGTGGAAGCCATCAAGTACAATCTCCAGCTCAAAGCGGAGGAACAATACCCTGACAATGAAATAGAAGTCCGGTATTACGGCTCGGCAGATGGTTCCATGGAGTTCCATATTTACGGAATAAAGGAAAACGAGATTGCGGTGATGAAGGTTCCCGCTTCCACATACGAAAGAACGCTGAATGATTATAAAAACAACCCCAAAAGCGCGATTTTCGCCGCTTTGCGCTTCCGCACCTATTTGTCATACAAGAACACAATGTATCCCGGGGCTTTGTAAGCATGAAAGGCAAATCGCGATTTTGGGTTTTTATCTTCGCCCTCCTGGTAGCCGGGGCGGCCTTTACCCAAAACCGTGATGTTATCGGGTACGAAAACATCCCCGGCAAACACCAGGGGGCGGTAACAGCCATGCTCAGGGACGGGAACGGAAAAATACTCAGCGCCGGGGAAGACGGCTTTTTGGAAATATGGAACCTGAGAACGGCGGAAGAGCGTTTTCAGGTGAGCCGCTACGCAATAAAGTTCATGGCGGCAAGGCCGGGAAAGACGGAGGTGGCGGTAGTCGAAACTGACGGTTTTAGCCTCAACAGCGTTTCCGCCTGGAATTATGAGACAAAAAAGAGGCTGTTCACCCTGCATTTCAGGGATTCAGTTTCCGGGATTAATTACTCGGCGGCGGGAAGTTTCCTGATCGTTTCCCGAAGCGGCCTGGGGCTAACCATCTTTCTTGATCCGCAAACCGGCGAGATTCTTGAATCGCCGGGGCTCCCGCCCTCAATAACCATGGCCTCAACAGGCCGTTCCGAAAGGAACATGGTTTTTTACCAGCCTTCGGGAACCCTTTCCTATTGGAACCTGGAAACAAAAAATGAGACACAGCGTTTCAATGTTCCGTCAAACATACAGAACCCGGTTCTTTTCGGCAACAGCCGCTTCATGGCAGGAATTGATTCCAATGGCTTTCTTGTTCTTGACGCGGTAACGGGATCGTTACTTGCGCGGGATTCAACGATAAGGCAGGGAAGCGTCTTCACTGAAAACACCGATTCCGCCAGGTTTTACTGCCTTTCGGGTTACGGCCAAAGCTATACGATCTTCCATATGGAGATAAACCTTTATGGGGTCCTCAGCATAATAAGCAGGCGTAATTTGTCCATAGGCGAAATCAACTGCGGCGTTTCCGCAGGCGGGGATAACATCATCCTCGGCACTCGCCAGGGGGATCTCTGGCTGGTAAGCGGAACCGAAACCAGGGTTTTACAGACCCAAAACCAGGAAGGTATCCTGGATATGGCCGTTTCCTCGTCAAGCATCGCTTTGGTCTCCGAAAACGGAACGATAGTTCACCTTCCCCTGGATTATTCGGCGCTAGAGAACGGGTCTTCCATCATGGCTGAAACCATTGGCGGAAACCAGGTGTACAGCGGCATCAGCTCAAGCCCCCTGCCAGGTGAATCCCGTTTTCTTTTGTGGGAGTCGGGCCGTTCCACCCCCATGGTCATTTCATCCGCTGGCCCTCCGGTTATGCTGGATAAATTTTCCACGCGCTACCCCATTCGTTCCGCGGCGATGCTCGGCGGCAATATCCTGTTTTTAAACACCACCGGGGTTGTATCCGTACTTGACCGCGGGAGCGGGGAAACGATTTTTTCCTATTCGTCCGCCGGTTCCGTTGACGCGGCATTCGTCAACAATGAAACGATCATAATAGGGAGAAACGCCGCCGCGGGAAGTACCCCTTTCATGACCGTGAGCATTCGCACCGGTGAAACCGTACCCCTGGCCTACCCCGGCATACTTGGAGTCAAGGTTTACCGGGGCGGGAGCGGCGCGATATACGGGGCCGTGATAAACCAGACAGCCGGGAATACCAGGACATCAATCGTCGCCCTGAATCTTTCAAATCCCGCCCGATCGGAAACAATCGTGGAATTCGACGGGGAAGATCCTTTCATTGCCATGGCCGAATCCGGGGGGAATTTTGCTACCACACTGGGCAACGGGATGGCGGCCCTTTACCCGAACCGCCAGGGCCGGCCCGGACAGACTGTAAATGAGGTTTTATTCTTTGAAGGCGGCAAGGGCTTCCCAATAAAGATCATCGACGGAGGCCGCTGTTTCATTGTCCTCGACGGCGAAGGCGCAGTCAGTTGGCACGATAACCAAACCGGAAGGCTGCTGGCCGCTTTCAGACTTTACCCGGATTTTTGGCTTATGGAAAAAACTGACCCTCGAGGCCAAAACATGGAAATACTGCGCGGCGGCATTACCAATGCCCCGCCCAGGCCATGATCCGGGCATTTGCACTATTCATTCATGGCTTGGGTTTTTCCGGACCTTCTCGATTGCTTTAAATACCGCTTCCCTTACGGTCCTGGCATAAGCATCGCTTTCATCCATCGCTTTTTCCGTGTAAAGTTTGCCCAGGAGCGAGACACGGTAAAGGGGTTTTACAGTATTAAGGGCTATCGCGGCCATGTCCAATATGCAATCGTTACACCTGCAGATGGTGTCGGGATATGCTTCCAGTTGACGGCCCAGATCCTTTATAACCAGATTTTCCGCCTCGTTCTTCAGATTCTCAAAATCAAAACTATCAATAAAAGCCATAGAACCTCCCACACAAGTATAGCATAATAACATAAAATCCGCAAGCCGGTTTTGGGAGGTTTTGGGGGCTATGCGGCCTGGCGTGACAAACCCGCATTGTTTTTTCTTGAAAGATCAGGTATTTTTAAATAAGGAAAAAGCATGGCAAAAGAGAGCAGGGGCGAAACAGAATTACTCAACAGGGAAGAGGAGAAGCTAAAAGAACCAAGGGAGTATATGGTGGTCTTGTTGAATGACAACTATACAACCAGGGAATTTGTTGTCGAGATTCTGCAGCTGGTTTTCCATAAAAACCCGCAGGAGGCAAAGAGGATCATGCTCAATGTCCACAACAAGGGTCGGGGGATGGTCGGCGTCTACACCTGGGACATTGCCCAAACCAAGGTGAATCAGGTCCATTCCATCGCGAAACAGTACGATTTTCCTTTGAAGTGCGTTGTGGAAGAAGCATGAAGCCGTCGGCATTAGCCATTTTTACGATTGTATAAATGGCAGTTGTTCTGTATATTATATAAGAGGGAGAAAAATGAAAATTTCAGGTCAGGTGAAGAACATAATTGACCGCGCGTATAAAGAGGCAAAGCTGCGGAATCATGAATACCTGACGCCGGAGCATATACTCTACGCCGCGCTGGATTTCGATGAGATACAGGTGATACTTGAAGCCTGCGGCGCCAGTCCCGATCACTTAAAACAGGAGGTGGAGGTTTTCTTCAAACAGAAGATCCCCGTGATCCCCAATGCCGATCCCATTCAGACGGTAAGCTTTCAAAACGTCATTAACAGGGCCGTAATAACCAGCCAGGCGGCCCAGAAGGGAATCCTCGACGCTACGGATATTCTGGTATCCCTTTATGATGAAGAGAAAAATTACTGCGCTTATTACCTGCGCCAGGCCGGGGTAAAACGTTACGATCTATTGAGCGTAATTTCGCACGGGCAGGAATTTGATTTCGGGAAGAACGGCAAACGAATGGCCAATGACGACGAAGCAAGGGACGGATACCACGACGATGATCTCGCCGAGCCGGGCTCCAAAACAAAGGGAAACAAACGAAACGCCCTTGAAAGATTCGCCACGGAGTTAACCGCGCTGGCCCGGGAAAACCAGCTTGAGCCGGTCATAGGCAGGGAAGCGGAACTTGACNGCACCATCCAGGTTCTCTGCAGACGCCTGAAAAACAATCCCGTCCATGTTGGGGATTCGGGCGTGGGGAAAACCGCTATCACCGAAGGACTTGCACAGCGCATAGCGGCAGGCAAGGTCCCGCCCACCCTGAAGGATTTCGCGATCTATTCCCTGGACATGGGCGCCCTTGTGGCGGGAACCAAATATCGGGGGGATTTCGAGGAACGGGTAAAGAAGGTGGTGGAGGAAATGCTTAAAAAGGAAAAGGCGATCCTCTTCATTGATGAGATTCATACGCTGGTAGGGGCCGGTTCCGTGTCCGGCAACGCGCTGGACGCTTCCAATCTGTTGAAGCCAGCCCTGACCAGCGGGAAACTCCGCTGCATAGGTTCAACGACCCACGAGGAATACGGCAAATTCTTCGACAAGGACAGGGCCCTTTCCCGGCGCTTCCAGAAGATCGACATAAACGAACCGAGCGAGGAAGACACGGTCAAGATCCTCAACGGGCTTAAAGTGAAATACGAAGATTACCATCATGTCCACTATTCCGACGATGCCGTAGAGGGGGCGGTGCGTCTTTCCGCCCAGTTCATAACCGAGAGGAGGCTTCCGGACAAGGCCATTGATGTCATCGACGAAGCCGGTTCTTACGCCCGCATAGAGGCTCACAAAATCGAAGCATCCAGGACAGAAGCCGCCAGGAGTGAGGAAAAAGGCGATTTTGAGATTTCGATTGAGGGCGTAAAAACAGTACAGGAAGGCTCGGTTGAAAAAATTGAAATTGGCCTACCGATTATTGAAACCGTGATTTCCAAAATAGCCCGTATTCCCGAACGATCGGTAGGCGGAAACGAGAAAGACAAACTCCGTCTCCTTGAGGAACGGCTCAAGACGCGAATCTTCGGTCAGGATGACGCGGTCAACGCGGTTGTAAGGGCTGTAAAGCGATCTCGCGCCGGTTTCAGGGCCGGAAACAAGCCTGTCGCGAATTTCCTCTTTGTGGGACCCACGGGAGTAGGCAAAACGGAACTGGCCAGGAGCCTCGCGGATGAGCTTGGGGTCACCATGCACCGCTTCGACATGAGCGAGTACCAGGAAAAGCACACGGTTTCACGCCTCGTGGGCGCACCGCCCGGTTACGTTGGTTACGAAGAGGGCGGCCTTCTGACCGAGGCGATTCGAAAACAACCGCACGGCGTCGTGCTGCTGGACGAAATAGAAAAGGCCCATCCGGATATTTACAATATACTCCTCCAGATAATGGACTACGCCACCCTCACGGACAATAACGGCCGCAAAGCCGATTTCCGCAATATCGTTCTGATAATGACGAGTAACGCAGGCGCCAGGGACATAGGCAAGAGCCTAATCGGCTTTGGGGAACGGAGCATGGACGAGACTGCCGTAGACGGGGAGGTGGAAAGGATATTCACCCCGGAATTCAGGAACCGCCTGGATGCGGTAATCAGGTTCAGCCATTTGTCCAGGGAGATCATGCTCTCAATCGTACGAAAGGAGCTGGACCTCTTCAAAGCGCAACTGGAAGAAAAGAACGTGGTTTTGGAATTTACCGACGCCTGCCTTGAGCAACTTGCGACTGACGGATATTCAAGGGAGTCCGGCGCCCGCAACGTATGCAGGCTTGTTGAGGAAAAGATCAAATCCTTCTTTGTGGATGAAGTTCTCTTCGGCAGCCTTGAAACAGGGGGGCACGCCCTTGCAGATTATTCGGACGGGGAATATCATATAGAGATTACAGAATCGGGCCATGAAAAAAGCAGCCTCGTCGCCGAAACGCTGGAATGAATGGACCCGATCCCGATTTTCCGTATCTCACCGAAAACGAGCGATTCGCGTTCCCGCCTCCCGGGAAAGCAAAGCATCACAGCGTAGTCGCGTGGGGGGGCAACCTTTCACCGGGCATGCTCCTCTCGGCGTATGAGCAGGGGCTGTTTCCCTGGTACGGTGAAGGCGATCCGGTGATCTGGCATTCCCCGGATCCCCGCTTCGTTATTTTTCCCGGAAAACTCCACGTTTCATCCTCAATGAAAAAAGTACTGAAGCGCGCTTATTTTACGATACGCATGGACACTGATTTTCAAGGCGTGATCTCGGCGTGTTCAAGAATTAAGCGCCCCGGCCAGGGCGGGACATGGATTACAGGCGACATTATTGCCGCCTATACGGAACTGCACCGCCTGGGCTGGGCGCATTCCTCGGAAGCCTGGCGCGAAGAATGGCTCGTCGGGGGCTGCTACGGGATACGCATCGGGAAAGCTTTTTTCGGTGAATCCATGTTCTCCTTCGAACCCAACGCGAGCAAGGCCGCCTTCCTGACGCTGGCGCAACGCCTCTTTGACGACGGCGTCCGCTTCATCGACTGCCAGCAGCACACCGCCCACCTCGAAAGCCTGGGCGGGGAGGAGATAAGCAGAAAAGAATTTCTGGCCCTGCTGCGGGAGACATTGGCATAGGCGCCAGGCACCATTTTCAGTA
>JGI24698J34947_10002344_pt1 | contig 10186 bp, 7 predicted proteins | sample TergutMp193P3_FD_34947 | JGI IMG/M metagenome (IMG submission 34947) | reverse complement strand
CTCACGCAGACTCTGGGCGTGCAGAATCGTCCCCGCGAGGAAAAACAACAGGATCACAGCGCATTTTTTCAAGTTATCACTCCTCTTCTTCTTCCTCTCAACCTTCGTCTCCGTCTCCGTTTCCGTCTCCGTCTCCGTCTCCGTTTTCGTCTCCGTCTCCGTTTTCGTCTCCGTTTCCGTCTCCGTTATTATTATTATTCTTGTCATCGCCGAGCCAGATGATTCCGATGCCGCCGTCGCCGCCGAGGCCTGTTCCGTTGGTTGGCGAAGTTACTTCCACCGAATAGAAGGACGATTTTTCCAGGTACGTCACGTTGATTATATGCCTTCCGATACGGATAAACTCATGGTGAGTTGTCAGGACTTCCTCGCGGAATTCGGTGGAAAGACCTTCGTTACCTGATATTTCTATCAACACGCCGCGCTGTTGCGAGAACGGCGGCAGGATTTCAGTTATCGCGCCGTCATATACAACAAACATCTGGAAATCCACGTCGCGCAGGAACCTTTCGTCTATCGGGTAAATCTGGCGGCGTGGAATGAGTATTATGGAGTCCGGCGATTTTCTTGTATCTCTGACTCCATAGATACTTCCAACAGGCTGGGAACAGCCTGCCATTACACATATTAAAGAGACAATTGATAATATGGTAATGGCAAGTTTTTTCATACAGCTCCCATATCAATCAGTTGATCGGCCTGACATGCAGTCAGACCGGTCAACATTCCAACTAACTTTCTAGTTGGTAAAACCAAATCCCCAAACCCTAATTTCGAGCCAGTCAAGAGAGCCGACGCCGACGCCCATAAGCACCGCGCCGCCGCTTGTCTGCCCGTTATCAAGAATGAACTGATCCTGCGCGTGGCCAGGCTTTATGTACCACTGAATTGCATCAAGCCCGCCGTTTGTGGAAAGAGCAGGACCGCCGGTAGTAGCTTTGGCCAGGGCGTAAACAGGCGTCTGGAAGGTAAACGCGAACGCGCCGCCTGATCTCTTGTGGATTTCAAATACAAGAGGAATCACAGAGACAAAAGGAGTATCATCGGCAGCAGAATAGGAGGAATTGACATGTACCGTTGTAACCGGATCAAGATCCGCTTCGGTAACGTCGTGAGTCTGCCCCAATGTCCGATATATCGCCACTCTTTCTATAACCTGAAAGTTATCAATCCCGGTCCCGGCAGGATAATGAAGAACAGCATTTGCAAGGTTAAGGCCGGTAGTAGCACTATAGTAACCTTCATTACCATTTCCGTTTTCTGCCAATTGAGTCGTCGTAAGAGCAAGACCGCCGATTGTATAATTCGCCCATACTGCATTTACTTGAGGCACAGGTGTTTTTGTACTATTAACAGGATGACTAGAATTCCCGGCTGCGGCTTCATTATATTCAGGAAGGCCGAACATCGTGTATGTGGCATCGTTCTTAAATGTCGCTAAACCGGCCATTGAATTACCAGCGTTTATATTATCAGGATCAATTTTATCAGGGAAAGTTGCTGCTCCCGCCGCAGAAAGAAAAGAATCTCTGCCAGCTAAACCGGCCGCACCTGTAACAAGAGAGTCGGCTCCAAAATCAAAACCCACCTTGGTTTCCAGAGCCGAAACGGTAAATGTTACGCTTTTTGTGTCGGTTCCAACTATTCCATTGGCTACAGTAAACGGAGGAGTACCAGGAGGAAGGTTAGCAACGCCGGTAATCGCCATTCCGTCAATATGCGACAGGTAGCCGACGCCCAGAAGAGTTCCTTCCGCTCCGCCGCCTATCTTCCTGCCCACGAAAATAACCGCGGCATCGGTGGCGGTGCTAAAATCAGTGGCGGCATAATTTACGCCCCTATGCACGCCCCTGATACCCGCTGCCTGCCCGATTTCCCATGCCGCCCTGGCGACTATACCGGGGCTAATAAAGACAGCTTCAAAGTAGTCGTGGCTTCTTTTTGCCATTGCAAGATTCAGCGCGCGCTGTTGTTGTGTCAGGGGCACGCCGTATGTTTCGGGTCCGGGCTTGGCATCTTCGGCTACGCCCTCAGGACTAAGGTACAGTGTTATGCTTCTTGTGCCGTTGGGGCCATCGGAGATAACTACATCCGTGTATTCAACCTTTTCGCTGTTTGGTGTGATACCCGGAAGATCCAAATCGCATGTTACCAGAGACAACGCAAGGAAAATCAACAACCCCGCGAATATTGTCTTTAACAAGCCTTTCGTTTTCATAAAAACCTCCATAAAAATATTTTCATTTCCTTTTTATTCCAAAGCAGCCCGCCTGGGAAAACCCGAGGCGGGTTACTGTAGATAAAGTTAGTGATTGAAACCTATACCGGTGGTAAAGATTTCCAGCCAATCAAGAGAAGTTACGTTGATGCCCATAAGTACGCACCCGCCCGCGTCTATTCCGTTGTCAAGGTTGTACAGGTTCTGCCCATAGCCCGGCGTTATGTGCCATATTTCGGCGGTGGGCGCGGCGTTGCCGTTTGTGGACGGAAGAAGCGTCAGCGCGTAAACAGGTACGGAGAAAACAATCGAGAATATACCGTTCGACGGAGGGGTAAGATAGAAATTCATGGGAATTACGGATTTTATCGGCAAACCGCGAACACCGCCAGTAGCAGGATTAGTACCCTCATTAAGAGGAGGAGTAACATCACCAGGAGTAGCACCAGGAATTAGACCAGTACCATAAATTGTTTGATCAAGGTCTACCAACGTAGCGCGGTAGTCAATTTGGGCTACGGCGTACCACGTCTGCCCCCCCGCTATGTAGCGCGGCTCTCTTTTGATAATCTCGGGTATACCATACAGTAAAACAGCCGGTGTCAGGTTGCCTGAATTGGGAACGACGTAAACACTGCCGGTGGCGCCAGCTACACCCGTAAGACCGTCAACTGTATATTGCGCGGCTATTGTTTTATAAACTGTACCAGGAGGAAGAACAGTTCCATCACTTAACACTAAACCAGTAGGTGGATTAGCAGGAACAGTTTTAACAGCACCTGCATGGTCATACTCCGGAAGTTCAAACAACGGATAATCAGTTCCGCCAAGCGCCGTAACATTGCCGATCGTTTGAGCTGCACTAGGAGTAGTTTTATCTCCAGCATAATTTACGCCTACCGATGTTAAGAAAGAAGAATCAGGCGAAGTTACAGCAAGACCTGTATTCGGATTAATACCTATTTGGGCTTTTAAGGGCGAAACCGTAAACGTTACCGACCTGTCCGAGGTAGTAAGATACTTGGAGGTAGCGGTGCCGGTACCAGTAATCTCCTGCTTGTTGATGTGGGTCAGAAATCCGACGCCCAGAAGGGTCATCGTTTGTTTCCTGCCGACAAAAACTATCGAAGCTCCCGTACCTGCGGCTGGATAAGCAACGGGCCTGTAATCCACGCCTTCCAAGGTACCGTTCGCGGATCTGAACACGCCTGAGATACCAGACGACTGTCCGAGTTCCCATGTCGCTCTGGCTATTGTGGGGTCACCTGTTGTGGGAGCATACGCAAAGACCACCTCGAAGTAATCGTGGCTCATCTTTGCAAGGGGAAGATCCAGCGAGCGGCTCGGCTGCTGCCTTTTTGTCTTATCCGTTACCGGCACTTTGTCTTCAAAGTACAATGTCAAATACGCCGAACCGTCCGGCAATTCTTCATATTCCCAATCGACGACTTCAGGTTCGTCGTTTTGCCCAGCAATTATGCCTGCTAAATCTTCGCACGTCACAAAGGACAGCGTGAGAAGAACCAAAATTGCCGCTAATGCGGTCTTTTTCAATGCTTTCATATCAAAACCTCCTATATATTCCGTTAGTTGCTGAAACCTATACCGACGGTAAAGATTTCCAGCCAGTCAATATCACCCGCGTTCGTGCCAAGCATTATCGCGCCGCCCGCGTCTTTTCCGTTGTCAAGCAGATACTGGTGCTGCTGATAACCCGGCCTTATGTACCACTTGTCGGCTGCGGGTCCGCTGTTTGAAGAAGCTGCCTGCGTTATCGCGTAAACAGGACACTGAAATGTAATCGCGAATATGCCGGAAGACTCTCCATCGGTATTTTTTACTTGTTTAAAACTCATGCCAATTGTGTCGGCAAAAGCATTGTGTGAGGCAGCGTATAGATGAGTTGTAGGCTCTACAGTCGTCAACATATCAATATCGCCCTGGGCGTCAAAAGTCTGTCCCCCGGTTACATAAGACGGGGTTCTTTTGATAATCTCAATGCCAATGCTGGTGGCAACACTTGAAAGCCTGGTTCCAATTACCCTGGCGCTTTCCAAAAGATCAGGTTTTACAGTAACAGCACCGCCGAAAATAGAAGTACCACCACCCATGCCGCTGATTTTATATTTCGCCTCAATTGTTCTGTTATTTGCAGCGTCCGGAAGAGTATACAACGGATATACAACGCCGCCCCTGAGAGTTGTGTTATTGCCTGTTGTTATACCATGAAATGGAGCTGTAGTAGGAAGTGTGAGAGCAAGGGTGGTGTCGGGAATGGTTTTTCCTGTTGCCGCCGTTATAAAAGTAACATCAGGATATTTAACCAATTCGTCTGCATTAGCGCTACTGCCTCTTAGAACCTCATCAGTAGCAGTAGTAGAAGGATCATCATACCACCCTACGTTTGTTCTCAGCGGGTAAACCCCGAATGTTACTGATGTAGCCGCTCCGGTAATAGTTGTATTAGTTATCGGCGGTGTAGCGCCAGCATCAGGAGTTACCAACTTATTACCTTCTTTAACCTCAATCAGATGTCCGATACCCAACAGCGTTTTTCCCGTTTTCTTGCCCACAAAAATAACCGACGCGGCTTCTGTGGCGGCGGGAAAAACCTTGGCGTAATCAATGTCCCGCCGTACGCCTGAGATACCCGCCGGCTGCCCTATTTCCCAGGACGCCCTGGCAACCGAACTGCCGCCGGTAACATGGAGATTATCAGTTAATGGATCAACTATAGGATTAGGAACCGTATTAACCGTGGCGCCGACTATAAATACAACCTCGAAGTAATCATGGGCCATTTTCGCCAGATCTATGCTCAGCGCGCGCTGCTTTTTATGGGCGAACGGCGTTGTCCCGTCAAGCATTAGAGTCATTTTTCCGGAACCGTCCGGCTGCTCCACATATTCCCAGTCCAGGTACTCAACAACTTCTTCCTTCTGCGGGATTATGCTTTCCATAAGATCTTCGCACGTCACAAAGGACAGCGCGAAGAGTATTAAAACTGCCGCCATCGCAATTTTTGCAATTGCGGTCTTTTTCATTGTTTTCATAAAAACCTCCTGGCCGGCCTTTAGCCGGCAGTTTCCCTTATTCGTTATCGAAACCGATACCAATGGTGTTGATCTGTATCCAGTCGCCGCCGCCGCCTTCAACGTCGGTGCCGAGCAGTACCGCGCCGCCTGAGTCAATTCCGTTGTCCAGAAGGTACTGGTACTGGCTATAGTCCGGCCGTATCCACCACTTTTCCGGCGGCAATGATCCGGCGTTTGTCGCCGCTCTTATGGTCAGAGCGTAAACAGGCACCTGGAACGTAATGGCGAATATACCGCCCGAAGTCCTGCCCTCCCAATACATTTGAAACCTGACAGGCAACCCGGCGGTGGGAAACGCGGCGTCAGGCGCAACGAGAGCGGCCTGAGTGGGAGTTAAGTCAGTGATCTGGGTAATTTTGTCGTGATAGGAGTCGTTGATTTCATAGTTAAGCCCCGACACCATAAAAGCCGGTGTTCTCTTTATAAACTGCAAGCCGCCTTTTAAATTTGTAGACGCTGTCGTAGGAGGAACAATTGGATCGGCATCAGGGTCACCGGCCGTCCACTGACCGTTTGCGCCTGTGGCTCTGGATCCCCAAATACGAACCGCGGTTGTAAGACCGTCGCCACCTGGAAATACTCCATTATGAATGCTAGTTGACGCAGTATCAACGGTAGCTGCTGTTAGGCCGCCGATCTTGTAAGACGCCTCTACCGTAAATGGACTGGTGCTAACGGTGGCGTGTTTGTTTTTTACGCTCGGAAGGTAATACAACGGGAATTTAGCGCCGGTACCGCGAGGCGAAATAATCTCGCCCCTTGTAGTCGCTCTGGTGGGGGTTGCATAACCAGTTGTTGAAACAGCGCCCATGTAAGCCACTTCAAAAGTACTCATGCTGGTCGCTATTGTGGTTCCCGCAATATCTGTTCTATCCTGATTGGGCCACCAATATGCGGGTGCGGCTGGACTTGTTGTTGCAGGAACTTCTATCAGCCCCAGCCATGTAGCAAGCGGCGAAACGGTAAATGTAACGCTGTAACTCTCGTCAAGAATAATACCTGTTGTTGTAACCTTATCGTCAATATGGGTCAGATAGCCGACGCCCAAAAGCGTTCTTCCCGTTTTCTTGCCGACAAAAATAATAGCAGAGGCGGCTGTAGGATTGGCTCCAGGAGTGGCTGATGCGGGATTGACTCCCGTATAATTGTGGCCGCCATTCCTGGGCACGCCGCTGATACCTGCCGGCTGTCCTATTTCCCACGCGGCTCTGGCAATCGCGGTATTGGTGGCATAAAACACCGCCTCAAAGTAGTCGTGGCTCATTCTCGCGCCTTCAAGAGACAGGGCGCGTTCAATACGCCGCTGTTCGGCGGATCTCTTTACGCCGTACGTATCGGGTCCGGGTTCCGCGTCTTTATCTACGCTGTCCGGACGCAGGTACAGAGTCACGCTCTTTACCCTTTCGTTGCCCTTGCCGCCGACAATTTCATATTCAACGTCCGTGTAACTGTCGTCATCGTCGCCGCCGTCCTTGGGAATTATACCCGTCAATAGATCATCGCAGGTTACGAACGTAAGCGTCAAAAGAACCAAAATTGCCGCGAAAATTACCTTCGCGATTGCTGTCTTTTTCATAAAAACCTCCATATCTTCCTTTATATTACTGATTCTCAAAACCGATGCCGGTTGTTTTGATCTCGATCCAGTCGTCCGACAAGTCGTCCGCGTTGCCAATCAATACCATACCGCCTTCGTCATATCCTGAGTCCAGCAGGTACAGGTCTGGCCCGTCAGCCGGCCTGATAAACCACTTTACGAATTTATTAGTATTGTCGTAGGTAGTATTCTGCTTAGCGAACCCTGTGGTAAGCGCGAAAACAGGACACTGAAAGGTAATGGCGAATATGCCGCTGGACTGGGCGGTGGTGACAAACGTGATGTTTATCACATTGTTGAATGCCGAGTTATGTGTGTTATTACCGCTAAATCCTACTGTTGTAACGCCGTCATATATAGAACCCGCCTGATAGGTACGGCCGTTGTATAAATACGCCGGCTTCCTCTTTATAACCTGCAGTCCTCCATTCGGCGGCCCTGCAGTCCCAGTCCCAGTCGCCGAATATAAACCGGTGGTGGTGTCCTGAGTTCCTGTTCCGCCTGAAGTTCCAAAAACATGAATGGCGTTCAAAACACTAGCTTGAGGTGCATATTCAGTAGGTATATTGGTAATACCGCCGATTGTATATAGCGCGTTCATAGTACCTGTGACGTTAGCACCTCGAAGTGTAAATAACGGATAATATACAGAAGGGCGGCCCTGTATAGGGGTAAATTTGGCATCAGTGACCACTGTAGTAGCATAACCAGCGGCTCCTCCTGCCGTTGCCGGGTTCGTCACAAAAGTAACGCTTGGATTTGCAGTACCGGCGGCACCATCAGCTTCACTTCCATAAAAGGTAGCCTTGCCTCTTAGAACCCAGCCTGCATGCGGATCAACAGTAGGTGTAGTGCTATACATACCCACCCATGTCCTCAGCGGAGCGACCGTATATGTTAAGCTGTAAGTGTTATTAGTGATTTCACCAAGAGCAACAGCAGGATTAGAAGTATCTTCAAAAGCGGTCAGCTGCCCTACGCCCAAAAGCGTTTTATTTGTTTTCCTGCCTACAAAGACAGTTGAAGAAACGGTGCCTGAAAGAGCGTTATAACCTGTTACTTTTTCCAAAAGGCTGCCGCTGACGCCGGCAGGATAGCCGATTTCCCAGGTTGTCCTGACAATGTTATTGGTGCTTGTAAACACCGCCTCAAAGAAGTCGTGGGACGCGGCCGCGGTGGGGGCGCTCAGGGCGCGCATTATCGCGCGCTGTTTATCCGATACCCGTACGCCGTAAGTATTCGGCCCGGGAAGGACGCTTCTGTCCATGCCCTCCGGCTGCAGGTAAAGCTTGACACTCTTTACCCTTTCGTTGCCGATTCTTCCCTCGATTTCGTACTCGACATCCGTCCACTCTGGCTCGCCGCTTTTTTCCGGCTGCAACACGCTCATAACTTCATCGCAGGTTACCAGAACCAGCGAGAAAACGACCAACATTGCTATAAACGCAAACCTTTTCATACCTTCCTCCATTAGAGAGCCTTTCTCTCTGTATATATACAAAATTTTATTACGCATATTAAATTTTCTTCCTTGGAATTTCCAGTTCCGTCTCATTGATTCCAAAAGCCCCCATAAGTACGCCGCCGCCTGTGGAATCCGTTCCGTTGTCGATGTTGTAGTAGTACGACTGGTACGCCGGCCGTATAAACCACATTATCTCATCACTTTCTTCCGCCATATCTCCATCCTCATCGTACTCAGGACTTATAAAACCAACTTTCTCGGCAGGCATCAGCGGCCTTACGGGTATCCTGAACGCAAACGTAAACAGGCCGATTTCCAGGCCCATTTTCTGCTGGGTAGATTCGAGCGTATTAAACTCAACCTTTATGGGGTTTTCTGCCGCCCATCCGGGTTTCTGGTTGTTCAACATTCTTGCGGTGGTCGTTATATCCATAGGGTAAATGGGGTACCAGTAATAGCCGTTTCCTGCGGGGTAACGCGGATTCCTTATTGTCACGGCGCCGCTTTCTATTTTGCCTACGCTGTCGTCATAGACGCTTCCCACTACCATACCGCCCGCAAAATCGTCCCACTCGGCCCCGTCGATTTCAAACTTGTATTCCGCCAGTACGCTTGCCTTGCCCGGAGGCAGTTTGTACAGCGGGAAGGGCCTGCCGCCGATTGTGGCCTGAATTACCCGCGTATTTTCCACGCTCACCGGCAGCGCGGTGTCGTAGGCTGTAGTGAAACAGGAAAGTTCGGCGTAGGTGTTTACCGACGCTTTCAGGGAGAAAAGCTCGAAGGTAACATAGGAGGACCCGCTTGTCACGACCGTGCCGACCACGTCGTCCACGGAGTAGACTTTTCCCACCGCGAGCAGGGTCTTGTCCCTCTTGCGTCCGGCAAAGAGGAGCGCCGCCTGACCTGATCCTGAGTACGGGTCGGAAAGCTCAAACCGCGAATAGTCAACGCCGCCTGGAGTTCTGGGCACCTCATAAACAGAGGTGCGCCTTCCAATTTCCCAGTACGTCTTCGCGGTGATGCCGTTACTGACGAAGATAACTTCAAAGAAGTCAAAGCCCCTTCTCGCGGTGTCCGGGGTCATAGCCCGCGAGTTGACAGTTGCGGGAGTCGGGCCGGCGACGGTTTCATGCGCACCGTCCAGGTAAACGGTGACGAACTTCCAGTCGTTGGTCCACCTGACATCGGTAGAGGAGTCGGGGTTATTTTCTACAACCGGAACATTATCGCCGCAGGAGACGTACAAAAGAGCCGGAGATATTACCAGAAAAATGAGAATAATTTTTTTCATCTGTTCATACCTCCTCATATCAATTTGCTCTCCTGCCGGATTGATCCAGATAGCCCGCGACGTCTCCCGTACCAAGGAAAATCGCGCCGCCCTCGCCGCCTGCCCCGTCGTCAAGGTCAAGCCACTTTGTGCCGGACGTTATGCGCCATTTTACAGGGCCGGCTCCCGAAGCGATAGGCGCGGGATCTTGCGGAGTCTGAATAAAAGTTCCTGTCGGCAGCGCCGTCAGGTTGTAAACAAAAACTTCAAAGACAAGGGCGAAGACGGTACCTGTGTGCGGCGGCGGAAGCGAAGCCGAAGTGTCAATCTTGAACACCACAGGATTTACAAAAGTCCTGGGAGTACTGGGAGCAACAGCGGCGGGAGTGAGTCTGCCGCCGGGGTAGTATCCGTCATCTCCGAGCCTGGTTTTGTTATCCCCCATCATGTCCAGTTGTCCGTTTGCCGTCATCGAAATGTCCTGCACAAGCCGGGAGTCGGACTTATACTGCCCTTCGGTAACGCTGTAACGGGGATTTTT
>JGI24698J34947_10002343_pt1 | contig 10188 bp, 8 predicted proteins | sample TergutMp193P3_FD_34947 | JGI IMG/M metagenome (IMG submission 34947) | reverse complement strand
CAGATGACATCATGTCTTCTTGAGAGGTCCCATATTTCCTGCTCCCAGTCTATGCAGAGAAAATCTGAAATCACTATGACGAGGCTTCGCCGCTTGAGGAACCTCTCCGCGCCGATGAGGGCTTTTCCCAGGCCGCTTCCCTTTTCCAGAGGCCGCGCCTCAAGGGCGGCGCTGATTACCGCCATCGTGTGGGAGCGTCCCTTTCGTGGGGGGATGATCTTGCTTATCTCCCTGTCGAAGAAGATCATCGACAGGCGCTGGCCGGCCTGCTCCGCCGAGAAGGCGATGAGCGCCGCCGCAAGGACGGCCTGCTCGTAGCGGTTCACTTCGCTGCCGGGAAAGCGGGAGAGGTTGCCGCCAAGGGTGTGCATGGAGTGGGAGTTGTCGAGGATCACGCAGACCGTCATTTCCCGCTCTTCGCGGTACATTTTGATGTACGGCGTCCCGAAGCGGGCGCTCACGTTCCAGTCGATGAAGCGCACGTCGTCGCCGCGTTCGTAGCGGCGCACCTCGTTGAACTCCATGCCCTGGCCCTTGAAGACCGAGCGGTAGTCGCCGGACAGGAGATCCTCGGCAAGGCTGCGGGCAAGAAGGGGAAAGGTGGTTATTCTATTGAGTAATTCGTGACGATCCACTTTCTGTCCTACGGCATTGGCACAAGGGTCAGTATCCTGTTGACTACCGTGTCGCTCTCAAGGCCGTCCGCTTCGGCCTCATAGGAGAGAACCAGCCGGTGCCGCAGGACCGGGAACGCCGCGGCCTTCACGTCCTCCGGGGTGACAAAGGCGCGGTTCTCGAAAAGCGCCCTGATCTTCGAGCAGCGATACAGGGCGATTGTCGCCCGCGGGGAAGCGCCGAACGCGATGTAGCGGTAAAGGCCCTCCCTCGTCCTGCCAGGTTTTTCCGCGCCCTGACGCGAAACGGCGGGCCTGGACGCGGCGACCACGGAGACGATGTACTTCTGTATCTGGTCGTCGACAAAGACCGCGTCAGCGGCCTGCCGCAGAACACCGAGGGCTTCATTTCCCAGCACTGCCTTCAGGCTGCTGTCGTCGCCAACTTTGGCGTCGCCGTGTTTCGCGCCGCCCCTTGCGAGGTGTTCCTCGCCTTCCGTTCCAAAGGGGGCGGCGAAACCCAGGATGCGCTGCTCCTCGTCGAGGTCGGGGTAGCGCACGAGCAGCTTGAGGAGGAAGCGGTCGAGTTCGGCCTCGGGGAGGGCGTAGGTCCCCTCGTGCTCTATCGGGTTTTGGGTCGCGAGGACGAAAAACGGCGACGGCAAGGGGTAGGACTTTTCGCCTATCGTGACCTGCTTTTCCTCCATTGCCTCCAGCAGGGCCGACTGCACTTTGGCGGGCGCACGGTTAATCTCGTCCGCGAGGATCACGTTGGCGAACACCGGGCCGCGCCGCATTGAAAAAGACCCCGTGGCCTGCTCCCAGACAAGGGTTCCCGTCAGATCCGCCGGGAGGAGATCCGGCGTAAACTGGATACGCTTGAAAACGAGGCCGGTGATCTCCGCCAGGGTCTTCACGGCGCGGGTCTTCGCGAGGCCGGGAACCCCCTCAAGGAGTATATGGCCGCCGGCAATAAGGGCCGTCAAAAGCCCGTCAACCATTTCGCCCTGGCCCACGACGCGCTTTGCCATTTCGCGCCGGGCGGCGTTAAGCAAATCTATAGCTTCCATGTAAATTGTTTTATATGATACTATTCTATCCAGGAATTGACAAGCAGAATATGTATACAACGCAAGCCCATATTTGTTTTATCCACGTGAAAACGCTGATTCTTCCGCTGTTCATCCTCACAAGCCTCCTCTCATGCGCCGTTTTTGAAAGCGACACGGTGGTGCTCTGGACCGACCGCCCGGAGTTCGCCCTGTACGGCGAGTACTTCAACGCCGCGCAGAACCGCTACAAAGTGGAAATCCGCTACTATGAGGCCCCCGCCCAAAGGCTCGTCGAGACCAGCGACTACCCGGACATCGTCGCCGCGAGCTGGCTCAGCAGCGCCTCAATCCGCTCCCTCTTCCGGCCCCTGGACGACCTCTTCAAAAAAGACGGCCTTGACGAGGCGGCGTTCTACCAAAAGCTCCTTGCAGTGGGAAAAATAGACACCCACCAATACCTCCTCCCCGTGAATTTCAACATCCCCGCCATCATCTTTGCGGCACCAACCCGAAGGGTTGGTGAAGACTTCACCCAGTCCTACTCCAATCCCTTCACCATCGAAATGGACGAGATAAAGGAACGGGGCAAGGCCTTCAACACGGAAGCGAGGGGGGTATACACGAGGATGGGCTTTTCCCCCTCGACAAACGACGAATTCCTCTTTCTCGCGGCGATCCTCTTCGGCGCGGGCTTCCGGGAAGCCTCCCCCATCGCGTGGGAAAGCCAGGCCCTCGAGCAAAGCGTCAGATATATCAGCGAATGGATCGCCGAGGCCAACACCGGCGTCCAATTGGAAGACGACTTCGCATTCAAGTATTTCTTTGATCCCCCCGACAAGCTGGTCAACTCCGGGCGCATCCTCTTCACGTACATGGACAGCTCGCGCTTCTTCACCCTGAGCGAGGAACGGCGCACAAACCTGGACTTCCGGTGGATCAGCAGCCGCGAGATGATCCCCATCGACGAGTGGGGCGTCTACTACGGCATCCACCGAAGAACCCGCGCCCTTGGCGGCGCAAAGGCCTTTACCCGCTGGTTTTTCACCACCGAGACCCAAAGGCTGCTCCTGGACGCAGAAAAAAGCAAAAGAACCACAGAGCTGTCCTTTGGCATTGCCGGCGGCTTCTCGGCGATGCGGACGGTAACCGAGCAGGTCTTCCCCCAATTCTACCCGGACCTCCTCGGCCGCATCCCCCCGGAGAACTACCTCTCGCCGCCAAACATCCTGCCCCGCAACTGGATCTCCGTCAAAGAGCGCGTCATCCTCCCCTACCTCCGCGACCGCATCCGCTCCGCCTCCAGGGACGAAGTCCGCGCCCTCGAGCGCCGCGTCAGCGACTGGTACAGGTTAAATAGGGATTAGGGAACATTCAAAAATTTTCTCGCAGAGACGCCAAGGAATTATTCGCAAATTCTCTCGCCAAGGCGCGAAGCTCGCAGAGGACGCGAAGAGCTTAGAGTTATTAGATTATTATTCGCATCCTTCTTGCTTCTTTTTTTGATTCAAAGAAGAAGACATGCAGTTAGCTGATAGCGCACAATTCTTTGCGTTCTTTGCGCTCTCTGCGCCTCTGCGAGAGCTCTTTACTAATTCCCTAAACACGTTCCTACCGACAGCGCGGCGTCAATCATATAGTGATCCGGCGGGACGGTTTTCACCTTGTCCGCGGGGACGCTGAGGTCGACGGAGCTTATCTCGTCCCCCTTGAGCGCCACCATGCGGCCGTACTCGCCCCGCGCAAGGAGTTCCGCGGCGGTGGTTCCCAGGCTTGTGGCAAGCACCCTGTCCGAGGCGCTGGGGATGCCGCCCCGCTGCACATAGCCCAGAACCGTCGCCCTGGTTTCCATCCCGGTCTCGTCCTCTATCTCATGCGCCACCCGGTAGCCAATGGAAGGGTGTACCGTCTCGATCCTAAATTGCTTTCGATCCTTCTTGTCCATCCTGTCTTCCTCCACCGAGAGGGCGCCCTCGGCGACCACCACGATAGAAAAGGTCTTGCCCTGGGCGGCTCGTTCTTTCAAATGCCGGCCTATGCTTTTTATGTCGTAGGGTATTTCGGGGATGAGGATCACGTCCCCGCCGCCCGCGACCCCCGCGTAGAGGGCAAGCCAGCCGGCCTTGTGCCCCATCAGCTCGATGACCATGACGCGGCTGTGGCTCTGCGCGGTGGAGTGGAGGCGGTCGATTGCCTCGGTGGCGATGGCGAGGGCGGAGTTGAAGCCGAAGGTGCGGTCGGTGCCTTCGATGTCGTTGTCGATGGTTTTCGGGAGGCCAAGCACGTTGAGCCCCTCCCAGGTGAGTCGGTAGCCGGTGGTATTTGTCCCGTTCCCGCCGAGCACCACAAGGCAGTCAAGGCCCAGCTTTTTGTAGTTTTCCTTTATCGCCGCCACCTTGTCCTTCTCAATGTCGCCGGTACTCAGCACGGCTTCCTCTTTGAAGGGCTTCTCCCGGCTTGCCCCCAGGATCGTCCCCCCGCGGGTCAAAATCCCGGTAAAATCCCCCTCGTACAGCTCCCTCACATCGCCGTCGATAAGCCCGCGGAAGCCGTCCGCGATGCCGACGACCTTCATGTTGTAGCGGCTGGTGGCGGCGCGGCACACCCCCCGTATCGCCGCATTCAAACCCGGGCAATCCCCCCCGGCGGTCAGTATTCCAAAGGTCTTCGTAACGCTTCCGCGGAAAATTCCCATGACGCGCTCCCTTCGTTCAGGATGTTTCAATTATACAGCATTTCTATTTTGTCGGGCAGTCTGTCACCAAAAACCTCGAATAAAATTCAGGTTAACGGGTGGGCTAGTGCCGCAGCGAAAATATTAATCTGACAAAAACATTCACAAGTATTATTTTCGGAGCCGGGTTCTACAGGAGCTCTCGCTAAGCCTTTGCCCTGCCCGCTTCGTGTGTAAATAAAAAACCTGTTGCAGACCGAAGTCCACAACAGGCCCTGCCCTTGAGGCATTATCGAACCCATAGCGATTTGGGAGGGGAACTATGAGTCCGACATATTTAATATCGGATTCAGTGAAGGATTTCTTAAGCTTTAAAAATTATCCTCGCTAATCTCGACGCTAAACGATAGGGCGATCCTGTAGGTCTTTCCCCTTTGAACCGTCAATGATCTGATGATACTATAATCACTTATCTGAATACGGATCTCATGGAGACCCGGTTCGACAGGCACGGGGTTGCGGGGGTTGTTGAGAAGCACGTTGTCGAGGTAAACACGGGCGTTTTCTGGGTATTCAAAGATAATCCGGGGCCTTGGATCCAATAGTTCTATCACGAGGTCAAGGGTCTTGGCGCGTTCGATCACGAAGCGGGTGTTCTGGTTGCGGTAGTCTTCGGACTGTATGGACAGGCGGTACTCGCCCTCTTTCAGGAACCGTTCCTCTCCCGGGTTTCGTATGAGTTCGTCGTTTATGTAAACCGTCATGGGCCTGTCCCTCAGACCATCGGGATAGCGAAAATTGATACGCAACGCCCCTTCGTCGCTGAGGATGGGCTTTACGCTAACGGCGAAATTCATCCTTTCCACCTCATTGGTGACCGCCTTGACCGGCATCAGGCGGAAGAGGATGGGAAACGAAGAAGGGCTCCGCACGTCGGTCAGGACCGTCACATACGGCGAGGTCCTGAGCCCGTGGCCTTCCCGGAGGGGTATCTGGTAGGTGATCTGAATCCTCGCCGGGAGCGTGTCCTGGACGATTTGCCGGCATTCCACGGTCGCTATGCCGGGTTCGGGAATCCTGTTCAGTTGGTCATAGACAACGGCGGCGAGGCTGTCGTGGTAGGGGAGGAAACTCTGCTGCGACGTGATTTCAATCTGTATGCCCCGGAGAAAACGGGCGTCCCCTTCTATCACGATAACCGAACAGCCGTTGTAGGAAAGGGGGAGGGTAGTGCCTTCCTGGTTGGACATGGACACCCTCTGTATCCCGACAATCGAGGCGCGGACGGATTCCCCCTGTACGCGGGCTGCCGCAAGAGAAAGAAGAAAGAAAAATGCCAGTTTGATCCTCACTGCCCCGTGCTTCTCCTGAAAATCCCCAGCAAAGCGGCCGGATCCCTGGTTTGGCCGTTCTGCCTGAGCTCAAAATGCAGGTGGGGACCGGTTGATTGGCCTGTCGATCCCACCCTTCCTATGAGACTACCTGATTGAACCGTGGCACGCAAGCTCGCGGTTATTGCCGAAAGGTGGCCGTAAAGGCTCACCCAGTTACTTTCGTGGCTAATCATTACATACTTTCCCAGAATCGGGTCCTCGCCCACGTCGATTACCTCGCCGCTCTTCACCGCGTAGACCTCCGTCCCCTCAGGCGCGGCGAGATCCAGCCCGCGGTGCACGCCCGGCCTTCCCGTCACAGGATTTATCCGCGGGCCGTAGGGGCTGGACACTGTGATCTGCCTGAGCGGGAAGCGGAAGTCCCGGTTCAGGAAGAAAACCCGCTCGTTGGGGGTAAAGTCCTCCCCCGGAATGAAGCGGAACTGCGCCGTGCCGCCCTCCCCTGGGATGGTCAGGGTGATGCCAACATCCTCCCTGGAGGAAATCAGCAGGCGCTCCAGTTCCGTGACGGGTTCCTCCGGGATAAAAAGCCCTGGAACCGAGGGGAGAAGCAGGTACTTCCCCATCGCCATCTCGTCCATGTGGGAAATCCGGTTCAACGACGCCAAAGTCGCGTAGGGGATGTTGCACCTTGCGGCGACGGACATCAAATCATCCCCATCCCCCGGCATATACGAGTAGATAGTGAGGTAAGACGCGATATCCGCCGTCGTAGTCTGCCGGGACGAATAAACGATGCGCCGGGCGGTTTCCACGTCGGCGATGTACTGCCTGTACGCGTGGTCAAGGACAGCCAGCCTTGTGATTACCGGAAATGGGGANTCGCCTGAAACCGGGCCGGCAGCAAGNAGGAAGAACAGGAAGATGAAAAACTGATGACGATAAAAAAAAGGCAAGGGTAAAGCCTTGCCTTNTTTTCGGATGACCCTTTTGAATTCCCGCTTTGAAGAAACGGTCATTCTTCCGATATTGACTCCGTGGGACAGGCACTGGCGCAAGCGCCGCAGCTCACGCACTTGGACGCGTCGATCCAGCGTTTCCCGTCCTTCTCCATAATGGCTTCAACCGCGCACTCGCCGTCACAGGCGCCGCAGTTTACACAGGTATCGCCAACTTTATAGGCCATTGTACACCTCTCTTGAAATAATTTTCTTGAATTCTAACACAAAAGCGAGAATTCCGCAAGAGTAAAGCACAATATCCATCGAAAAAATAGTATTACAATCCGCTGATTTTATGTTATAATGGCTGTATGCAAGTGGTGTTGATCATTCTTTCCGTGGTGGTTCTGGTCATTATTATTAATTATGCCGTTTCCGGCAAGTCTTCCAGGATCATCCGGCTTGTCGCCCTTGGCGCACTGGGGGTGATAGCCCTTTCCCTGGGGGTAGCCAGCATTATTATTGCCGTAAACACCTTCGGCAAGAAAGACGAGGGAGATCATCTGCCGATTTTTATTGAGGCCCAGAAGGAAGCGCCCAATACCAGGGTCAATTTGATTGAAATCATCGTTTTTGTGGCAATTCTTGTCGCCCTCATCGCCATTATCGCCGTCGTAACTTCGATTGATCGCAAGAAAAGGCTTGCTGAAGCCAAAAAAGCCGGCCCTTCACGGCTATTTTCCAATGCCGCCAAACCCGCCGATGCGGACCTTAAAACCGAAGAAGCACCGGAAAAAGCAAAAGACGACGAATTCGACCTGAATATGTAAGACTAGGGGAAAAAGGGACAAAAGGAATAAGGGAAAAGGGGGAAGAGGGGCGTCTTATTAGTAGTAAGCGGAGCGTGATGGGAATGCGCGCCCCTTTCTGAGTGCGAGCACCCCTAGTCCCTTTGTCCCCTATTCCCCTTTTCCCTTATTTGGAGCTAAAGCCTTCAATCGGGCAACCCGGATTTGAACCGGGGACCCCAAGTCCCCCAGACTTGTACGCTAAACCAACTGCGCTATTGCCCGGTCAAGGGCTATAACCCCAAAATAGTGCTTTTGAACATATCACAACAGGCTAGAAGTGTCAATTAAGGCTTTCACAAAACTTTAATTTGTCGCTCTGATCGTTACCGGCATCAGACATATCAATCGAAGCGGCGGGAGCGGTAAATCCCATTCGGGCAGCTCGATGGGCGGAACGACTTTTTCTAATGGCCTAGGAGCTGACCGAGAAGAAAGTAAAAATTAATTTCGACACTACATATAGTGCACGATTATTATTGATGTACTATATGTGGAGTCGATAAAAGACAAAATAACCAAATTTGATACTTCTCGGTCAGCCCCCATAATGGCTTTATATAACGCCCATGCTGCCCGAATAGGATTTCCCCCTCCCGCCGCAACAAAGATATGTCTGACGATAAAGCGACTAAAAAGGCAAATCAGGATTTATGCACGGTAGGGAAAATACCCTCTTCTCCGTAGTAAAATGCTAATATGTCGTGGTTTTGTCATATAAATAATAGAATAACGCTGGCTAATCAGTGGGCAAATGCCACAGAGAAAACATTTTTACTTTTGTTTGACAAAAATTTACAGATGCGAGCCGAGAAAGCCTTTCGGGCAGCATTGGCGTGCGTAGAAAAAGGCTATGCCGCGTGCCCGCTTAATGGTATTAAGCGGGCAGGCCGCCACGATAAGGCCACGCCACGAGCTGACCGAAAGGCTTTCTCGGTCGCGATTTGAATGTTTTTGTCAAATTTACGTTTTCTTCGTGGCATTTGCCCACCCGTTAACGGGTTTTATTTAGGCTTTTTAACAAGGCAGACTCACCGATAATTTGAGTATGCCTTCGCAGCTTCTGCATGTTCTTTTTGGAGAGGATGTTTTCCCGAATATTCCTTCTGCCCACCGGAAGGCCTTTGCCCTTGGCTGCCAGGGCCCGGATATCTTTTACCATAGCCAGGGAAGGCGTCCCGTGGGCCTGGAGTACGGGACCCTCCTCCACCGCCGAGGGGCAGGCGATTTTACGGCGGAACTCCTCAGGCGCTGCGAGGGGAATGATGCCCTGAGTGCGTATGCCATGGGTTTTATGACTCACGCGATACTGGACAGGCATGCCCATCCCTATATTGTATACAAGTCTGAGGTTTCCAATTCAATGAACCTTCACGCTTTCTTTGAGAGGATAATCGACGTGCTGATGTATAAATTGCTTCTGAGGGCGGAAATATCAGGCTGGGATCAGGAGGGTTTACTCGCGGAAACCTGTAAAAGCCCGCCTTTGGGGCTTAAGGAGCTTCTCGCCGGAGCGCTGGTTGCGGTGTTCCCTGAACGCGCCGGTAAGGATGAGAAACTCCGCCTTCGCATCGATAACGCCTTCCTTGACTGCGCTGGATTTTATTACCGAACCGCCCCGGCGCGACTGCTTGCGGAAAGCCGGGATGGCGCGTTTTCCCTTCCGAAGCATCATCTGGTATACCTCTACCCTCTGGAATTGCCCGGCGACATTGATTTCCTCAACCTGGCAAAAGAACCCTGGTACAGCCCCTCAGGCGAAAAAAAGGAAGACAAGCGCTCTTTCCCCGAAATCTACGCCGGGGCGGTGGCAGCCGCGGCGGCTTCCTTCGCGGGGATAATCAACTGCTGTCAGAGGGAAGGTGTTTTTAAATTTGATGAAGCAACCGCCAGTGCCATTGGCGAGGCTATCGGCAACGGCGGGCTCAATATTGTCGATGAGAATGGCAAGCCCTGCGCACCCTGCCGTGCAGACCCGCTGCCGCTGCAAACTCTAATTTGTCGGGATGCTTAGCACATAAAAACCTGAAAATAACTTCAGCTAACGGGTGGGCAAATGCCGTGGCGAAAAAATGTTTTCTCCGTGGCATTAGCCCACCCGTTGACTGTATTATTCATAATTTTTATGACAGAATTACGACAAATTAGCATTTTTACCACAGGGAAGAAGGCATTTTAGCTCATTCGCTGTAATTCTACGCTAATAATATAGCAAAATGCACTCTTCCCCATTTTAAAAATGCTAATTTGTCGTGTGATTGCCATATTTATCGAAATATTACGGAAAAAACACACATAGGCGGCGCAAGGGGTGGCTGAGAAACTATTTGCTATTTGACAAAACCTTACATACGCGAGCCGAGAAAGCTCTGAGGGCAGCATTGGCGTGCGTAGAAAAAGGCTTTGCCGCGTGCCCGCTTAATGCCATTAAGCGGGCAGGCCGCCACAATAGAGCCACGCCACGAGCTGCCCGAAGGGCTTTCTCGGTCGCGATATGAATGCTTTTATCAAATTAACATTTTCACCGTGGCACTTGCTGCCCCTGCGCCGCCTGTAGTTTTTTTCCCATTTTATTACAGAAGATAACTATGATAACATCACGACAAACTACAATTTTTATTATTATCCCATGTGTTAATTTCGTGTGTTTTTTCCTATATTTGACGATTTACCTAAGAGGTAAATTCATGAGACAAGAATACAGCCTGGTGGCGCGGTACGGCAAAAA
>JGI24698J34947_10002342_pt1 | contig 10188 bp, 6 predicted proteins | sample TergutMp193P3_FD_34947 | JGI IMG/M metagenome (IMG submission 34947) | reverse complement strand
GATGTTAATTGCAAATTCATATTCACCCCTTAAAATTCCACATTGATGGTTGCTTCAAGAATATTACGCGAAAATTCATGCTTTAACTCCGTTTTTCCCGGACTAACCCCATTTGCTGCCGCATAGCCGGGTAAATTTGTTCCGTTGTCTATGGTGCCGATGCCGGTTTCTTCATTGATGCTCACCACAAAATTGCGCTCATCGCCGTATTTCAATTCGTAGGTATTTTCAACGTTTGCAATGCCGTAGTTTATGGAAAGCCACGCATGGGGAGCTATGGTGTAATCTATACCGGCCATCCATTGATTTTGCACGGCCTTTACAACGGGAACTATTTTTACCTTTAAACCCAAATTTTCGGCTTTATCTATTTGAAGCAAGGCTCCGGTGGTATTTAAATCGGAATCTATGCGCTGATAACCAAAAGTTAAGCCGAATCTTCTAAAAAAGCGATAATAAAAACCTGCGTTTATAAAATCGCTGCTATATTCCGCCTTGCCGTATTCTTCGTACTTCTGCCATTGCTGCTCCTTGGCGGAATGCTTGTAACTGCCGCTTAACTCAAGAGGATTTTGCTCAAAACCGAAAATTCCCAAAACATTGACCTTTGCCCCGCCGCCGTATTCCGTGTATTTTGCGGTTTTAGACCCGGCATCGGCGGAGAGTTGTTCATAATTTGCGAATAGCCCCTTAATCTCTGCCAAATTATTCCAGTTGGCTGTGAAAACTTCTTGGAAGCCCACACGGTTAGAGGTGGCAAAACCGCCTGGCAAAGCCATTTGCAAATTCAAATCGGAGAGTTCTTCCAAAAGAGCGAGTTCTGCGCGCGTTAGCGTAGAGGCATTCCAAGATGTTTTGGCATAAGGGCTGTTGTTATAGCTAATTGTTTGAGCAGTGTTTGTAGGCTCGCCGGCTAAAAGCGAAGTACTCATAGGCGAATGTTTTGGCGTAAAGAAATAAAGAGCATCAAAGGTGGAATAAAGTGGAGAATAAACACCATACTTGCTTAAATTAATAGTCGCATTAGTATTAGCGTTACAAGTATTGCTACCGGCAACACCGGCAGCGCAACCTACATCCTTATCGGTATTCAGCACCCGACGCGCAAAAAACGAAGGCGATTGAGCCACATTGTTGAACCAAGAAGAATCATTGCGAATAAAGGAACTGGAGAGAACAACATTCAAGGCACCTTTATAACCTACGTCCAGTTGAGCCAATACAGCCTTGCCGGTTTTATGCTCGCTGGTATTTTCCTCTAAATCATAAACTTTATCATCTGACATCGCAAATTCACCGGTTAAATTTGTTATTAACGAACTGTTGTTCAGTATGCCAGCTACATCTGCCCCAACCCGGCCGGCAAAAACAAAGGTTTTCTGCGGCATGGAATCCAAAGTGTTGAACAAAAAGTCCTTGTTAAAAGCATCTAATTGGCAATCGGTGCATTTACCATAGTCATAGTATTTGGAAGATTTTTTATCGTCCATAATATTCAAATAAGTGCCGCCAATCAGCAGATTTTTATTAAGAGGCAGCAGTTCGAGATTGCCGGCGAACAGAAACTTATCAAAACGTCCCGCTTGCGTAGCGCCCGGAATGCCCTCATTCGGCAGCATATTGCCCATAGCTCCGCTTGCATCCAAGAAACCGGCACGGCGCAAACGCGCTCCCAAAGCCTCAATGCGAAGCTCGCCCAAAGCCTCTCCCAGTTGAGGGCGGAACTGCAAATTAAAGCCCTGCAAATTCCTCTGATTGCCATCTAACAAGGCATCTTTTTGAGCCATTTCCCTTTTGCGGGCAAAAGCCGTTGGCTCATACATAATGTCTAAACCGGGCATATAAAGGGTTAATGGGGAATAAGACTGGCGAAAGTCCCCTACAACCCAATAAAAACTCTCACCCCAATTCCCTTCTATATTCAGCCACGGAACATTTACCGTTGTAGAAGCAGCCGCAAAGTATTCTTGCATTCCTGCACCCAAACGCAATTTCAAGTTGGCCCTTATAGCATCCCAAGGGCGGAATTTAAAATCCAAATCCAGTTGCACAAATTCCGCTATTTCATGATTCGGCATTTTATTTGTGTAAACACTGTCTGCCATGGGCTTTTCCTGAGGGGATTTAAAATAAGAGTTAAAGGAGGCACTGCGAACGGTTCCGCCTATTTCTATTCCCTTGCGCGCATTAATATCCTCTACCCTATTATCTATTTCCAGCTCCGGCTCCGTTGCAAAAGCCAGGGAGCAAGAGGCAAAAAAGGCAAAAATCAGTTTTTTCATATTTCACAGCCTCGCTTATTAAAACCAAACCTTTGTTTCGGCTTGAACATAGTGAACATTCCAATTATTCTGCGGCAAATTCTCATCGTTATTGGTCATGTATCTATAGCGGAAGTGCAAACCCGCCCTTGCTGCAAAATCCCAGTCAAAGCCAAAACCCAGCGAAGTTTGCAAAATGCTTATAGGAGAAAGCTGATAATCGTAAATACGACTGGGATCGGTGGGATATAAATCACGATAATCACCAACTACTGCCGTGTTGTTAGCACGAAGCTCGGCATAAGCCTTTTCCGCACGGAACATTTCAAAACCCAAAATTAAAATTCCGTGCAATTTGGGAGTGATTGCAATAGCCGGCTCGGACTGCAAAAACCAATTCCACATAAGCATATTGTCCGAGTATTTATCCGTATAGGCAACTGGAAGGAATGATGTTGAAACTCCGGAAAGCGCAGTGTAAAGGGAGAGCATTATGTTTCTATCGGTATTAAACCAATGCCCGATATCGTAGCCCATATCCACGGCTATAGTGGAATTCCATTTTACGCTTGTAGGCATATTGCAAGGGTCGTTATTGGCAATATCTTCCGACTTATAGGAATTACGCAAAGCGCAATGAAGAGCATCTTGCGAACTCTCATAAGGTGCAAAAGCATCCCAGGTTTCGGCATAGCCGCTGCGCAAACCGCCTATTTGTTCGCTAAGTTTGGTTGTAGATGAACTTGGGATTCCGGCTACCCTATGGGTATAACGTCTTCCGTCGTTATAACCGTAATCTGCCGTGAAGAAAGGTTTGTGCCGGGTCCAACTGGTAGAGGTTTCCCATAAATACCTCCCTACCAAATTATATTTAAAGCTAATTATGTCCAAGCCCTTTTCAACCTGTTTATGAATGCCATACTGCACGTCAAAACGGCCTCGGTTAAATTCCGGTTCTATTTTCAGATTTGCACCCATCATATTAGGCCCATACCGGAAGGTTCCCGCACCTACGTAAAACTGGTCCTTGCGCCAAGAAGAAACTCTATCGGGATTAGCCATTGAATAGGGGGAATAAAAATCCTTTGGCAGATAAACAAGCTCCAAGGTTATTGGCTCCCAATGCTTATCCTGCGCCTTTACATAAAAACCAAAAGCCGGGCTGGATTTTGAAGAAGTGTACTCGCCGGCATCATAACACTCTTGATTTGTGCGGGTACAACGCTCAATGCGAGGGAAAACGGTGGTATCGTCCCAACTGAGCGCCAAGTCAAAAGACAAAAAGAACTGGGGGGTCAAATTACCTTTTAAATCTATGGTGGCAACATGCAAATTTTCAAATTTTAAACTGTTATCACTTTTATCATAACTTGATGCATAAACCGTATTTTCATATATTTGCTCCGGGTCAAATGTGACACCCATGTAATTTGCGCCCAGCGTTAAGCTTGCTTGCCCAAAATCAATTTTTTCCTTGGCAAAGCGCCCGCCTATAACAGTGCCGCGATAGTCGTATGTGCCTACCATAGCCAATTCGCTGTTATCCCTGGTATTAAGGCGCAAGCCGTCTCTGGTTGCAATATCTACGTTAGCCGGCTGCGAAAGCAACAACTGCCCTTTTAAGTCAAAGGGCAATGTGTGCACATCCAGCAATATGCCGCCAAAGGAGCGATTTGTCCAAAATGCCCGGCCTCCTTCCTTTACCGGCTTAAAATTCTTTTCCTTATAATATGTGCTAACAACCTTTTCCTCCTCGTAAAGCTCGTATTGAGAGACAAAACGAGGGCTGGTTTCACGCTCATACAAACTGAGCGGGCTTTGGGTGGTCCAGATAACGCCGCCCATAAGGAGCGTTGCGCCGAACATTCCCCCACGCATATCCAAGCCCACAAGCATATTCTCATTTACAGACGCTCCGTAAAAATCGGTAGATGTGTGAAACCATTGCACTCTTTCGCCGGAATTGCCGAAATTTTCCGAGTTAGGCTGAAAAGCCTGCTGGTTTGTAAAAAAGCCGCTGAAATCAAAGGGCAGGTAAAGATTGGCAAACAAGGTTAAATAAGATGCCGGAGAAACCACTATAGAAGCGTTTAACGCCGAGTTCACAAAGGTGCGCATTTTTTCCGTGCCTTGCAGCGTGCCCAGCTTGGTGTATTCATAATGACCGAACCTAACGGCAAAATCGCCCGAAACGGCGACCGGGGAATCATCTTTGCCTATAACCGTGGAACCCGCATATTCCCCAAGAGAATCCAAACGTGCCTCTACCTGCGATAATTTGCTCTCCGCCTCATTTTGGGCAAAAGCAAAGGAAGCGAAAAAAAACAGACAGAATAATTTTTTTCTCATCAAAGCCTCACAGAACATTGCGGAACGGATAACCGGCCGGCCCCTTATATTCCTCACCCACTTTTTTAATTATAATATCATCCAGCCAAACTTTGAAAGATTGGTTTTCGTCTTTGCGAACCTCTATTCTAAAACCCTTTACATTGTTCCAGGAAAAAGGCAGCATAACCTCCCTTTGATTTTTGGCATCCCAGTAAACTCCCGTTTCTCCGAATAATTTAAGAGGAATGCTGATTTTTTGCCACTCTGTTGTTATATCGCCAAAGCTTTTGGAACCTATTTTCACCTGCATGGATTCTCCGCCGCTCTTTACTCCATCATCCACAAGAACATATTGGGCAACCTCACCGCCCTTGTCGCCTTTAATCCAAAACTGCAAAACGCCTTCTTCCAGATAAGGGGTTATGTCTGCGGAACCGGCTATGCAAATTGCAACACCGGAATAATCGCTTGCTATCAATTCTATTTCCATGGATAAGCCGCCTTCCATAGCGTATTTATCTGTGAGCTTAGGTTCAGGATTTTCACGAGGATATTGGTAGGTATAACCGCCGCCTCTGGGAATACTTTCGCGCATGATTACTGTTACTACGTCTTGGTCCACGTGAAAAGGTTTAATTGCTTTCGGCAAAAAACGCTTGGAATCCCTGTCCCGGTAATCGCTAAAAGCTGCGGAAGAAAGGGTAAAAAATAAAAACAATACCGTCAAAAAAACGGGAAAAGCCCTATACAGCGCATAATCTTTGGAAAACATACGAATAATATACATTTTTTTTAAGAAAATGCAACAATTTATTTTACAATCCTCAAAATTTTGGTTTGCACTGCGCCGTTTTGCCTCAAAAGAAGAATATAAACCCCATTTTTCAAATTCAGAGCATCTGTATTTAAGTAGCCGCCGGGCAACTCCCCCATTTTTTTGCCCTGCATGGAAAAAACCTCTATAACAGCACCGGCCTCAGGCAAAAAAGCAACGGAAAATCGCACCGGGGTGCTGCCGCAAGAGGGGCTAGGTTCGGGGTTCCAAGGGACGCATTTGTAATATTCGTTTAACTTTTTGAATATGTATTTCCCGGACTGGGTCATTTGGGTTGTATCGGCCCAGTTTTCCGGCACGCTTTGGTCAAAAGTTCCACCTCCGAGAACAGGAACGGAACCAAAAAACGCCGAACCCTCGTATTTATCGTTTATATTCCAAGCCACGGAGGATATTTTTTGGCTGTCCATATAAGTATGCCAAGCATCGGAGCGGGCAACATTATGCGTATTGTAATGGCTGGCAGGGCAATCCGATTCGCGGTAAGACGATACGGGGTCGCAACCGCCGTCCGCATGGGTTGTGCCGTATTCCGTTATAAAAAGGGGCATAGTATCGTTTTTCGCTGCGTTCATGTTACCCTGCCAAAGCTCTACATTGTGGCTGGCAGCGTAAAAATGGAGAACATAGCCGAGATTGGGGTCTTTAATTTTTTTGCCTATAACATCCTGAACCCTTTGGGAATAGAACGGGGTACCTACAAGTATAAGATTATCAGAGCTTTTACGTATTACCGGAATAACCTCCTCCGAATAGGTTTTAATGTCCTCCCAAGGCGTTGTTTCCTGACAGGCGCGGCTGGTGGTTCCATCGGGATTGGTTATGGTTTTATATGTTTTGCAATAAGGCTCGTTGTAAATCTCAAAGATAACATTATCGTATTCGCCGTATTTCTCTGCCATATACGCAAAAAAATCCTTTGCCTGTTGAGTTTCGTTTTGGGCATTGTGCGAATGCCAGTCTATGATGACAAAAACATCCTGTTCTATGGCCGCATCAACTATGGTTTCTATTCTGTTGCGGCTTGCTATGGCATCTGCGTTTGTAAAGGCACTGCCTGTAGTTCCGTAAGAGGCACGCACAACTTCTGCCTTCCAGTCCTTTACCATGCGCTCAACGGCGTTGGCATTGTAAAAACGCTCGCTTTCCCAGCCCGTGTTGCTCCAGCCAAAACTCACGCCCCTGATTTGCGCCCTTGCATCGGTTTTTGCTCCGTATATAAAAGGAGTATTAGGGCGCACCTTAAGCTCGCCGTAGTAAGACACCGGCCCCACTCCGGCAAAAGAAACAGCAAAAGATAAAATCGTTATTGAAAATATTTTCTTCAGTTAACGACCCTCATTGTTTTAACTTGCGAACCCTGCCTTAAGCGTAAAATATAAACGCCTTTTTGCAGGTTAAGATTTTTAAGGGAAAGCTCGCTTGAACCGGCATTTTGCCAACCGTTCAGCAAGGTTCCCATATTTTTTCCAGAAAGCGAATAAACATCCAGTTTTGCAAATCCGCTTTGCGCAAAAGAAAGCTCAACCATGCCATAACTGAAATTCAAGCCCAAAGTGCCGTTGCCCGCAGAACGGGAAACAATAGGGAGATAGCCTGGTATCTCCGTAGGTGCTTCAACATTGATTGGTGTTCCGTCGCCGGTAAGATTTAAATTCAGCCTGCCCACGCTGGAATTCAAACCACCGTCTGTTATCACAGCCAAAAGAACAACAACGCCGGTTATGCCAGGCTCAGGGCGATAAATAAAAGAAGTATTTGAAACCGGCTCCAAACTTCCCGGATATCTAGGGTCTAAATAAACTCCTTGAATAAACCATAGGTTATCGCCATCCGGATCATTGCCGTTGAAATGAACGTATGGGGGACTGCTGTTATTATTCCTGCCGTCTATTACCCCTATTCCAATATCTATCTGCGAGTTCGTATTCGGTACGCTGCTGCCGCTTGTGGTTGAGTTGGTCCTTATTGTGGGAGCCGTATTTTGAATATGCAAAACAACACTTGCGGAATTGCTTACACCGTTTTTGTTTGTAACCGTATAGTTAAGGGTTGCCTCGGTAAAATCAACACCGGATAAAGACACAGCCGGAGTAAAAACTATAGAATCTTTCCACTGGGGCGTAATAGAAACCGTTCCGACATTAGACGGGGAAAGAGAGACCTGCGTAAGTTCAATTCCCGAACCGGAAGGGTCGCTAACCGATAATTCTGTAGTCATTCGCAAATATTTCACGGCTTTGCGGCTCACAGGAATGGGGGCTTTTTCCGGCAAAATGGGGCGCCTATTGGTTATGTTCACTATAATTTTGCTTTGAATGGTGATGCTGTTTTGGGTCACTTTGTATTTGAATTGAACCTTATTGGATGCCGAACCTCTATCCGGCGTTCTGTAAGTAATGCTTTGCCCATTGGGTGAAATTGAAACCTCGCCGAAAGGCACCTCTTCGACTTCCGTGATAGTCCCGGTTAAACCGAGCTGGGCTGCGTTAAGCGTAACGGACTGCCCATCCGCAACGGATGTAACTACATCGTTGCCTTTAGGATGGTTTGAGGGTATTTGCGCAGTCCATTTGTTTTTGCCCATATAGGTTCGGAAATATGCCCCGGAACCCGACGTTAAACGATCGAGTGAAATATTGGAAGCAGTTGTACCAATGGTAAACATGGAAGAACCTTGCACTGCATTTTTGTCATTTTCTTTGAGTGCAGCACTGGCACTCCACATGCAGTTACTCACTTTGTTTTGGTCCATCCAATCCGTCCAATTATTTGATTGCGTTTGATCTACGTTGCCATCGCCATTATAATTAACTCCACCCCATTCGGTTCCAAATACCGCATAGCCGTCGGTTCTTGCACCTTGAGCGCTTGATTTTATGTTATCGCCATCGTTGGTAAAAGAATGAGAAGCTGCGTAAAAATGGAATGTAAAGGCGACGTTTTTAGAGGCGGCAGTGTTGCCAAAATTAGCCGCCTGCGCTCTAGGTGCTTTACTGTAACTAGGGCTGCCTACCAAAACCAAATTATTGTTGCCCATATTTCTTAAAGCTGTGATAATTGTATTCGCATGGTTGCTTATACTCTGGTTGCTCGTGCCAACAGGTTCGTTATATACCTCCCAAATTATGTTCGGAGTATTAGGATATTCACCCGCCATCTCCGTAAAAAAAGATGTGGCAAGGGAAGTTTCATCTTCCGCATTGTGGGAATGCCAGTCAACTATTACGTATATATCGTTTTCTATAGCTGCATCTATCACGGTTTTAATCAGACTTTTTTGTCTAGCTGCATCAAAATAATACCCGTGAACTCCGCCGGCGTCGTTTACGGGTTTGTCTCTGATACCATAGTATCGGATTGCCATCGCAGCACGAATTACGCCTATCTGCATATTATCAACAAACCAATTCACAACTTCTCGATTGTAAAAAGGCGCTCCATCGCCATCACTCCAAAACAGGCTTGGGCCTTTGAGCAAAACCGCCGTTGACGCAGTTCCGTTTATTGAACCGCAAATGTTATTGTTGCAAACATTTAAGGCCCCAAAATGGCTTACAGGGCCTGCAAATGCGGATGTGATTAATAATGCAATAATTGCCAGTTTTTTCATAAAAAACCCCTGAATATAGCCCAACTTATAATAATATACATAATTTCAATTTAAAATCACGAAAAAACGGTCATTTTTTTTAAAAAATGTATTTTTTTGTGATTTTTTTCTTATATTTATATTAAAATACCTTGGGAGGTTGATTATGTTTAAAAAAATAATTGCTGCAAGTGCCATATTTGCGTTTTTTGCATGTTCCGGCGAAGATAATTACGAAGGAGACCTATCCAGTTCTTCGCTGGGCAACAACCTTTCCAGCAGTTCCGAAAACCCAAGCAGCTCCTCAGGAGACCCCGACAACTCCAGCAGCTCCGAAAACCCAAGCAGTTCCTCAGAAGACCCCGGCGATTCCAGCAGCTCCGAAAACCCAAGCAGTTCCGCAGGAGACCCCAGCAGTTCCAGCGGCTCCGAAACCCATACGATTCTAATAGCAAGCCTTAACAACACATCATCTGAAATACTGGGTACTTCTCCCTATGGGTACACTATGAAAGCCGGACAACCTGAAGATTTAACGCAATTTTGGAGCTCCGAATGCCCAACCACAACGCAACCATCAAATCCGCCTAGCAGTTGCAGGCTGGGCCAAACAAATGCAATCCTGCAAAATCCCCTGACAAATCAATATTCCGACCTTCACTACAATGTTAGAGCTCGACCACCGGATGTCAGTTCCCGATATAGCATTAAGCTGGACCAGTACAACCTTACCCAGGCAGGCGACCAAGCCGCATTGGGTCTGAATGCAAGGGATGACGGAACAACAACCATCGGGCACTTGCAATTAAGCCAGCTTGACGGAACAATATCCTTTATTTACAGGGGTAGCGGCGGTGTTCATGTATTCCGTGCCGTGAGCAGCGGGGATAATGATTTTTGGGAGTATAGGATTCCTGCAACGGGCACGAACGAAGTCCTTGAAATAGAAATTCCCGTAAGCGAGTTTACAGGCATGGGTTCTTATGCCGCAAACGGAGGTGTTCCCTTTGATATTTCGCAAGTCGCAAAATTCCTGTGGGTTGTTGAATACGATGCCGCAGTTCCGGAAAACAATCAAGGCTCGCTTTGGGTTTACGATTTTAGAGCAAGGGTTGCAAATGAGTAGGGGCGTTGCCTGCAACGCCCCTACTCCAAAGCAAGTATAATCG
>JGI24698J34947_10002341_pt1 | contig 10189 bp, 12 predicted proteins | sample TergutMp193P3_FD_34947 | JGI IMG/M metagenome (IMG submission 34947) | reverse complement strand
GCAGGTTCCCCAGAGTTTTCTCTGACACACCTGCGCCGCCTGATGAGTTTTTCAGATTTTATCATGGATGATAGAAATGATAGCATCCCGACAAATCAGAGATTGAAAAACACTATTGCGTAAACTATCACGCGAGTCTACAATGTAGCAATGGAAGATCAAAATGTGACGCCCGAGCCGGTCGAAGAGCCGGCCGGCAAGCAGGTTAAAAAGCCGGGAAAAATTCGGAAGATATTATCTGTTTTCATGATATGCGTACTTTCTACAGTGGGGCTTTTCATCATCCTTGCCATCATTTTGGCGGTGCCGAGGGTTGACGCCCAGGCCAGGGCGGATCAGAGCGCTTCGAGTCAACTCACTTCAACACTAAGAACCGTCTTTGATTTTATACAACGCAACTATGTGGAAGAGATCGATCCAAACCAGCTCTTTGAAGGGGCCATGACGGGAATGCTGAATTCCCTGGGAGACCCATACTCTGTTTTCCTTCCCGAAGCTGAAATGAGAGACATAACCGATACCACCCAGGGCAGTTTCGGCGGCATCGGCTTTTATGTCTCCAAATCCTACCGTCCCGACGGAAGGCCAAGTTACCTTGAAGTAGCCTCCCTCATCGAGGACACGCCGGGTTGGCGGTCAGGCATTAATTCCGGGGATCTCATCATAGCGATAAACGACGAATCCACCGAGCCGCTCTCCAGCGACGAAGCCGTCTCCCGGCTCAGGGGCCCAGCCGGAACGGAGGTGCGGCTACTCGTCCGCCGGGGCGAGACGATCGAGTTCCCGGTTACCATTGTCAGGGCGATAATCGAGGTTCCCACGGTCAAGCACGCAATGATCAATAATATCGGCTACCTCAAACTTCTCACTTTTACAAACCACACTGTTGAACGCTCCCAGGATGCCATCAAGGATTTCCAGGCATCCGGCTATAATGGGATCATACTCGATCTCAGGAATAACTACGGGGGGCTTCTGAGTTCCGCGGTTGACGTGAGCGACCTCTTTATTGACGGCGGGATTGTTGTGACCACAAAACCCCGGCAGGATTCCGGAAACCAGGTCTACCGCGCGAGGGCAGGGACTGCGGTTCCAGTCGATATTCCCATGATCGTACTCATCAACCGCGCGTCCGCCTCGGCGTCTGAAATAGTGGCGGGAGCGCTGAAAGACCGGGGAAGGGCTTACCTGGTCGGAGAAAAGTCCTACGGGAAGGGTTCGGTGCAGCAGGTGTATCCCCTTGACAACGTGGGATTCAAAATCACAATTGCCCGTTATTACACCCCCAGTAACGTGAACATCGATATTGTCGGGATTCCTCCCGACAGGGAAGTTTTGTTCCCGGAATATACCGAAGTGGACGCGGCAGGTCTTAATTCCCTGATAAACTCCGGCAGGATCACGGAATTTATAAAGGCCAACCCCGAAGCGGACAGCAGGAGCATAATGGCTTTCGCGGAGCAGCTGCACGGGGAATATGACCTGGAAGTCTCTTTCCTAAAAACGCTCATACAGGAAGAGAAGAACCGCAGAAGNACCGCTCCGGTGTACGATCTTGATTACGATGTNCAANTGCANGAGGCGGTGAAGATACTTACGGAAGAAAACTTTCAAATCCTGATGCGGAGCGCCAAAACCCTCAAGACGCTGCAGGAGGAGGCCATGCAGGAAGAAGACTTTGCGCTCGCTTCATGAGGTATCGCCTCATGAAGCGACGCCTCATAAGGCGATGATCTCCGGCTCGCCTTCATGAAACGCTTTGTCCTTTCCCTCATGCCCGATCCGGAAGGAAGGATCCGGCTTTACGAAGAAGATTATCATTATCTTGTGAGGGTCAGACGTCTCAGGGAAGGGAGCTGTTTTGACGCCGTTCTTCCCGGGGGAACCGAAACGATGGTACGCGTAGTTTCAACAACCGGTAAGACCCTCGTCGGGGAGTGTCTGGGAGCGGAGGGAAAGCCGCCGTCCCCCCTGTACCCCCTGTACCCCCGGCCGCCCATAGCGCTTTTCCAGGGCATCCCAAAGGGAACCAAAATGGATCTCATAGTAAGGCAGGCGGCAGAGGGGGCCGTTTCCCTCGTCGCGCCTTTTGAGTCGGAATACTCCGCCGTCAAACTGGGCGGGAACTCCGAGAAACTCAAACGCTGGAGGCGGATAGTAAAGGAGGCGAGACAGCAGAGCGGCTCCGCGGTTGAGACGCTTGTGAGGGAGCCCTGCGGCTTCGACGCGCTTCTGGAATTCTGGGAATCCCTGAAAAAAGAATACCTGCGTCCCCTGGGCATATTACTCCATCAGACCCCTCTTGATAAGGGTACTTTTCATGATTATCTTTATAGTGTTCCTGATTTTGTTGTTTTGGCGGCAGGTCCCGAAGGGGGCTTTTCCGCAAGGGAAGTTTCGCTTTTTTTGGCGGCGAATTTCAAACCGGTGTCGATTGGCGACACCGTTTTTAGAACCGAAACCGCCGCCCTTTACGGAACCGCGGCAGCCAGAACAATACTTTTGGAGAGCGAGACGTGGACACTCAAATTGAAAAAGTAATGCTCCTTAAAGTGCCTCTCGATATAGTCCCCCCCAAGGAACTGCCTGAGGTAATTTCCCGCCTTCTGGAAGAGAGCAAAAAAAACGAACCTGCCCAAAAGGGCATGAACATTGTCCTGCTTTCCCTTTGGGATCTGCTCAGGGCCCGCCGAAACAAGGAATACCGGGAATACGTGTCTAAAGCCGCCCTGGTGATTCCCATATCCAAAAGCCTTGTTACCGGGGCGAAGTTTTTGACAGGCAAGCAAGTCTACCGTTATATGCCCTTTAATTTTATTATTGCCATCCTTGACACCTTAGAGAAGAAAGAACTCTCCCTTTTTATTTTGGGGGGCAGCAACCGGATTCTAATTAAAACGGAAAAAAACATCCGCTATACTTTTCCCGGCCTCAAGATCGTAGGCCGTTATGAGGGCAGGATCAAAAAAGCCGAACGGCCCGCGATTAACGAGGCAATACGGAAGTCTTCGCCGGCCATGCTGCTGGTAGGCAGGAAAGTCCGAGGAGGGGAACTCTGGATTGCCAGAAATTCACGCAACCTTAACTCCGACTTCCGGCTTTGGTGCAGCGATCTTTTCGAGGTGTTTACGGGGAAAAAATACCGCCCAAGCCAGCCGGTATTTGACAAAGGCCTTGAAAGCATCGGGTACTGTATCAGAAACCCGTTCAAATTTTTCAGGATTTTCCCGTATCTGTATTACAAGTTTCTGCTTCTTGTCTATAAAATTTTCAGCAAACAATGAAGAAAAGAAAATTTACCACAAACCACACTAACCAACACGAACTCTTGCTTTGTCTTTCTCTTCTGTTCGTGAGCGTTCCGAAGGAACGAGTTCGTATTGTTCGTGGTAAAATTCTTGGTCTTCCTCTTCTCTTCTTGGTCTTCCTCTTCCGTTCGTGTGGTTCGTGTTCTTCCTGTTCGTGTTGTTCGTGGTAAAATTCTTCTCTTTCTTATTCCTTAACGCTTTTCTTCATCAACTGCGCGGCCCGCGCCATTAAGCCCGAAAAATATTGCCCTTCCCTCTCGGTAATCGCGGCTCGTGAAAAAACATCCCTGAAAAAGCGTTCCTGTTCCTCCCGGCCGGCCTGCCTGTAAAAACCGAGAATTCCAAGATTGCCGGTCACGTCAGCGACCAGAGCCTCAATCGCCTCCTCGTCAAGGGGCGTCCACTGGCCCTTTACGGCGTCTTTTTCGTGGCCGGCAAGGGCTTGAAACAGCTCGTAGGCGTAAATCTGCACGGCATGCGAAAGGTTAATGGAAGGGAAAACTTCGTCAACGGGGATATGGGAAGCCATATTGCATAGATCAATCTCATAATCTTCAAGACCGGTGCGCTCGTTACCGAAGACCAGCGCCGCCGGCCCCGGATGGCCTTTGATAAAGGCCGCCGCTTCCGCCGCCGTCATGGTGACCTGCTTGCGGCGGCGGCCCCTGCGCCGCGTAGTGCCGATGACCAGGCTGCAGTCCTTCACCGCGGCGGCCAGGCTGTCGAAGGTTTCCGCCTTCTCCCACACGTCGGCGGCGTGAATAGCCCTGGCCTGTATAACGGCAAGATTCCTCCCGTAAGCAAACCCGGCCTCGGAAAGCGACGCATTCAAAGATGCGGCGTCCGTGCCAGCCACCTCGTTAGAGGCATCCGCCGAAAACCCTGGGCTGACAAGGCGCAGCCGCGAAAGCCCCATGTTCTTCATGGCCCGGCACACGGCTCCCACATTCGCAGCCGCGACGGGCCTGGAAAGGATAATTATCACGTCGGAAAGCAGCATGCTGTATTTTAACCCGTTTATCTGTTATACTACCAGATAAGGTGAATGAAAAGGTAACTGTTACCTTTTCAGCGGAGGCGATTATGTCAGAGGCATACGAGTTAAAAGAAGATCGAAAATTTACCTACGCGGATTACAAGGCCTGGGAACTAAAACCCGGTGAGCGCTACGAAATTATCTACGGCGAAGCCTACGCCATGTCCGCGCCGAATTTTACGCATCAGGGAATTCTCGTGGAGTTATCAACCCAGTTCCATACTTTTCTACGCGGGAAACCTTGCCGGGTTATGCCATCCCCATTTGATGTCCGGCTATTTTACGAAGAGGACGAAAGCGACGACACGGTCGTCCAGCCGGACATTACAATTATATGCGATGAAGAAAAACAAGGCGAAGAAGGCTGCCGCGGCGCGCCTGACCTCGTGGTTGAAATACTCTCCCCATCCAACACCGCCACAGAAATGCAGCGAAAATTTAAACTCTACCAGGAAGCGGGGGTGAGGGAGTACTGGGTCGTTGACCCTAAAACTAAAAGTATCACGGTGTATTTATTCAAGGAGAACGAAATTCTGACCCACACCTACGGAAGCACCGGCACAGCCCCGGTCTCAATTCTGCCGGGCTTTGAAATAACGCTGGATGATGTCTTCACGTGAAAAAAAGGCTCAGGGACTATGGTAATTTTAGTTTTTTGTATGATCTCTTTTTTTTAATGTTCTTTGTTATAGCTGAGTATTCTTCCTGCTCTACGTAACTGCTATTAAGATTAAAGTTAAATGAGTTTACCAATATCTTAAGAGCCATCTTCAAAAAAATTTTCTGTGCCGCGTCAAATTCGAATTTATGCTCCGCAACCTCTATTAACCATGGAAAAGTACGCAGATATTTCAACAAAGCGATACCTGCCGCTGTTGGTGAAGACGCCTTGTTTTTCCATTTTGTTAACGTGCGTTGCGGCAATCCAACAGCCCTCTCAATACCGGCAAAATTTAATTTTTTATTAACAAAGAAATCCAGGGCCTCATCAATATAAGCCTCATTTAGGGTAGCAAGGGTTTTCTCAATGGTTTTTTCATATTCACCCGAAAAATCGCCCTCGCTGCCGCATCTCAAACATTTTTCAAGTGTCCTGTCCACAATCAGCTCTTTACCCATATCTCCTTGTATTGTCTCTTTTGAAGACACAGGATCCAGTTTATCTGATCCGCAGACAGGACACAAAATTCTTTCGTTCATCCACTTACCTTAATGGTTTTATTGAGTTATTGCCAACATCCGTTGACTTTGCTTTGTTATAATTCTTATGAAACGACTTAATTACATAATTACCGGGCAGTCCTTTAAGAATAGCCATATAGCCTATCTTTCGGCCAGAACGGAATCTGTATGCATCAACAAAAATCTCCTTAATGTCTTTGTCGGGATTGTTTTCCCAGGGTTTTGTGTTTACATAGGCCAAATCCTCAAGTCCACCATTCCCGATAAACTCAAGGAGTTCCTTCTCTGTGTTAAGATTAAAATAGCGCAGGGATTTATGTAAGTCCCTTTGAATAACTTTAATCATCCTTGGTTCATTCTTGCAACTTAAAATAAAATTCTCCAAACAATAAACCCCTGTGGACAATTTTTAGCTCTCCTTTCTTTTTAATAAATTTCATATTCGCCTCCTGAAAAAATTAATTTGGCCATTTCCAAAACCTAAGTTTGGTTAAGCCATACTTATTGTACTAAGTATATAGCATATCGTATCAAAAGTCAAGCTAGATGAGCCATTTCAGATCAAAATTCGCATAAAATATTGCCGATTCCGGCCCTTAATTTTTCCAAAAAATACAATAGCGTGCCGCACCCTTTTTAGCAAAAAAGCCCTCATAATCACCGGGCCTGGAAAGGACAATTATCACGTCGGAAAGCAGCATGCTGTATTTTAGCTCGTTTCCATGCTATACTAAAGGTGCCGAAAAAAGGTGCCTGGCACCTTTTCCACCTTTTTTGGAGGCACTATGTCAGAGGCATACGAATTAAAAGAAGACCGAAAATTTACCTACGCGGATTACAAGGAGTGGGAACTAAAACCCGGCGAGCGCTACGAGATTATCTACGGTGAAGCCTACGCCATGTCCGCGCCGAATTTTACTCACCAACAGATAGTTACAATGTTGACGGGTGAGTTTTATGCATTTCTAAAGGGGAAACCTTGCCGGGTTATAGCGCCTCCTTTCGACGTCAGGCTTTTTTACGAAGAGGACGAAAGCGATGACACAGTTGTACAACCCGATTTGGTGGTTGTCTGTGATCGCGAAAAACTCGGCCCGGAAGCCTGCCGCGGCGCCCCGGACCTTGTGGTAGAAATCCTCTCCCCCTCAAACACCAAAACAGAAATGAACCGAAAGTTTAAGCTCTACCAGGAGGCGGGGGTGAGGGAGTACTGGGTCGTTGATCCTGAAACCAAGAGTATCACGGTGCATTTATTCCAGGAGAACAAGATTATAACCCACACCTACGGAAGCACCGGCACAGCCCCGGTCTCGATTCTTCCCGGCTTTGAAATAACACTGGATGATGTCTTCACGTGAAAAGGATTATTTGTAAATTTTCTCGCAAAGACGCCAAGCTCGCAAAGAACGCAAAGGACGGCGCGATGTCAGCTAACTTCGCGTCTTCATTTTGTTTCCTGACAGAAAAAAAACGTCAAGCTTCAGGTCTCTCATTCTACTTGGCGTTCTCTGCGCCTCTGCGCCTTGGCGAGAGCTCTTCTTTATGATCTTTTCAGGCAGAAAAGCCCTCGTAATCGGCGGGACAGGCGGGATTGGCAGGGCGGTGGCGCTGGGACTGGCGGAACGGGGCGCGGAACTGACTGTCCACGGCGGCTCGTCGGTGGAAAGACTTGAAAGTACGCTAAGAGCTGTCAGGGAGAGAGGGGCAAAGGGCGACGGGTTTCTCCTTTACATAGAAGGCGCAGCCGCGGCGGAGGAAATTGCCGCCCGCGCCCCGCCTCCTGACATACTGGTTTGCGCCTGGGGCCCCTTCAGACAGGGGAAACTGGAAGCGCTGGACAGGGAGTCCTGGCAAAAAACGGTGGAAAGCAACCTTATTTTCCCCGGCGTTCTGGTCTCTCTGTGTTTGCGGGAGATGATGGAGCGGAACTGGGGCAGAATCCTGCTTTTTGGCGGCACGAATACCGCCGCCATAAGAGGTTTCACGACCACCGCGGCCTATTCGGCGGCGAAGACAGCCCTTGGGGTGCTCGCCAAATCCACGGCTCTGGCAGCGGCTTCCCGCGGCGTAACCTGCAATGTCCTTTGCCCGGGCCTCACCGACACCGAATATACCACGGAGGAACTGCTGCGGTACAACCGGATAAAGAGCCCGGGCGGGAAGCCGCTGAAGCCGGAACAGCTCGCGAAAACAGCCCTAAACATCCTGGAAGACCCATCCCTCAATGGCGCGGTAATTCCGGCGGATCAGGGGATAGTTTTGTAAACAAGCGAATTGGATTTGACAAAAGCCTCCCTTGTGTAGTACTATCATCATTGACCAGCATATTCGGGAGTTGCTACTTGAATTAAGGGAATGTCATGGCGAACGATGATTTTGTAAGCGGTTTTGATGAAGAAAAGGACGAAAGCCTCAAACTAAAACTTGAAGAAGTCAAAGGGGTTGATGAGGGAATTGTCATAGATCTTACCGGTTACATAGATACTTATAATTCAAGTTTTTTCCAGAAAAAGGTCCAAAAAGTCATTGAGGGAGGGTATAATCGTCTGATTTTTCAATGCGCCGGGCTCAACTATGTTTCTTCCACGGGGGTTGGTTCGTTTACCTCCTTCCTGAAAGCGCTAAAAGCCAAAGGCGGCGACATGGTACTTCTGGGGATTCAGCCAAAGGTTTATGAGGTGTTCCAGCTGCTTGGTTTTTCACAGTTTTTCAATATCAAAGACACCATTGAAAACGCGGTACTTTATTTCAAGAACGGCTCCTCAAATGATGAATCCACTTTCCCCAAGGTTTTTGCCTGCCCGATTTGCTCCAAGAAGCTCAAGGCGCTGAAACCGGGGCGGTTCCGTTGTTCGGAATGTAAAACCATACTTGCGATTGATAACTCAGGCCAGGTGTTTTTGGGTTGAAACCCGGGGTAAAAACCCGGGATTAAAACACTGGCAAATCTCCTTGTTATGGGAGATAATTAACTTAAAACAGGAAAAAACATGGCAGAAAATAAAATTGAGCAGTACCTTATCGAACTAAAGTACAGCTACAGGGAAGTGAAGCCCAATCTCTGGCTTCTGGATGACGAGGAAAATAGTGTCGAAGGCATCGTTGTAATGTATGACGATCCTATCGTCATCATTCAGGTTCAGGTAATGGATGTCCCAAACCTGAATAGTCATGATTTGTACAGAAAATTGCTGGAACTAAACGCAGGCGACATGATTCACGGCGCCTACGGTCTTGATGGCAATAAAGTCGTCATTATCAACACCCTCAGGTATGATACTATGGACTATGTCGAATTTCGGGCAACTCTGGATGCTATCAGTCTGGCACTGACTCAGCATTATCCAATTCTGTCGGTTTATAGAGAAAGCGGCGCTAAAACAAACTAAGTCGCCCGGAGGTAAAAAAATGGGAATTTTTTCAAGGTTAAAAACCCTGATTTCTTCAAATGTCAATGACGCGATAAGCAAAGCCGAAAAACCGGAAAAGATGCTCAATCAGCTCATCATTGAGATGCAGGAACAGCTGCTTGAGTCAAAAAGGGCGGTTGCCCTGGCCATTGCCGATGAGAAAAAGCTGGAGCGGGAACTCGCGAACCAGGAAGCCCAGGCGCAGGACTGGGAAAAAAAGGCCATGCTGGCCGTGAGGGCGGGCAAGGATGACCTTGCCAGAGAGGCCCTGCTACGAAAGCAGGAATACGATAACGCCTCGGCGGAATACCGGAAACAATGGGAAGCCCAGAAGCTCTCGGTTGAGAAGCTGAAAGACTCCCTCAGGGAACTTCAGAACAAGATAGAGGAAGCNCAAAGGAAGAAAAACCTCCTCATCGCCAGGGCAAAACGCGCGGAAGCCCAGCAAAAGATCCAGAGCACAATCACGAGCATAAACGGAAACCGCAGCGCCTTCGACGCTTTCGACAGGATGTCCCAGAAAGTCGACCAGATGGAAGCCCAGGCGGACGCGGAACAGGAACTTCAGGAGTTAAACGGCAGTGCCAGTCTGGATAAAAAGTTCAAGGAACTGGAAAAATCCGATTACTCCGCGGATATTCTTCTTGAGGACTTAAAGAAGAAAATGAAGGCCCTTCCGGAAAGCCCTTCTGAATGAAGATACCCTGTGGCAAGCCACAGGGTATCTTCGTTGGAGAGGAAAATTATTATACCCTCCCCCGCGCAAGCGGGTTCTTGGGTTCCCCCGCCTTCCAATGATGGCTCGCCGCAATTGTGGATAACCTGTTAATAATCCATGGAAAAATCTCACCATGGATTGTTTTACAAATTCAGGAAGATTTAAGGTTTTAAAGAATTCCGGATCATTGAACTAATTCCTTGTATTATATATAGTTATTGGTATTATTTTAAGGAATTAGCCTTTTTGCGGCATTAAACTATACGATTTTTCGCCAAAAGACGATAAATTCACAAGGAAGCATTGTGGATAACTTGTTCAAAACTCTGATTTGCCGCTCTGTTCGTTTATGTTCCCAAGCATATCAAATCGGCTCGGCGGGAGCGGTAAACCCTATTCGGGCAGCTCGATGGGCGGAACGACTCTATCTAATAGCCCAACCACCTGACTTCGTCAGGTGGTCATAATGGCTTCATATAACGCCCATGCTGCCCGAATAGGGGGCCTAAACCATTTTTTAGTATGATAGATTAAT
>JGI24698J34947_10002340_pt1 | contig 10193 bp, 6 predicted proteins | sample TergutMp193P3_FD_34947 | JGI IMG/M metagenome (IMG submission 34947) | reverse complement strand
GTTCTCTTGGAGCCGGCAAACTTGACGAAGCGCGCAAAAGGGCCGGCTGGCTCAAATGGGGAGGGGCTGCGGCAGGCGTAATTGCCGCTATTCCCGGCGCTCTGCTCACCGCCGCTGTTGTCCCGATTGTTTTTTCCAACCTCACTCCTGATGCAAGGGCGAACTGCCTCGGACTTGTTTTTGTGATTCTCGCCTATCTTCCGCTGTGGTGTTTTTTAAATACTCAATTCGCGATTTCCCGCGCCGGAGGCGATACCGCCGCCGGTATGTACGCCGATGTTTCTGTCAATACACTGCTCTTTGCGCCCGGTTCCGTCCTTCTTTCGTTATTCACAACCCTTGCGCCTGTTCCGATGTTTGCTCTGCTCAAATTAACCGATTTTGTGAAAGCGTTAATTATCCGTCATTTTCTGCGCAAGGAGAGGTGGGTCAAGAATTTGACAGTGTAGTGTTTTTAAGCGGACATTTTTGTATTGTCAAAATAAAAAAAACCTGTTATATTAATCGTATGAAAAATAATAAATTTTCAATTTTTGCGTTGATGGGAGTTTTATTAATTTTGTGTGCTATCGAAACAGTTGACGCCCAAAATCTGGGCGACGGGCTTTTTGCGCGGATTACGACCAATAGGGGAGAGATAATTGTGCGTCTTGAATACGAACGCGCTCCCCTAACGGTCTGTAACTTTGCAGCTTTGGCTGAAGGCAGAATGACTGCCGTCGGAGGCAAACGTTTTTATGACGGGTTGACTTTTCACCGTGTTATTTCCAGAGGGAACGGCGACAGTCAGGATTTTATGATACAGGGCGGCTGTCCTCTGGGGACCGGCACGGGCGGACCCGGCTACCGTTTTCCCGATGAAATAAATCCGTCGTTGAAACATGACAGGCCGGGCGTTCTTTCTATGGCAAACGCAGGACCGGGCACAAACGGCAGTCAGTTTTTTATTACAATTGTTCCTACTCCCCATTTAGACGGACGGCATACTGTTTTTGGCTATGTTGTTCAGGGGCAGAATATTGTAAACACCACAAGACAGGGCGATACAATCCGCTCGATTCAGATTATCCGCAACGGTCAAGCGGCAAACGCGTTTAGGGCGGATCAGGAAAATTTTGACAGACTGCTCAGAGAAGCGCAGTCGGTAAGCGACGGCAGGTTACAGGCCCAGCGTCAGGCGGATATTTCGAGAATTAACGCAGCGTATCCTAATGCGGCGCGGACAGCTTCGGGTATCTACTACATAATCCAAAAGCAGGGAAGCGGCGGCAAACCGACAGCCGGCAAAACTGTCAGAGTAAATTATGTCGGCAGACTTCTTTCCGGCACGGTTTTTGATGACTCAAGTTTAAGAGGCAGGCCGCTGGAATTTCAGGTTGGAACAGGCAGGGTTATTCCGGGATGGGATGAAACGGTAATGGATATGCAGACCGGCGAAAAGCGGCTGGTAATAATACCGCCTGAACTTGCCTACGGAGAGCAGGCAGTCGGAGGCGTAATTCCTGCCAACAGCTTTTTGGTTTTTGAAATGGAGCTTGTAGGTTTCCGCTAAACCGCCGATTCTTCTGTCTTGTATAATATTTCCGTTTGGGTTATTATTTTCGTATGAGCGGCGAGAATAATCAGCCTGAACCTCAACCGAGCTCGCAGAGCGAAGGTTCCCCTCTTGAACCTCAACCGAGCTCGCAGGGCGAAGGTTCCCCTCTTGAACCTCAACCGAGCCAGCAGAGCGAGAGTTCCCCTTCTTCTGACATTGTCGGGAGAAAGGTATTTTTTCTCTATCCGACTGCTCCCGTGAAAAATCAGGTTATCACTGAATTGGTTCAGCAGGAATATGAGGTATACGCCGCCAAAGATCACGCCCGTCTTTCACGCGCATTAAAAAAATATTCGGACTCTGTGATTTTTATAAATATAGATGAGGGTATGCCTGAGCAGGAATGGGAAAGATGGATTAGCGGCATACATGCATCATTGCCGGATATAAAAGTGGGGATTTTTTCTTCCAATTCCGAAGATGAAATGCGGGAAAAATATGTTAATAAGCTCAATATTACTTGCGGCTTTATGGCGTTAAAACTTGATATGAGCAAGACAGCGCTTAATATTAGTGATGTTCTTAAAGATATGAATGTTAAGGGGCGGCGCAAATATTTACGCGCGTCAACAGAGCGTGAATCAACAGCAACATTGAATATATCGTATAACGGTGAATTTGTCAACGGTAAAATCAAAGATATAAGCGTTGTGGGTTTTTCGTGTACCTTTGAAAAAGACATTGAACTTAAGAAAAACTCCTTTTATAAAGATATTCAGCTCAAACTTTCATCAATGCTTATTAGAGTCGAAGCAGTCGCTTTCGGTTCTCGCAACGATTCAGGCGAAAAAACCTTCGTGCTGTTGTTTACCCAGCGAATCGATCCCGATGTCCGCGTAAAAATCCGTAAATATATCCAAGTAAATCTTCAAAACAAGATGGACTTAGAAATTGCTTAAAACGAAATTATTATTTGTTATTTTTTCAATTATTTTTATTAGTAATGCCCATTGCCAAATAGAACCGGATGATTGGGAATCGCATTTTTTGTTTACTTCTTCCTATTCTTTATTTTTTTCTGAAAATCAAGCAAATTTTTCTTCTTTTTCTGTAGGACCTGGTTTATTAATAATGCCACCAAGGGGTCTTTATGGTTTATCATATATCTTAGAATTGCTATTCAGTTATAATATAATTAGTTTTAATTATCAATATTCATTTTAGGTATAACATATTGATTGATAATGACTATTACAATAAACATGAAATTTCAATAAGATTAAAGTTTCCATTGATTTATTTTCGGCAACTGAGAACATTCTGATTGATAAATATTATTAAGTAAATATAAAACAGCCACAGTTTGCCGGTTCTGCAAACTTCATTTACAGCCAACATATTAGGCGGCATATTCTTAAAAAAAGTGTTGACGAAAAGAAGATAAAATGCTAAAATTACAAGGTTAGTATTTTTATATAGAAGGATAATATGGCTGTAAAAGTTACTTCGTTAAAAGACTGGGATGTTAATAAAATTATTGACGGGATTTGGCAGCCCAATGTAATGGCTGTTATATACTTTTTTTCACCGTCTTTTGAAAAATACGAGCCTCAAAAGGCTATTGCAACCACATTCCCTGATGCTGTATGCGTCGGCGCTTCAATGTGCGGCGGCTGGTCAACAGACGGCGCTGTGAAAACCGGCATCACCTTGATGTCCCTTTCCTCGGATGAAGTTGAAAAGGTATTCGTTACTTTTCAGGAGAAAGTAAAAAAAGACCCCATCAAATCCGCCCATGCCGCTATCACCGATTTGAAGCGCAAGACGGCAGGGTATAAAATCAACTCCGACGAATATCTTGGATTGATATTTTTTGACGGCCTGTGTTTGGGCGAATTGATAATGAAAGAATTCACAATGGAGAAGGACCTCAACATGGCCTTTATCGGCGGAGCCGCCGCAGACGAAATGACTTTCACAAGAACGCTGGTCGGCTTTGGAAATAAACTTTCCGATGACGGGCTTGTTGTGCTAATCCTCAAAATGAATATACCTTTCTTCTTTAACCATTATGTGCATTATCTTCCCACCAACAACTCCTTTACAATTACGCGGGTGGAAATCATGCAGCGTATCGCGTGGGAAATCAACGGCGAACCTGCGGCGGATTTTTATGCGAGGCAGGTCGGCGTAAAAGATGCAAGCAAATTGACCGTGGAGATTTTTGCAAAAAATCCGCTGGGGCTGATATTGGGGGACAGTATCTATATCCGCAGTCCAAATGTTGTTGTCGGCGGCAAAGGTCTTCAGTTTTACTGCTACATTGAAGCCGGTACAAAAGTGTTTCTTCTCAAACAGGGAGACATCATTGCCAACGCGAAAAAAAGTATCGCCGTTACAACGCAGTTTCTTCCGGGGATACAGGGCTGTCTTCTCTTTAACTGTGTTCAGCGCCACCTTGAACTTATTGAGCACGACAAAATTGACGAGTTTAACAGCGTGTTCAGCAACTACCCGATGATTGGGTTTAACACTTATGGAGAGGAACTCTTTACACATCATAACCAGACTTTAACCGCAGTATTTTTCGGAACACTGCCAGAAGAGGGAATGGCAGACCCCTATAAGACAAAGCGCCTTTTCCATTACACCGACAGCAAACTCAAGTCCCTTGTTTTTGATATTGTCAGCCGCAGTGAACTTTTAAATATCACCATTTCCTATCTTAGGGGAAGTTTGGATGCGGAGACAAACGAAGCGGCGCTTGCAAACTACGAAAAAATTAAAAACAGTTTAGGGGCAATGATCGAGCAGGCAAGTATTTCCAAGCAGGACATCGAAAGAATGCTTGTCGTATATCAGAGCAATGTTGAAAAAACAGGAGAGTATGTTTTTAACATCGTTGACGAAATCAGAAAGCAGAACCGCCGCCTTGTGGAACTGCGCAAAGAAGCGGAGATGGCAAACCAGACCAAGAGCAATTTTCTCGCGAGCATGAGCCACGAGATTCGCACCCCAATGAACGCAATTAATGGAATGGCGGAATTGCTTTTACGCGGCGATCTTTCCGACGAAGCGAGAGGGTACGCTCAGGACATTAAACAGGCAGGGAACAACCTCATCTCGATCATCAACGACATTCTTGACTTTTCAAAAATCGAAGCAGGCAGAATGGAGATCATTCCTGTCAGATACCTGCTTGCGTCCCTTATCAACGACACTGTCAACATTATCCGTACTCGTCTTAAAGAAAAGCCGATTCGTTTTTATACAAACATTGACGGAAGCATACCAAACAGCCTGTTCGGAGACGAAGTGCGTATGCGTCAGATACTCCTTAACCTGCTTTCCAACGCGGCAAAATTTACGGAGAAAGGGAGTATAAGTTTATCAATTACAGTGCAGAGGCGCACCGACAAACAAATCTGGCTTAATTTAACGGTAGCCGATACAGGTAAAGGAATCAGGCATGAGGATCAGAAAAAACTCTTTGGCGAATTTGTTCAGGTGGATTTAAAAAGAAACCGTACTATCGAGGGAACGGGACTTGGGCTTGTAATTACAAAACGGCTGTGTTCGATTATGGGCGGCGGTATCAGCGTGGAGAGCGATTACGGCAAAGGCTCTGTATTTACGGTATCAATACCGCAGGGCATAGATACAGCCGAACCGTTTGCCTCGGTGGATGAAGCGGCGGAAAAGAAAGTGCTGGTCTATGAAGGAAGAGTCGTTTACGCCAAGTCAGTGTGCTGGTCGTTGAAAAACATGGGTGTCCCCTACACGATGGTTACCAACATCTATGACTTTACAGACGCGCTGTTTAGGGAAGAGTGGTCGTTCGTGCTTTCAGGATACGGTCTCTATCAAAGAATCAAACAGGTGATGGACAAGCCGGACGAATCATACCACGAGGGAAAAAGACCGCCGCTCGCTCTTATGGTAGAGTGGGGTACTGAAGCCTATATCCCCAAAGTACGTTTTGTCTCTCTGCCCGTACAGTCCCTTTCAATCGCGAATATTCTTAACGGCAAGGAAGACGACAAGGGTTATTCGGAAAGCTCAGGCATTTCAGGCGTTATACGCTACTCATTTCCGCGCGCGCGGATTTTGGTTGTTGACGATATTCCGACCAACTTAAAAGTTACGGAAGGCCTGCTGTCTCCGTATCATGTTATTGTAGACACCTGCCTTAGCGGACCGGAAGCCATAGAAATTGTAAAACACAATAAGTACGATATTGTTTTCATGGATCATATGATGCCCGACATGGACGGCATTGAAGCGACAGCGCTTATACGCGAATGGGAAAAGGAAAAATCTCAGAGTAAATCCCATAAATTGCCGAAGGCAAGAATCCCTATTATCGCGCTTACCGCCAACGCTGTTTCAGGCGTACGGGAAATGTTTATTGAAAAAGGCTTCAATGATTTTCTTGCAAAGCCGATAGACATATCCAAACTTGACGATATGCTCAACAGGTGGATATCTAAAGACAAGAGGGAATACGGGGCTGTAAAAGCGTCCAAGAAAGGCAGTTCTCAATTTCCGGTTATCAAAGGCATTGATTTTCAGAAGGGGATAAATATGACAGGCGGCACTGAAGCAGGTTACCGTTTAGTGCTGTCAACATTCCGCAAAGACGCTCTGGAGCGCCTGCAGCTTCTTAAAGAAACACTCGAAGAGGACGATATATCTTTATTTACAACCCATGTCCATGCGTTAAAAAGCGCGTCAGCCTCTATCGGCGCGGCGGAAGTGTCCTCAGCGGCTGCACGGCTGGAAGAAGCCGGAAAGAAGGGCGATAGGGCTTTTATCGACAAGAATCTCGGCAAATTTATGGAAGACCTTTCAACGACGGTTGAAGGAATTGCCGCCGCTCTGGGCATAGAAAAACAAGCCGGCAGTACCGCCCATTCGGGTATCGGCAATACTTTGTTTTTAATGCTGAAAAGACTTGAAACGGCGCTGAAAGCCCAAAAAGCGGAGGACATTGAGCGCCTGCTGAATGAGATTATCAGACAGCCTATGGATGAAAAGACCCAAAAATCCATTGAAAAGGTGTCCGATGATATTCTAATGACCGAATTCGACAATGCCGTCAAAACAATAGGTGAAATTTTAAATGACAAATCCTGATTAATACAATATAATCAAGGTATGGACGGCGTATACCCCCTAATTATAATGGTGGACGACAATCCGGCAAATCTCCGTATTGGCAAGAATGTCCTTACAGGTAAATACACTGTCGCTACCGCGCCGTCGGCGGAAAAACTTTTCAGTCTTCTAAAAAACAATACCCCTGCCCTCATCCTGCTGGATGTCGATATGCCCGAAGTTGACGGCTATGAGGCTATTAGACGCCTAAAGGCCAACCCCGATACTGCGGACATTCCGGTAATATTCCTTACGGCGCGAATAGAATCTGACGCGGAGCTTGAGGGGCTTACCCTTGGGGCGGTTGATTACATTACCAAGCCAATTCAGCCGGCTCTTCTTTTAAAACGCATTGAAGTTCACCTGCTGGTGGAAGAACAGAGAAAGACGCTGAAACAACAGGCGGCTGATCTTAAATTTTTCAACGACAATCTTAAAAAGATGGTCAATGAAAAAACCGAAAACATAATGGACTTACAGAACGCCCTTTTAAAAACAATGGCGGACTTGGTTGAATACCGCGACGATATTACAGGCAGGCACATTGAGCGGACGCAGATGGGAATAAGAATCCTGCTGACGGCAGTTGAGTTAAGTGGCCTTTACGAAGAAGAAACAAAGGACTGGGATATTGATATGCTGGTTCAATGCTGTCAGCTCCATGATGTCGGGAAAATTTTTGTCAGCGATAACATTTTAAGAAAGCCGGGAAAACTCGACGGAGCCGAATTTGAAGATATGAAAATTCACACCAGTATCGGAAAACAGATAGTAGAAAAAGTTGAAATACTGGCAAAGGAAAGCGACTTCCTGAAATACGCGAAAGTATTTGCCGAAACTCACCATGAATGGTGGGACGGTTCAGGTTATCCGCAAGGGTTAAAGGGAACCGAGATTCCTCTTCTGGGACGCATCATGGCAATTGCCGATGTGTACGATGCGCTTGTTTCCACTCGTCCTTATAAAGTAGCCTATTCCCACGAAGAAGCGGTACAGACAATCATCGAGGGCAAAGGAAAACAGTTTGAACCTGCATTGGTTGATATATTTGTAGAAGTCGCCGATCAATTCAGGGAATAGCAAACGACAGGGGCGGATTTTGATAATCGGAATTGATATTGGCAGTACCACGACAAAGGCTGTATCCATTGAAGACGGAAAAGTTACAAAAAAAATCAAGACAAAGGCGTTAGACGCTGTTACTGCGGCGACAGGCGCGTTTGGCAAAATAGTTCTTGAAAACAATATAAAAATAAAAGATATTGAAAAAATTAAAATTACCGGCGCAGGCGCGCATAAAATAAAAGACGATATTTTCGGCATCCCCACCGGCAGAATAAACGAGTTCGAAGCTATCGGCGTTGGCGGAATGTTTTTGTCAGGCATGAACAATATAATAATTACAAACATCGGCACGGGGACTGTCATAATTGAAGCCGGAGAGCGCGGTATTTCTCATTTTGGCGGTTCAGGCGTTGGAGGCGGTACAATACTGGGGCTGGCAAAAAAACTCCTGCCCGTTGCCGAGTTCAGCGACATTATGGAACTTGCAAAAACCGGAAAATTAAATCAGGTTGATCTTTTACTTGGCGACATCACGGATACCGGCATAAGTTTTTTAAGCGGCGAGAGCACCGCCTCCAACTTCGGCAAAATGCTTGACACCGCATGCTCAGGCGACATAGCCCTCGCTATTATAAATATGGTTTATCAGGTAATAGGAATGCTTTCGGTCTTTTCGGCACGCGCAAAAAATTACAGCCGTGTCATTGTTACAGGCAACGGCAGTAAAAACCCGATAGGGCAAAAAGTGCTAGCCGACATTACCGCCATGTATGGAATTGAATTTGTTTACCCCGAATGCGCCGAATATACGACCGCCATCGGAGCAGGTCTTTCAAAAAATTCAAATTAAATTTATCCGCGAAGACCTCACGCGAAGGCGCTAAGGCGCGAAGGAGCGCAAAGGACTTTTTCGGAGATTTTCACGCAGAGGCGCGGAGACGCTAAGGCGCAAAGAAAGAGAAGAAAATAAATTTATCCGCGAAAACCTCACGCAGAGGCGCTAAGACGCTAAAGCGCGAAGAAAGAGAAGGGGGAAGAATTTTACCACGGAGTTGCGCGGAGGGTAACACAGAGTTACACGGAGGAGTAGAGAAAAGATAAGGGTTGGTTTTTTAATAATTGACGATACGCTATATATGGTGTAGTTTGTAAGCAGGTACACTAGACGAATTAGGTGTCAGGCACCATTGCCCTTTGCGCAAATGGCTATTGTCTCATCCTGAAATTTTTGTCAATAAGAGTAGGTCTAGTTTTATAATCGCTCCAATCTCCTTTATCATAACGATTATCCGAACGGACCCATACGGTAACATCTGTTTTATAATGAATAAAATCCGGTTCTTCGGCAATGATAGTATAGACAGCCCTAGTATATATCCAATGGTTAAAACAAATCAATTCTTCTTCTGATATTTTTGTACCGATATACAAATCATAATTAATAGTAATTTCTGCTTTTTCTTTTTTGTTATTACGCAAATCATTTAATTCCTGCGTATATTTTAGATTCCCTCTTAAAGAATTGTTAACGGCACAAGGTAAAAAAGAAACAAAGATACCAGGAAACAGCCTTTCTGTTACATAGCCAGTACTATTTCTTTTTTCCAACATATTTACAAGCAGTTTGTATTCATCCGGAGTATCGTTGTTATAAAATTTGTATTCATGATAATAGCTTTTTTGGTTCGTGTTTTGAACATGATCATTCAGGTCTGATATAGAAATAGATATATTTGAATCATTATAGTCTTGAGGTATATAATTAAAAAAAGGCGGAGTATCAACCATTAAATCAAAAAAATTATCGGCGTTTATAGAAGGATCAGGATCGATGTTTTTAAAATGTCTACGATTAAATATATCATCATAATAATAACGTCTTCTATATTCACCGTTGGTTACGTCAGCATAAAAACCCTCTACTATGTTACCGTCAATATCTGTATAATAAAGATATATTTTTCCGTTACCTTTGAATTGTGTCCCGTCCTCGTTGTAAAGCTGAATGCTTGTATATTCATATTTAATTTCAGATTGTCTTTCATAGGTATAAAACAGGTCGCAACCAGCTGTAAACATGAAAAAAAGAAAAATAATAATTATTGGTAATTTGTTCTTTGTTAACATTGCTTGCATCTCCTAATTATGAGGGCAGTCATGTTCATGATAAAGACAGAAACGAGCTGTTAATACATTTGAATGTGCCTCTTCTTCTAATGATACTAAATATATATCTAAATTAATAAAAAAGCAAGGTAGCGGTTAGATTTTTTCTCGAGGACAATACTGTATTTCGACATATTTTACTTTACAATTGTATAGTAAAATATGTTGGACTCGCAAAGGTGCCTGACACCCAAATCGTCTAGTGTACATGATTACACACTACACCATATATAGCGGTATTGTCAATTATCAAAAATATTTTCCCCGA
>JGI24698J34947_10002339_pt1 | contig 10195 bp, 8 predicted proteins | sample TergutMp193P3_FD_34947 | JGI IMG/M metagenome (IMG submission 34947) | reverse complement strand
GAAAGGCCGTGCCGAGAGCCTGAAGCAAATATCGGATTACGCCGAAAAAGTAGGCTCAGACGTCGGTTGGCTTGTGATCTTCGATCGTAGCCCCAAAAAATTATGGGGTAAAAAAATTTATATGAAAAAAGAAACTGTAAATGGAAAAAAAATCACCGTGGCCGGGTGTTGAGATACGTGTAGAATCAGCAACTCAACGTCACATTGTCTTGCGATATATTATGTAAACTAAACTACGTAACCCCTTGATTTTCAACGACTTAGCAATGTCGCATAATGAAGATTTTGTAAACGTGGCGTCCGGAGTAGTCAAGTTAAACCCAAATACCTATCCCCATTGTTATCCGAACTCCTCTACAATCTCGGATTTCCACTCGCCAATATTACGCTGTTCGTGGTTGAAGTCTACGCCCACCTTAAAAAGGGTCTTATCTTTACATTTCCACGCCAGAAGGTAATCCTTTTCTTCTATTTGCGCTAACGCAGCGTCTGCCGTTTTGTCCAATTTGAACTCAAAACAGTAGACAAACCGCTTCGTCTCAATAAGCGCGTCTATACGGCCAGCCGCTGTCCGCAACTCGGTACGGCAGTTGAACCCTAACATCGTAAATATCAGGTGTACCGCTGTTTGGTAGTAATTTTCCGTCTCCTTAATTATGTCGTAGGGGATTACGGCGAAAAAACTGCGCAGAACTTTTATAGCGTCTTCCGGGCTGCCTCTCAGCAATGCCTCCGTCAGCTTCGTATTTAAGTTGCCAGCAACTTCATGGTTCGATTTCGTGTATTGCTCCACTAACGACGCCGTAAACGACGAACTGACCTCATTATTGGGAAAATTCAACCGGTACACACGCAATTCCTCGTTATAATCCGTTATGGTCAGATACCCGGTCTGGTACAGAAGCGGCACCGCGTTCATGTTTTCGCTGTCGTATCTGCGAAAGTCTTCCTCTCTGACGCTCAAGGCACCCAACTCAGAAATGTTTATCTTTTGCCTGATAACCAAATCTACCAAAAAGGCAGGCGTGGCCGTTTCATACCAATAGGGAGAGAATTTGCCGTTCTCGTTAAAATGATTCAGTAGACCGAATGGGTTATATATAGTAAGCGGTTTCTCCGAAAACCGATAGCCATTGTAATAACGGCGCAGGTTTTCCATGTATTCTTCACGATTCCGGCCAGTCTCTTCCAACACCTCGTCTATCTCAGGCCCGAAGTTCTGTTCCAATTCCTCTTGTGTCAAGCCGCAAATGTCAGCGTAACGGGGGTTAAGGGTTATATCGGTCATATGGTTCAGGTCGGAAAACACGCTTATACGGGAAAATTTGGTCACGCCGGTAAGGAACACAAACCGCAAATAAGCATCGGAAGACTTTAAAACACCATAAAATCCCTTGAGCTCTTTTCTTATCAGGTCGTGAATTGACGACTCGCTCAGTGTATCCATCAATGGTTTATCGTATTCGTCAATAATCACTACCGCTCTTGCACCGGCATTGTCGCTTGCTTTTTGTATTAGGTATTTAAATTGACTGATAATATCCGTATATACTGGTGTAATTCCGTGCTTACCTGCCTCTCTCTGCAATTCGTAATTCAACGCCTTATGAAGCGCTTCCACACCGCTCGAATACACTTCGGCATTTAAATCCAACCTAATCACTGGGTGTTTTTTCCACTCCCAGTCAAGGGAATCTATGGCTAAAACCGGACGCCCCGCTATTTCACCGAACAACTCCCGCCTACCCTCAAATATCGCTCCCAACGTCGAGCATAAGAGCGACTTCCCGAATCGGCGCGGACGCAACAGAAAGACCGCCCCGCTCGATTCGCTTATAAGACGATGAATACGTGCTGTTTTGTCCACATACACAAAACCGCCTTCTCGTATCTTCGCAAATTCCTGTATGCCGATTGGTAATAGTCTCATATATACAAATTACTATATGTCAAAAAACAAAATCAAGCCTCGCAAGCATTTTTTCATTACAATCGCACGACCTATAACTAGCCAAACAGCTCAAGCAATATTTATTTACTAAAATGGCATACTTTTCAATATCAACTACCTTAACCGCCAAACTAACGAGATGAGAAGTGATTTTTGCGAAAAATTTACTTTTTGTCAAGTGTGCGGCCAGATTGCCATGTGTTTTGGATCGGAACGTAACACTTGTGAAAAAAAACCAATAAATTGGTGGTTTTGTGCTTCTGCCTGTAGCAACAGGCTGGGGGAAACCGCCACACCGACAGAATTATAATTGGACGATACAATTCGGCAAACTCGCGGCACGGCAATATACTGCGGACGGTTCCCTCCATCAGCCGTACCGACTCGCTACATTTTGACCGTTACAATTTGAGAATGTCATTAACTGTTAGGTCGATTATTTTCGCGACACCTCACGTTAAATCTCCACAAATAATGAATTTAATAATCTTCTTTATCGGTCTCCACCGGAACGCTTTATCTCGCCTAGAATCTCTTTATTGTCAGGGTCAAGACGGCGAGCGCGGTCAAGGCGCTTCATATATTCGCTATCATTTTTTTGCGCTTTTGCTACATTAGCTAAACTCAGTTCAGCTAATGTACACCCCGGCAAAACAGATGACATATTGCCTGATTTTCCATTATATCACAAATGGTTTGTTCACAGCAGTAAGTTATTTGTATATGGTAACGGTAGAATATTATGTGCTGACGGCAGCCAGTCGGTATCGCATCCGTTCTCGGAAATCTTTAACAGCAATTCCGACTATATTGGTGATATAAAGAGTTTAGCGGTTCATCCCACGTTGCCGTTTGGCGTTATGATTGAAGACCATGTTTCGGGCAATATTTCTCACCAACTGACGGCTGTATGCTGGGAAGCCAATAAACCGAAGGGGCAAATCGTTACGTTCCGTGACATATTCGAGCCGCTTGCGCCATTTTTCGGCCTGAAGCGCATGGCGTTTGCCTACCAAAGTTTTTCTCCGGTGGGAAATTGGTACGTAGTCGGGTGCCTCACGCCGGAGGCGGCAGCGGCACCGGAAGAACCCAAAGACCCGTTCTTTATAGCCATCCCCGTCGATGACGAGCGGCCAAATTTTCTTGTCGTTGAGAAACTTGTCGTACTCGGTCAAGTAAAGAATATGACTTCGCTGGCGTGGACGACCGGCCCGGCGTCATACGTAGTCTCCACCGGCGAGTTGCTTCACAAATGGGATTTGGACGAACTTCCCGTAGCTCGCGAGTTTGTGGTTCCGGCAGACGGCGGGAAGGTGAAGGGAAAGCCTATTTTCCGAAAAATCAAGGACTTACTCAGGTTATGGCCGTTTTAGAGGGATGAACCCTGTCGTTCTCATCCTGACACTGACTGCGGTCAGTAGGGGCAGGGTGTGGCGCAGTTCGTGGGTGGAGGCAGGTTGAACGTGAAATTTTGGCAGAAAAATGAGTATTTAATATATATTATATGTCAAACATTGCCAACTCGTTGGAACTTGCCTGTCTGCCGGATAACCAGTGTGAGTTATCTCTATAACCCTGCAATTCTATGTCAACCACGTAGGTGAAGCCCCTCGGAATCCCTCAAATTGACGTAATATAAGGGTTTTTTGGGGGGTGGAATTAAATTTTTTAAAAAATCGTCAAAAATATTGACACGGAAAATCGCACATATATTATATTGACGGTGGAGAGTTAGAGGGTGATTTTGTGTTATTAACGTTGTTTCGGATTGGGAATGGATAAAACCAGTGTAAGCACGAATCGCGAGCTTGAACATACTAGCGCTGATTGAGTGAAAATCAGACTATCATGGTGGAGTGGTATCTTGTAATTACGAGATGAAAGAGTGGGGAATATTGTGGAATTATTCGTGTCTGTCCCCTAAGAATTTAAACTTGGAAAATCTGAGATCATCATGAAGGAGGGGTATTTATGTTGGGATTTGAACAGCAAGTATCAAAACCGATTTATGCACTTGTGAACGTTGAGGATTTATTGGGAGAGGGAGATGCTACTACCGAATGGGAAAGAAATAGCGTCCCGAAAGAGTGTTTTATTCACATAAGATCTTATGACTATTTTAAGGATTATGGAAAACTTTACTTATTTGGACGAAGAGGAACTGGAAAAACATCAATACTGAGGATGTTAAAATATGAATTTGAGAAAGAAAATAATGGAAGAGCGCGATATTCGTATGTTTCTCTTATTGAACAGAACGAAGCTTACGATAAAATAGCTAACTCTCTACGTAAAATAGATAGGAACGAAATCCCGCGTGCGGAAATGGTTAGAATGATTAGTCAGGAGTGGAAATGTATATTAAACGTATATGCGATGTTTAGGGTAGTGGAAGTAGAAGAGAAAATAAAAAAGGGATCGTTACCTAAATGCGTGAAGTATCTCAAAGCCTGGAAATTACTAGATGGACGTGTGGATATACCTACGATGATAGACAATGCGTATAACGACGTTGCGAAAAAAATAGGTGGTGGGGTGAGTGAGTATATGCAAATCGGAATGTTAATCAACTCTTTAACTAAGGAACTTTTTGGGCCAAGTTACAAAGAGGCGATGAAAGAACTAGGCAGTTTTTTAGAGTCAAACAACCGAAATTGCTTAATAATGGTTGACTCATTGGATAAATATGATATACGGGATGAAATTACAAACGGTGTCGTTAGTGGGTTGATGGATGCTAGCTTTAACTTTTTCCAAAATAGCAAAACAAACCGAATTTATGCGAAAGTAGCTTTACCTTCAGAAATATATGGGTGGATAAACATACAGAATAAAGGTAAGATAGAGAGTAGGATAGTCTTCATATTTTGGGGTTTTAAAGATTTAGTTGTCATGTTAGCCAAGCGACATTATGTGAAAGTAAAGGGGGGATGCCCCAAAAATAACGAATTTCAGTTGTTGGACGGATATGAGGAAGCGTGTGCATATCTTTATAAGTTCTTACCTAAAGAAATAACTAGTGAAAATTTTGGGCCGGTTGGAACACTTTCTTACATGATACGCCATACACAAAAAAAACCTAGACAAGTTATAGCGATGTTTAACACGGTATTGACCGAAGCGTTGGGGCCGAAGAACAGTAAAGATGATATGAAAATAATTGATGAAAAACTGGTAAAGGACGGTGTACATGCACGTTTAGATATACTTGTAGATGACGCAATAGATGTATATTCGAGTCTTTACCGAAACGCAGATAAAATAATTAAACGCGTATTAACTGGAGCAAAAAGTTACTTTACATATTCAGATTTAGATAAATATTTGCAAGAGGTCAACGCATTAGTGGAGGAAGAAAGAAAAGAGAATCCTGATATTAGTGGTTTAACAAAAGAAGAAGTCAAGAGTTTATTAATAGAATGTGGAGTAATTGGTGTAATTGCGAATGACGATATAACCAAAGAACGTTTTGTGGACGTGAATTTCGAGTATCAAAAGAAAGGAACGCTATCCTTTGGGACTCGAAATATGTTTGCCGTCCATCCGATGTTTTATCAGGAACTTGAAATTATGGTTGATAGAAGCAAGTTCATATGTCCTAAGCCTAGCGAAGAAGAACAAAACGAATTAATAAGAAGTATAGAAGAAACGGGTGGAAGATAAATCTCCACTGGATAGATAGGGAAGACCCAAACTAAACGTATCCAATAACAGTGTGTAAATTTCCGAATTTGAGGTAGAAATCTGATTTTTCCGACAGATCCGCAATTAAATTTTCTCCCGTTGTTCAGCATCCGGCCACGGTAATCTCTTTCCCGTTTACGGTTTCTTTTTTCATATAAATCTTATCGTCCCAAGATTTCCCTGCGTCACGGTCAAATATAACAAGCCAGCCGGTATTTGAGCCGACTTTATCCATATAACTTAATATTTGTGTCATACTATCGGCGCGGCTTTTTTCGTTTTGCAAAATCTTCAATTCTATCGGATACTTCCGCTCGTTGTACACTACGCACAAATCAGCCTGTTTTGTACCTAATGCCATCTCGCGGAGGACTTGCCCGCCGCCGTTCACGACCCGCTGCAAAAACGCCTGCATAACTAATTGCGGGGCGGCCTCGTCGTACTCATAAAAATCCTTTCTATAGCGGCCTTTCCATATCTCGCTGTTCTCGCGCCAGTGCGCTTGAAAATCTTTTATCAAATAATCCATATCGAATTGGCCGTCTTTAAGATAGCGCGGGAGGGCGTAGTCTTTGTGCATGTCTCTTATGGCGTCTTGGGTATCCCAGTTTAGGGTTCTTATGATAAGCTCCGCGTAAATGGGGTTTGCCGGTTCGGTCTTACCGCAGTCGTCCCTTATAAGCCCCAAGTCTCTCACGAACTGATAATCACTATTCAGGCGCTTGTTCGGAACGTCGCCGCCGGTAATAAGGGGAACTATAATATTACGTACCCTCGGCTCTTTCAATCTCTCCAAAAGGCTGTCGAAGTGCGTCCCCCATTGCAGAATAATGTTTTGGATGGCCTGTTTTGCCAAATTCTTGTTTATTGAAATGGAATAGTCTTTTTTGGTGATTTTTTCCACGCACTCGCGGGCGACGGCGTTTACGAGCCACGGCTGGCCCTGCGTCTGCTCAAAAACGTGTTCCGCCGCCTGCGGTTCAAACGCCTGTCCCGTTTCAGCCGTGTGCTGCGCGTAGAGTTCGGCGACTTCCGCTTGCGTGAAATTCCTTAAACTAAAACTTTCCGTCATAATATTAAACGGGCTCGCGCTTCCAAGAGTTTCGGATTCCGAGCGGATGTGGGCTTTATAGTCCCTGATATTACGCATCCCGACGAGAGCGATGGAATGAACGAACGGCTCTCTACCCCTACATACGTATCCCTCCCGCAACTGTCTCAAAAACGTTATCAGCGTTCCGTTAGACAAACAGTCCGCTTCGTCAAAAAATATGACTAACGGCTTATCCAGCGTCCGGCAGTAGTTCGCGAGCGCCCTGTTTAGTACGCCGGAAAAATCGCTGTAGTTGGCGTTTTTAGCGAACCCTTCCGGCAATCCGTGGCTTTCGATGCGGCCCGCTATCCTGTTGACTATCCCCGGAATCCCTATTGCGGGTTCAGTCAACTCTTGTATGGTTTCCAGCGAGCAGTATATGGCGTAATAATCGCCTTTGGTATTTATGGCATCGATCAATCCCCAAAGTAGCGTAGTCTTCCCGCTTTGCCGCGCCGCGTGGATGACGAAATAATTCTTGCTGTCGATAAGATTCATCAAATCATCGCCGATACCGCGCAACGGGTCGAGCATATAGTGTTCGCCCGGCACGCATGGGCCGGCTACGTTAAAATGGCGGTTGGACATAGGTCAAGCCTACCTGTTTTTAGGTGATTATTTTCCTGCGTTGATAACTCCCCCCGTCATATTACTACCAACGAAGGGTATTTTACGGTTACGCTATGTTCATTAATAAAAATAATATTTTCCATAATAAAGATACGTTTTTTTCAGAGAAGTTGTCCTTTTTGAGTCTCAAAAAGTTATATTTATATTATGAATATCCCAACCCCTACTCCCAGTTCCGAAGACCGTAAAGGCGTGGCTTCCCGCCTCGTCGCGTCGCCGTCAATCGACCTTCCAAAAGGCGGGGGGGCGCTGAAGGGTATTGACGAGAAGTTTCAGTCTAATCCGGCGACGGGGAGCGCGTCGTTTTCCGTCCCGCTGCCGCTGAGTCCGTCGCGCGGCGGGATCGTTCCTGAGATAGAGCTGTCCTACGATTCCGGTTCGGGCAACGGCCCGTTCGGGCTTGGGTGGTCGCTGCCGCGGTTCCCCATATCTCGCGCAAAACGGACAAGGGTCTGCCGCGGTATCTTGATAATGAAGAGTCTGACGTCTTCGTGATGTCCGGCGCGGAAGACCTTGTCCCGACCGGAGAAGCCCGCGAAGCAGGGGAGTGCCGCGTCCGTCTTTACCGTCCCCGCGTGGAGAGCGGATTCGCGCGTATAGAGCAGTGGAGAAATAGCGTAACCGGCGTCATCCATTGGCGTACAATATCAGCGGATAACACGACCCGTATCTACGGTGAGATGGCGCAGGCCCGCGTATCCGACCCTGCCAACGACAAGCACATATTCAAATGGCTGTTGGAGTTCAGCCACGACGGAAAGGGGAGCGCGGTATCGTACCGGTACAAGAACGAAGACGATGTTGGGCTGGACGGCATAGTATACGAACGCCGCCGTTTGAATGGTAACGTTCTTTGCACAAATCGCTACTTAAAAAGTGTAGTTTACGGTAATGTAACCCACTTTAACGGCGTCGACCGCCACGCGGATTATCATTTTGAGGTTGTATTCGACTACGGCGAGCATAATATTAATAACCCTCATCCCGACGACGACAACGATTGGCCGGTTCGTCCCGATCCATTTTCGGATTACCGCGCCGGGTTTGAGATACGCTGCCGTAGACGCTGCGAACGTGTTTTAATGTTTCATCGGTTTGACGAACTTGGGGATGCGCCTTGCCTCGCGCGTTCGGTGGATTTTGCGTATGGCGGCAACGATTCCGACATATCGCTGTTGACGCAGGCGCAGCAGAAAGGTTATATCCGTACATCTGCCAATACCTACGAATCCAAATCTTTGCCGGCGATGACGTTCGCGTATCAGGCGCACGAGTGGAACGGCAGAGTCCGCGAGCTTGATACCGGCAGCCTGTCCGGCCTCCCTGCGGGCCTTGCGTCCGAGGGCGGCCATTTCCTTGACCTGTACGGCGAGGGCCTTTCCGGCGTTTTGTCGGAAGTCGGCCAGGGCACCTCGGAGGCGGCAGGCTCGGCCCGACTACCGCGCTACGCAGCCGCCCGTCCACGGGCAGAGCGGCGGGTATTCAGGAACTGGAGGGCGATAGCGAAAAATATCTAGTAGATTACGCCGGGGACGCCCCAGGATTTTACCGCTTTGAAGACGGCAAGGCGTGGATGCCTCATCAGACATTCCGAACGCTCCCCAATATTGATTTCAACAGCCCGAATGTGAGGACGCTTGACCTCGACGGCGATGGCCGCGCTGACTTACTTGTAGACGAGGGTAATGCGTTTATTTACTACCGCAGCGATGGCCGGAACGGATTTAAACTGGAATCCAAGTTCATAAAGGGCAATGACGAAGATAAAAGCCCGCGTATAATCTTTGCTGACTATGAGCAGACGATATTCCTTGCGGATATGAGTGGCGACGGCCTGACGGACATAGTGCGGGTGCGCAACGGCAGCGTGTGTTACTGGCCGAACCTCGGCCACGGGCGTTTCGGGGCGAAAGTTTGCATGGAAGCAAGCCCAATGATGGACCGCCCCGGCCAGTTCAACGAGACGCGGGTGAAGCTTGCGGATGTAGACGGTTCAGGCGCGGCAGATTTGATATATATCAACGCACATGAAATTTCCGTGTGGCTTAATAAAAGTGGCAACGGGTTCACGAAAGAAGCGCGTAAGTTTAGTCTACGTTCGGACAACCTGACGCAAATATCCGTCCTTGACTTTTACGGCCTGTATCGTGTGGTCGTCTCCGCTTCCGATGTATACCGGACGTTCTATGTGTTACATCGACTTGATGGGTGGCAAGAAGCCGCATTTGATGACCGGATACGACAACGGCAGACTCTTTCTCCCTTTTATAACGTTAGATTAATAGGAGAGAGTATTATTTTATTCTCTCCCTTTCACGTTAATAATATAAAAACAATTTTTACGGAAAAGACTCACAACACTTCCTTTTGAGCATTAAGTATCCTTGCGTACTGTAAATTCTTTCTGCCCCTCTCAATACCTTTTTTATCCCAAAGAAAACCATCTGAAAAGACATAACGAAATTTGAGACCTTTTCTATTCATAGCATATTGAAAAGTAATAACTTTACCATTTCCCGTCATTATCTCTTCGCCTTCATGTGGCTCGACAAATTTAGATGATTTAAGTTTTTCATTTGTTTCTTCGTAATAAGGATAATGCTCATTATTTCCCCAACCCACAAGAGGGTCTTTTAACCATTTTTTCGGCAATCCTGATAAATCGGAGGGGCCAGATTCTAATCCACTATCTTTATAGCCATAACACTTGTCTTTTTTATCATAAGCGATAAGAGTCTGCAAAATATGTCTACGAACCGTTCCGTCACTCTTGGTATTTTCTAACAACCACCACTTTCCATTAGAAGTATGATCAATAACTTTAAGACTATTAACCT
>JGI24698J34947_10002338_pt1 | contig 10195 bp, 9 predicted proteins | sample TergutMp193P3_FD_34947 | JGI IMG/M metagenome (IMG submission 34947) | reverse complement strand
TTCCCTATTGTTTTTCTCGTTTTCCTGCGGAAAACTGCGAAAAACTATAATAAAGTAGCACTGATTTATTCTCGGTTGAATAAATCAGTGCTTCCTTAGGTGCTCAGCCGGTACAGCGCGTATTGGTTAAGCGAGACCCCTTCTTTTTCGGCTTCCATAGCAAGGCGGGCATGAAGGGTCTTGGGAATGCGGAGGACAAACTTGCCGCTGTATTGGCTTTCGTCAGCGGGCTGCGGAACCGGAAAGCCATTTTCAAGTTTCGTCTCGATCCACCCCTCCATAGCTTCGCGGATATTTTCAAAGGCTTCCGCATAAGTATCGCCGTGGCTCATACAGCCGTCAAATTCCCTGACTGTGGCGAAGTAGTAGGAACCGCTCTCATCGGTAATGTGCTGAATGACTATGTGATACGGAAGTTCCAGATATTCTTGTGCCTTCATAATTTCCCCCTGTTAGTTTTTCTCCCCGATACGTTCAAGTATTTCGACAACATACGCTTTTTTAAGCGGATTTTTGTCAAGGATCGTGATAACATCCCCGCTTTCGTTCACATAATGGCAGTGCGATCCGTTCTGACGGGCAAAGCGGTAACCTTTCGCATTCAAAACCTTCCCAGCTTCCTGTTGGCTGATTCCGTTGGGCTGGTTTTTCATTTTGCTGATAAGTTTTTCAACGCTTGCCATGTTTTTATAGTATCACATTTGATACTATATGTCAAAAGGAAAATTGCATGTTTTTCAGAGAAAGTCTGTGTCCGTGGTTTATCCCTGGACTTATCCCCTCCCCCTATAGGGAAAATCCCCTATAACACTCCTCATTGATACATCTTATACTGGTAACTAACTCTGATAAAAAAAGGAGAAACCATGAAAAAAACCATTTTTTGCACCGGTGTGCGTATAGTTTGCGCCTGCGCCTGCTTCGTGCTTTTTGCCTCCTGCTCCAAAAAGCCCTCTTCGCGCGTTTTCAAAGATACCGACCCGGCCTATCCTATCAATATTTCGGTATTTTCTATGGCCGGCCAGTCACAGCCGCCCTCAAATAACCGAATATACAAATGGATAGCGGAGAATCTCAACGTCACCTTTACCTGGGATATTCTGGTGGGCGACAAAGACCAGAAAATCGGCGTTATGATTGCCGGCGGCGATTATCCCGATATCCTCCACGTTGACAGCCCCAAATTCTACGAGGCGGGGGCGCTGCTCCCCCTGGATGAGTTAATCGATACATACGCCCCCCGGCTGAAAGAACACTACGCCGAGGCGTGGGAAAAAATGAAGGAAGACGACGGCCATGTGTATACCCTTCCGGTATGGGGCGTGGTATCGGGCAGGGATCACAATGTCTGGTACGGCGATTCCGCCATGTGGGTGCAGAAAGAAGTGCTCAAGGAGTTCGGCTACCCCAAAATAAAAACCATCGACGAATATTTTAATCTGCTCGCCCGTTATAAAGAAAGATACCCCACCATCGATGGTATGCCGACCATCGCTTTTACGATCCTTGCCTATGACTGGCGCTCGTTCTGCCTGATAAACCCGCCGAATTTCCTCGCCGGTTTCCCCAACGACGGCAACGGCACGGTTGACCCGGAAACCCACGAATACCGGCTTTTCCTGTATCAGGATATATCAAAACGCTGGTTCAAAAAACTCAACGATATGAACGCCATCGGCATTATTGACCGCGCCTGCTTTGTCGATAACTATGACCAGTACCTCTCCAAAATAGCGTCCGGGCGGGTGCTGGGTTTTCACGACCAAACATGGCAGTTTCAGCAGGCGGAGTATTCGCTGACGAATCAGGGCAGGCATAACCGCACCTACGCGCCGCTGCCCGTTGTGTTTGACGAGTCGATCCGCCCCTGGTACCGGAACCGCCGCCTTCCCAATGTGGGGATGGGCATTGGCATCAGCGTCAAGGCGAAAGACCCGGTGCGCATTCTCCGCTTCTTGGACGCCCAGCTTGATGACGAGGTTCAAAAGATCATTACCTGGTACGGTTTTGAAGGCGAGGATTACCAGCTGGACGAAAACGGCGTGCCCTACCGCACCCAGTTACAGCGGGATCAGCAGGAGGACGAGGTGTGGAAGCTCCACAATCAGGCCCACCTGTGGCGCAGTCACAACCCCAAAATCGAGGGTTCCTTTGCCGACGGCTGGCCGAGCAATATCAACGATCTTTACGGCGAAAGGCAGGCTACCATGAAGGCGGAAGACCGGGAGCTGTGGGCGGCGTACGGCGTCGAGAGCCACCCGGAACTGATGGACCCGGACCCGCCGCCTAACCCGGTGTGGTTCCCCGCCTGGCAGATAGAGCCTCCCGACGGTTCGGAAGCCCAGATTGCGCTGAAACGGGCGGAAGAAATCTACCGGAGATATCTCCCCCGGATTATTTTGAGCAGGCCCGACCAGTTTGAAAAGCTCTGGGAAGAGTATGTGGGAGAATTGGGCAAAACAGGAATCGAGAAATACGAAGCCTTTATGCAAGCGGGTATTGACAAGCGTATTGAACGATGGAGTCCTAAAAACTAAATCATGAAAAAAAACTATCTTGAGCGGGTTATAACCCAGCGGCAGCTCATTTTTATGTCCCTGCCGCTGATCTTGTATGTGATACTTTTTTCCTACGTTCCCCTGTGGGGATGGAGTATGGCGTTTCAGAATTACCGGCCCGCCCGAACCTTCTTTGAGCAGGAATGGGCGGGATTAACGTGGTTTAAGTTCCTGTTTAGCGACCCTGGCTTTTTGCGGGTATTGCGGAACACTCTGGCGATGAGCATGATTAACATGGTGCTGGGCTATGTGTCGGCGATTTCATTGGCCCTGCTGCTCAACGAACTGAAAAACGTCGGGTTTAAGCGAATCGTGCAGACCATTTCCTATCTGCCCCACTTCCTTTCATGGATTATCGTTACCGGCCTTGTGGCGTCAATGCTGGCGCTGGAAAACGGGGCGATTAATGATTTCCTGATGGCGTTGAAGATAATCAAAGAGCCGATTTTGTTCCTCAGCGAGCCGCGGTACTTCTGGGGCATTGTCGGCGTCACCTATGTCTGGAAAGAAGTGGGCTGGAATACCATTATCTACCTGGCCGCCATAGCCGGAATTGACCCCACCCTGTACGAAGCCTCTGAAATAGACGGCTGTAACCGCTACCAGAAAATGTGGCATATTACCCTGCCGGGAATTAAGGCGACCATTATCATTCTGCTGATTATGAGCATAGGCCGCATTTTGGACGCGGGCTTTGAACTGCAATACCTGCTGAAAAACGGGCTGATTCAGGACGTCGCGGAAACCATTGACATTTACGTTCTTAAATACGGTATCCAAAGTTTCAACTACTCCCTGGCGACCGCCGCGGGAATGTTCAAAAACATCGTGAACGTAATGCTGATTTTTGCCGCCAACTGGCTTGCCAAACGCATCGGAGAGGAGAGGCTGATATGAACCTGAACCCTTACCTGAAATCAAGGGCGGAAAACGCCATTTTTGACGCCGTTAATTTGCTGTTTATGGCGATTATAATGTTTATAACGGTGTACCCGTTCTGGAATACCATTGCCGTGTCATTTAACGCCGCGGCGGACACCACCCGGGGCGGCATTACCTTTCGCCCCCGCGTATTTACCCTGCAAAATTACCGGGCGGTGTTTTCCTCGGGCGCGATTTATAACGCGTTCTTTATCTCCGTCGCCCGGACGGTCATTCAGACCGTGATGGGCGTATTTCTGACCAGTATGCTCGCCTACGCGCTGAGCCGCAAGGATTTTGTCTTTCGCAAAGCCTTTACCCTGGTACTGGTGCTGTCCATGTACATCAACGCCGGGCTTATCCCCAATTATTTTCTTATCCGCTCTTTGGGGATGATCAACACCTTTTGGGTGTACATTGTTCCCGGGCTTATCAGCGCTTTCAATTTTATCGTTATCAGGACTTATATGGCGAGCCTGCCGGAAAGTATTATTGAATCCGCCCGTATCGACGGCTGCGGGGATTTTGTTATCTTCATGAGAATTATTCTCCCCCTGTGCCTGCCCGTACTGGCTACCATCGCCCTCTTTATCGCCGTGGGCGCGTGGAACTCCTGGTTTGACACGATGATTTACAATTCCGGCAGGGTTAATTTGCACACCTTGCAGTACAAGTTGATGGAATACCTCCAGTCGAGTCAGAACCAGACCAAAAGCGCCGCCGCCATTGGCTCTATGGGCATGGCGCAAAACATGGCCGCCAGCATGGTAACGCCGGTCAGCATACGCGCCGCCATTACCGTCGTAGCGGCTCTGCCTATTTTGGTGGTGTACCCGTTCCTGCAGCGTTATTTCATTACCGGCATCAGCGTAGGGAGCATAAAGGAATAGGCTATTTAACCAGCCGCAGCACGCCGTAGAGCGAGGGGTCTTGCCAGGCGTTAGCGGTAATGTCGTTCCACATGGCGACGCTTTGGCGTATGCCCCGCGCCGAAGCGCCGTTAATTTGCAGATCAAACCCGACGAGCGCGCCGGCCTGCGGCTGAATGGTCTTCCAGGGGATTTGCGCGGTAACGGTATACGATTTTTCGGCAACGACCGTCCGCGATTCAAAGCCTTCTTCAACCGGCGCGGGGTTAAAACTGCGCTCATTGTCAAAGTTCACCCGGTACTGGCCGTCGTCTTTCTGCATGTAGCCTGCCTTGTGGTTGCCCTCGTCAATAAATATCTCAACGGAATCCTGCTCATGGGGAGTGGGGTTTGCCTTGTTCAATTCCGCGTTACTAACGGCTATCAGCACGTAGAGATTCTGTTCGTCCCACAATACCCGCGCCGTTCCCGACGCGCCCTCCCATGCCATAATATGCTGGTTCACGGAAATTTCCGCCGCCGTCCGCCACAGGGGGTCGGCAGTATCGAGGGAAGGCGAGCCGTAACGCGCCTCCGCCTGGAGCGGCTCCGTTTTATGGGCAAGGAGGCGGCTTTCGTTCTCCGCGAGAAAAGCGGCCGGGTCCAGCGCGCCAAAAAACGCCGGTTTCTCCCGCAAATCGCGGTCAAACAGGGTGGGGCTGGTCATCGACCGCCAGCTGGTGCCGTCGTCAAGTCCCCAAATCGTTACCCGGCCCAAAGCGCCGGCGTTCTCGCGGAACAGGGCAAAAAGCCGCGCGTAGACAACGCCCTGCAAAAGAGCCTGTTCCGCCGTAAGCGTATGACTCGCGCCGGCTTGCACGTCCAGTTCGGTAATGCTCACCTGTACGCCCAATGAGGCAAAACGTTGCAGCGCGGCGGCGACCTGTTCCATGTTGACGCCCACGCGGTAATGCCCCTGCATACCGATACCGTCAATAAGGGGCCTGCCCAGCACGTTGGGATTACGCTCGTTTATTTCCTTGACCATCTGGTACACCGCCAGGGACTTACCCGGGTTGTCCATGTTGTAGTCGTTGTAGTACAACAGCGCGTCCGGGTCGGCTTCACGCGCCGCCCTGAACACGATTTCAATATACTCCTCCCCTATGGCGTTATACCACGGGGCGCGCCGCAATGCCGACCGCCAATCCAGCGGGTTAGGCGGATTGTCAATAATCGCCTCATTGAGCGCGTCCCACGACACTACCCTGCCCCGGAAATGGCCGGCTACGGTTTTGGCGTGGGTGGTCAGGTTTTCAACCGCTTCCGCGCGGTCAATGCCCTCGCGGTTTAACCATTCGGGGGACTGCTGATGCCACGCCAGGGTATGACCGTGCACTTTCAGCCCCGCGTTCAGCGCCGCGTTGACCAGTTCGTCCGCAGCGTCAAAGGTAAATACCCCTTTTTCCCGTTGCAGGTGCATAGGCTTCATGGCGTTTTCCGCCGTTAAAATGTCAAAATGTTTGGTAAGTACGTCAAAGCGCGCGGTACCCAAATCACGGGGCGACATAATATTGCCCACGAGAAATAAGTCCTGATAATGCCTTTTAAGAACAGCGGGAACATCGGGCGCAATTACCGCACCCGGCGGCGCGCCTGTTTCCGGCGCGCCGTTATCGTACTCCTCCCGGATTGCCTTTGCGTCAGCTCGCGCGTACACCAGGAGGAGTAAAACAACCAATAATCGTTTCATTACGGCGCAACGTATTTTTCAGCCCGTTCCTGACGGATAATTTCCGCGCCGGAGAGCAGCCAGTCGGCGATACTGCTGTCCCATATACGGTCAAAATTCGCTTCAGGCGCGACAATCGACTGTACGACAAAAGCCCTGGATTTGTCTTGCAGGGTTTGGGCCAGCGGGCCGGCCGCCGTCAAGGGCGACGAAGGAATAATTACCGGGCTGGGTGCGGCATTGGTCATGGCGACATTGTACGCGTTCATGATCATCTCCGCCGGCCAGGGATAGGCGGTCGTCAGCGCCCTGATGCTTTCCTCTTCGGTTTCCAGAATAAGGCCGTTCATTATAATGGTATAGTCGATGTTCTGCGCGCTGTTCTGTATCCAGCCGTCAGGCGCCGAGGGGTTAAGTTTCGGCACGCCGTCAATCATTTCATGGACAATCCCCTCCGGCCCCACCTGGATAAAGTGGAAATTCTCGTAGCGGGAAAGCCAGTTGAGGTAGCGCATCGCCGCGTCGGGGTTTCTTGACGCTTTGGGGATAAAGTAATTGACCCCCGCCGGGTCGTAGGAAAGTTTATGGGTAACGCCGTCCGCGCTGGTCATGCAGTCAACGGCGATCCACTCGGCATCGGGGACGTTCTTGCGCAGATCGGAAAGCAGGCGGTCGCTCTCGCGGAACACCTGATCCCAGTTGTGGCCGAAAGCGCCCACCACGCCTGCGCGGATATTGTTATTCAAAATATCGTCATCGCGGTACAGGGGGAAGTCCTTGTCGATTAACCCCGCGTTATACATCCGGTTGAGGAAACGGATGCCTTCCTTGTAGTTGGGGAGCAGGTTATAACGCTCAACAACGGCGTTAACCCAGCGATCCCGGTACGAGACGGTCGGATCGAGAAACGATTCCAGAATGCTCCCCGCCGACCAGCGCACGTCCCAGTTCATAATATAGGGGATGACCCGGTCTCTGCCCACGCCGCCCGGATCGCGCTCCTTAAAGATAACCAAAGTGTTGTAGAATTCCTGGGTGGTTTTGGGAACCGGCAGGCCCAGCTTGTCCAGCCAGTCTTTGCGCATAAAGGTATTGAGCCGCGCGACATTCATGCGGCGCGCGGGCATGGAGAACACCTCGCCGGTTTTGACATTCATATTCCGGCGGATAAAGTCCCTGCCGGGCAACGCCTGATCGGGGCCGAGGAATTCTTTAAGGTCTTTGAGGGTGGTGTCGATATACGGGCCTACGTCGAACAGGCCGCCCTGCTCCGCCCAGCCGTTAATGTTGTCGATACTGTAGGTTACGCACACGTCAGGAGGAGTCCCCGCCGCCATCAGGTTGACCAGGGCTTCTTCTTCCCGCGCGCGCGGCACCGGTTCAAATTCGACAATAATATTTTCATCTTCCAGAATTTTTTTCTGAATCCACTGCGTCCATTTATTGTTGGTCGGGTTGGTTCTGCCGCCGTCGGTGCCGCGATCATACACTTCCACCTTGATCCGCGCCTTACCGCCATGTCCCGACCCTTTACAGCCTACTCCCGTGACGGCAAGGGCGCACAGCACAACGCCGCATAACAGTAACAATCGTTTGTTCATTACATTCTCCTTTGAATATAGAATAAAAATTAGCCCTTTACCGAACCGACGGTAACGCCGTGGATAAAGTAGCGCTGCAACCAGGGATACACCACCAAAATCGGCGCCGTAGCGATAATAACCGCCGCGGCCTTTAAGCCCTCGGCAGCCGCCGGAACGCCGCCGACAATGCCTTCCTGCGCGGCGATTTCTATTGAATTTTGGTTGTCAATGAGTTTATAGAGGAAAAGCTGTATGGGGTGGTACTTTTGCGCGGAGGTAAGGAACATCAGCGCGTCGGAAAAGCCGTTCCAGCGGCCTACCGCGTAGAACAGGGCCAACGTAGCCAAAACCGCTCCCGACAGCGGCAGATAGATGTTTATCAGTACGGTAAAGGGGTTCGCCCCGTCAAGCTCCGCCGATTCCCGCAGGCTGTCCGGCACCCCGTAAAAGAAACTCCGCAGGATGATCATGTTGAACACCGAAAGGGCGCCCGGCAGGATCAGTACCAGCGGGTTGTTCAAAAGGCCCAAATCCTTCATTAAAATGTAGTTCGGTATGATACCCGCGTTAAAGTACATGGTAAAGATGATCAGGACGTTGAGAACCCCCTTTCCTTTAAGGTTGTCGTAGATAAGGGGGAAGGCGCACAGCGTGGTTATAGCGAGCGAGATTAGCGTACAGAGAACGGTCAGGAATGCCGTCCAGACCATAGAGCGGGAAAAAGCCGGATCCAGAAACACGTAGGCGTAGGAATCAAGCGTGGGGTTTACCGGCAGCAACGCGACCTGCCGGTTTACAATCGCCAGCGGATCGCTTAAAGAACGGGCGAGAATGTTCAACATGGGGAACAGACATATCAATATTACCACCAGGTAAAAATAGGCAACAACCAGGTCGCCGCCTCTCCGTGAAGATTGACCAATCATAATAACCTCCTACCAAACGCCCCGCTCGCCGGCTTTTTTCGCTATAGCGTTGGCGGCGACGAGGAAGAGAACGCAGACTACGGACTGGAACAGCCCGATGGCAGCGGTCAGCGAGAACTGGCTTGACCGGATACCGACACGGTACACCATAGTACTGATAACGTCCGCTACCTGTAAAACCGTGGGGTTCATCAGGGCGTACGGGCGGTCGAACTCGCTGCCCAGAATGCGGCCCAGGTTCATAATCAGCAATATGACAATGGTGGAACGGATGCCCGGCAGGGTAACGTGCCATATCTTGCCCCACCGGTTCGCGCCGTCAACTTCGGCGGCTTCGTACAATTCCGGGTTAATGCCCGTAATCGCCGCCAGATAGATGATGGTGCCCCACCCCATTTCTTTCCACACGCCCAGGCCGATGTAGGTGCCGATCCACATCCCCTTGTTCATCAGGAAGTCAATCGGGCCAATGCCCATTTTTACGAGCATGATGTTGATAAGGCCGCTGCCGGGGGCAAAAAGCTGAATAGCCATACCCGCGATGATGATCCATGAAAGGAAGTGCGGCAGGTATATTATCGTCTGCGCCAGTTTTTTATAGTACTTGAAGGGGAGTTCGTTTAACAGAACGGCAAGGATAATCGGCGCGGGGAAACCCATGATAAGGTCAAGGATATTGAGTACCAGGGTATTGCGCAGGGCAAAGAAAAAGTCCCGCGACTGGAACGTCTCCGCAAACCACTTGAACCCTACCCAGGGCGAATCCCATACGCCCCGGAATATGTTGTAGTCCTTGAAGGCGATAACAATATTTGCCATAGGGATATATTTGAACACCAGGAAGTAAGCCAACGGCAAAACCAGCATCACATACAGCATCCACGTGCGCTGTATATATTGACTCCGCTTAAACAAATTCAGCGTCCGCGTAATCATATTATTTTCCATGATAACCATAGTATACCATAATTTGCCGTTGTACAAGATCAATTTTGGGTTTTTTCAAAAAAAAAATCCCCTCAAATAAGGCAGACATAATGGAAAATACCATGCTATACTCGTATAATATGCCCTTGAAACTCTCTCCATTGATAGGCGGCGGCATGGTTTTACCACAGGAAGCCGCCGTCCCCCTGCGGGGCGAAGCCGCGCCGGGAGCGGAAATTACCGTATCTTTTGACGGTAAAACGTACCATACCGCAGCGGATTCGCTCGGCGCGTGGCGGCTGTGCCTGGATAGCCACGCTTGCGGCGGCCCTTACGCCCTGGAAATAACCGGTTGTGGCGAAAAAATCGTATTAGATGACATTTACGTGGGCGACGTGTGGCTCTGCGCCGGTCAGTCCAACATGGAAATGCCCATGCAGCGCCTTAAAGACGACTTTCCCGAGGAATGGGAGCCGCCGGTGAACGCCCTTATCCGCCAGTTTAAGGTTCCCCAGGAGTGGGACTTTTCCGGCCCCCGGAGGGAGCTTTCCGGCGGGCGCTGGCAGGCCGCCAATGCCGAAACCCTCGACGAATTTTCGGGAACGGCCTGGTTTTTTGCCCGCGCCCTGTTTGAACAGCGCCCCACCCCCATCGGCCTGGTCAATACCGCCTGGGGCGGCACGCCGGTCGAGTCGTGGAT
>JGI24698J34947_10002336_pt1 | contig 10197 bp, 8 predicted proteins | sample TergutMp193P3_FD_34947 | JGI IMG/M metagenome (IMG submission 34947) | reverse complement strand
TCAAAACGCCACGGCGCGACAAGCATAGACGAATTCCGCAGACAGGGATACCTTCCCGAAGCGCTGATAAATTACATCGCGCTCCTCGGCGCGTCCTATGAGGAAGGAAAAGAAATTTATACGTTAGACGAACTTGCGCAGCGTTTCGATCTTGAAAAACTGAACAAAGCGCCCGCTGTTTTTGATTACAAAAAACTGGAATGGTACAACGGTCAGTACATCAGAATGAAAAGCGATGAGGAGCTTGCCTCTCTCTGCCTGCCCTTCGCGAAAGACGCGGGTCTTTTTAGCGGCGAGCCAACGCAGCAACAGCGCGAAGTATTCACCGCCGCCATGCCGCTTGTTAAAGAGCGTCTTGTTTTTCTGAGCGAAGTCCCCGAAAAAGTAGCCTACCTGTTCAAAGAGCCGGAGCTTCCGGCAGTAGAAGAGTTTATTCCCAAAAAGTGCGACCTTGCGAAAACTGTCGAACTTTTACGCATTGGGCTGGAACTGACGCGCCCGTTAGCTGAAATGCCGGACGACGAGAAGGCGGAGAGTTTTATCAAGGCGGAAGCGGAAAGGCGCGAAGTTAAACTTGGCGATTTAATGATGCCGATGAGAGTCGCGATAACGGGAAGCCGCGTAAGTCCGCCGCTTTTCGGTTCGCTTCGCATACTGGGGACGGAATGTTCTGTGGAGCGGGTGCGGAGGGCGTTGGGGAAATTGGAGAAATAGTGCAACTATGAAGAACAAGCTGATCACAGCAAACTACAGTAGCTTCGTACAGGAAATAAAACAGCGTATCCGTGCCGCGCAATATGAAGCATTAAAAACAGTTAATAAAGAAATGATTTTGCTTTATTTGGACATTGGCAAAACAATTGTGGAAAACCAGAAAAAGCACGGTTGGGGAAAGGCTATAGTTGAAACGCTGGCAAAAGATTTACAGGCTGAATTTCCGGGTGTTTCCGGCTATTCGGTGGACAATCTTTGGCGTATGCGTAAATTCTATCTGAATTATGCCAATAAACCAAAACTTGCACCATTGGTGCAAGTTTTAGCCTGGGCGCATAATATTGTTATTATGGAAAAATGCAAGGATGATTTAGCCCGTGAATTTTATCTGCGTATGACCAAAAAATTTGGCTGGACAAAAAACGTATTGATACACCAAATTGAAAATCAGAGTTATGAAAAAACGCTGATAAATCAAACTAACTTTAATAATACTCTGCCTGCGAAAGTTACGAAACAGGCAAAACTGGCAGTTAAAGATGAATATACGTTTGATTTTCTGGAACTGGCTGATAAGCATAGTGAAAACGAGTTGGAACAGGCAATGCTGGCAAGAATAAACCGTTTTCTTGTTGAAATGGGCGGTGTGTTTGCGTTTATGGGCAATCAATTCAGGCTGGAGGTTGACGGAGAAGAATATTTTATTGATTTACTTTTGTACCACCGTCGCCTGAAATGTATGGTGGCAATTGAATTAAAGATAGGAAAATTTATTCCTGAATATGTAGGCAAGATGCAGTTTTATTTAACAACGCTGGACGCATTAGTAAAAGAAAAATCTGAAAATCCGTCAATAGGGATTATCCTGTGCAAAGAGAAAAAACGTACCATAGTAGAATATGCTTTAAAAAACAGCAAAAAGCCGATAGCTGTAGCAAATTATCGCATAACGTCTACACTGCCAAAGGAACTACGCAAAGAACTTCCCAGCCCTGATCAGATACAACAGCTTTTGGTAGAGATAAAATAGCCAATATTAAATTGGCGATTTAATGATGCCGCTTCGGGTTGCGATAACGGGAAGCCGCGTAAGCCCGCCGCTTTTCGGCTCGCTTCGGATACTTGGGGCGGAATGTTGTGAAGAGCGGGTGCGGAGGGCGTTGAGCAGTTTGACTTAAATTGAGAAGATTTCTCGTACGCCAAAAAAACGCACGCGTGAGCGTGTAGATGATTAATGTATCATGGCGTAGGCCCAGTAAACGATTAATATTTTAATAATAGCTTTAGGCCGCAGGCGCGGAGGCACAGAGGTTTTTTTGGGGGAAAACTTAATTTTAATGAAAATAGTGATGAATATCTTCTATTTTTTTACCAGCTTTAGAAAGCGCTTCAAGTCCTACTACAAGAAATAAAATTGCAAGGGGAGCTAAAAAAAAGTAAAAACACGCAAAATATACCCCTTTCATTCTGTATACACAAAATGTAAGAATGATATGAGCAATACAACCAATAATAATAATAAAAATTAAAGGCATATTATTTTTGTAAATGTTAGATTTGTAATTTACTGTCGAATTGGAAGAATTTGACGCTGCCGGAATATTCTGCGTTGTAGTTGTGGTTAACCTTAATTCATTAAAAGCGTTTGTTAAGCGCAGTTTAGGTCATTTCATTTTCCATTATCATCTTCATCAAATTTATTGGTTCTGCTAATACTTGTAAGCCTTGAGGAGATTTCCCTTTTTCAAATATTGTTTGCCAAAAATCATTGTTCTGTTTACCCCCAAAAACAGTATTAGATAAATCTTTATTTATCCATACAGGAAGTATTGACAAATTTTTAGTAAATATTTCTATCTTACCCCATAAAGTTTCTGGAAATTTGTATTGAAATAATTTTTTTTCGTTATAATATTTGCTTGAATTCATTGTAAAATAATTCTTTATTATCTGTTCAATGCATTTTAACCAATTATATATTATTTCTTCTTTGCTCATTCTGTATGCGATCAAATGCCCAGAGGGAATATTTTCTCCTTTTTGAATTTTATTTTCAATTTGACTAGTTCCAATATCAAAATCAAATTTTCCTATGTAAACTATTTCTGCAATTATATTCATTAATTGCATAATTTGTTGTTTTTCCAACTCTCTCGGATTTTCACCTTCTTCCAATAAATAATTCAATGGTGTATCAAGAACTTCTTGAAAAATGAAAAACGAATAAAATGTCTTTTCTATTGTGCTATATGAGAGAGGTTTTTCTTTTCCCCTTCCACCAAAGTCAATGTAGTCCTTTAACTTATTATCTATATTATGAGTAATAGTATCACGGATAGAGTCAAGTATATATTTTTTCATTTCTCTGGATTCACCTTTAAAATGTTTCATTAGGTCTCTCTCAGAAAAACTAAAATCATTCTCCGGTATATTATGATCCTTTATATATTGTTCTACCCTATCAATATATAAAGCACTACCTAAATGTCTTTGAACAGATTTATCAAAAGCGACTTGTTTTAAAAATGTACCGGCATTGGTATTTGCTGTTAATAGAATATCAATATTAGGATCAATAAATATTCTGACTGGTAAATAGCGTGTACCTAATAAAACCTGCGCAGCAGCTTTATGTTGACCGTCGAATATTTTAATATAAGCATTCGAGGATGTAGTCTCAAGCCAACCTAAAGAAATATGCAATTGTGGACGGCCTAAATAGAATTCCTGTATTAATTTTGATATATTAGTACCAATCGAACGTGGATTAATTTTATCATCATGATGTATATATTCAATAGGCAATACTGCAAAAAAATATGTGAAACCACTCAAGTTGTCTTTATATATTATTGATTCTTGCACTGCATTTTCACCTATTTCTGGAAAAGAATATTTAATTTTATTATTTTCAATTAAAAAACTTAATTTATTTTTTGCTCCAGAATACAAATTTAACACGTCATTCAAATTCGGCCCTCTATTAGCAGATGAAATATTTTCCCTTAATTTATCAAATTTACATAATATTTTTGCTATGTTTAAATCAGATGCTTGTTTAGATCGATTACAACTACTATGTGTTAATCCAAAATTATTTGGATTGTCAGGACCATTCATTTTAAGTGGAATTATATGATCTATATCAATTGAATCCTTATGTAGAGCCAAATCAATAGGTTCCTCACAGATAAAACAGTTACCATTTTGTGAATCATGCAATTTTTGGACTAAATTTGCCCTATCTGTAGCGGATAATCTTGCTAAATATAACGATGCCATAAAAACTCCTTTATTTAGGAAATTTTATACAAATAATATAATTTTGTCAAGCTATTTTTTATATATTTAACATAATATTTTGACTTGAATTGCGCTTAATTTATAAATGTAAAATATTTTCAACATATTTGTCATAATAGGCATATATAAATCAAAATATTATTTTTTAACCTGGTATGTACTCGACAAACACTATCTCTAAATTTACTCATTTCAACCTATTTCTTTATTTTTCTTCCTTTACCGCGTTTTTTATCATCCACAAAAAGTTCCCCTGTCAATTTTTGATACAACTCAAACAAATACGCCACCCGCTGGCTGTCATCAGCAAAATTACGCCCGTAAGCGGCTTCTACTGCTTTGTCAAGTTTCTGGTGGGCTTTCAACAATGCGGACGGCATGGCTACAGGGTCGTATAAATCCGCAAGGCTGGCATCAGGAAATTGAGCGCGGATATCCAATATACCTTGAGCTAATTTTTCAATTTCCGCTTTTTGTTTTTCCGTTGGATCAGGCCACGGAAAATTATTATACACTATATCTTTTGAATAGCGGTAATCACTTTTTATTCTTCCGCAAACATAACGTGTCCATGCCATGTGCATTGTCGATGTCAATATGCCGAAATGATAAACCGTACCATTTGGAATTATCAAACAACTGTCGGCGGCTACATTTTTCGAGGTGAAAAAACCAAACGGAATATATTTTCTATTTTCTGATGAATGACGCGGAATTAGGATATAATCTTTACCTTTCGGTTGTGTTATTTGTGCAAATAAATGCGGGACATCTGCCAAAAAAGGTCTGGCCGATTTCTCTCTAATTTCTTTTACTTTCTTAACTCTTTCATACACAAGTTTTAATTTTTTTAGTTCCGCAGGTTCTATGTCAACTAACCATAAACACCAGCGGTTGCCCTTATTCAAAAATTCATGAGCGGAAATAAAATGCTTAAAATACTTTTTAGCGTCAGGCTCGTCTTTTAAAAACTGTTCTTTTTCCTCTTCTGTAAATAATAATTCCCCGCCGTCGGCAGGCATATTGCCGAAATTCATCGGCGGAACATCACATAAAGATTTTTCCCTGCTTGTTATGAAAACCGTGTTGTAATCAACCAAATAGGCGTTTATTTGTTTAGCGGAAGTTTCTACCGGATCGCTTGTAACATTCGCGTACTGGTATATCTTTTTTGTGTTCCTGTCCGCAAGCGCAAAACCGATGATCACGCAATAAACAGCCGCCTTGCCTCTCGCTTCATTGCTCCATTTAAATGTCTGGTGAGCAAAATTTATCACTATTCTATGTTTATTCATCAATTCAGGCCAAAGGATAGGAACCTGTAAACCTTGACAAATACTGTTAGTTGAAACGAACGCAACTTCAATTTCCGTCCCCTGAATATACTCAGCCGCTTTCTTATACCAGCATGTTACATAATCCAAATCACCGAAATTCTTTAACCCATTAAAAGTATTTTCAACTTCCGCTTTTTGTTGTTTGTTCATAATTCTGGAACCTATAAACGGCGGATTTCCCAGTATATAATTTAATTCGCTTTTCGGAATAACGCTTTCCCAATCTATATCTAAAGCGTTACCAATAATAATACTGAGAGTTGCCGTCAACGGTATGCGAATAATATATTTGCCTAATTTTTCCGATGCTTTATTATTCATTATATGATCCATCAGCCATAAAGCCGTTTGCGCGATTCTTGCCGGAAAATCATCAATTTCTATGCCGTAAAATTGATCTACATTAACTCTTATCATCAATTCTATATTTAATAACTGCTGTTTCTTTAAATATTCCAGTAAAACTTCTATTTCAAGCAGTCGAAGCTCGCGGTAACTTACTACCAAAAAATTTCCGCAACCGCAGGCAGGATCAAAAATTTTTATCTTTTGTAGCTTACTGTGAAATTCCAGTAATTGTTGCTGTTTAACCGCAGATGTAAGTTCCCTGATTTTATTAAATTCGTCCCAAAGTTTGTCAAGAAATAACGGTTTGACAATTTTTAGAATATTAGCCTCACTTGTATAATGTTCCCCCAAAATACGCCGTTTTTCCTTATCTTTTACGCTCTGAAACATAGCGCCGAATATTTCCGGGTTTATTTTGCTCCAATCAAGCTCGCAGCATTTAAGCAACCTATTGCGCATATTTGAATCAAAGGAAGCGGTTTCCAGTCTTTTTTCAAACAAGCCTCCGTTCACATAGGGAAATTTCTTGAATATTTCATCAATATTTTTTTGTCTGTCATTTTCTTCTTTGTTTAATACCTGAAATATCATATTAAGATGTAAAGCTAGATCGCTGCCGTCTTCTTTTGTTTTATTTTTTATGTATTCATAAAATACGCCTTTTTCCTTAAATATTCCGGAAGCGTCAGCAAATAAACAAAATAATATTCTAACAAGATATATTTCAAGTTCATGTTCTTTATAATTATTTTCTTTTAAAGAGTCATAAAGTTTCCCCATGTATTCAGCGGCTTCAATATTGACAGGATTTACAGGGTTATAGTTTGTTTTTTTGTATCCGGCTAAATAGCCGAACAATTCTACGTTGTCACGTAATTCTTCAAGTTTAAAACTATGGCATTTCGCGTTGTCATTTAAATCATAGTAATTAAAAATATTAAAATCGCAGGTTAATATTCCTTTGGGTATTTCTTCATCGGGGAGGCTTAAAGCATATGTCTTTGCCTGTTCATAAGCTTTTTCCAAATCCCTTCCGGGTTTTTTCATTTCAATAATAATATTGCCTTTCCAAATAAGGTCGATACGGCCTGTTTTATCGCTTTTATCAATATCGTTCCCGAATAAATCTTTTTCCTTTTTCCCGATATTTACATTATGTTCAAAAAGGGCGACCTTCTTTCTGTCAACCCCGAATATATTAAAAAATTCATTTTCAAATGTTTGCGCTTCCGCGATTTCTGAGGATACTTTTTTATCTTTCCATTCCAAAACAAAGTTATCCGCTCTTCGTCTTATTTCATTCCATGATAACGGCATAATGTCCTTATTGTATTATAATTACCGGTATTTGTCAAGTGAATATCCACCTGAATTATTTCGTTTTATAGAGAATTTTAATGCAATATATATAAAATGTTTGACTTAAAAAAAATAATCATATAGAATTAATTTAAGAAAACAATGAATGTAAATATATGTAAAGATAATGAAATCGCGAATTTTCGGGAAATATGCATGGGTAATATTTCCGGAGGGCAGCTTTACAGGGGAAGTTACCCCATTATGAGCATGGATCCTGAAAGAGACAAGGCTTATAACAGGCTTGCTTCTGACGCAAAAATAGAATGTGTAATAAATTTAGCGGATAATGAATCAGGTTTGGAGACCACGGCAGATTCGGTTCCCTGGTATCGTGAATTATTGCAGAAAAATAATATAATCGGGCTTAATATTCATTTTCTTTTTGATTTTGATGATAAAAATGAAAATGAAATTTTCAAAAATAAATTAAAACAGGGATTTGTGTTCTTGATTGCGCATAATGGGCCATATCTAATTCATTGTAATGCCGGTAACGACAGAACCGGTTTTGTCGCGGCTATTGTAGAAGGTTTATTGGGCGCCACAATAGAGGAAATACTGTATGACTATCTCCTCTCATACGGAAAAAAATTCGCGGATGAAAAAACCGAATTAAATATAAATACCGGTAAAGTTATTTTGGGGCAGTTGAATACAATACTCGACGGAAAAATAAATGATAAAGACAATTTTCAGAAAAATATTGAAAAGTACTTTTTGGAAGAGATAGGTTTATCAGTAAAAGAACTTGATATGTTAAAGGAAAAATTAACAAAAAAAATATGAATTACAAATTGATTAAGGATTATCAGGAAACATGGTACTACGAGTTTTGTCCGGGTAAATACGATAGTAATGATCCGAAATATAATTCTGTTTACATCGGTTCAGAGGCATGGGCTTTTATAGGCGGCTGTGCGGGCAGGGCAAATAATAATTTTAATTATGATACGATTACGGAATATACCAAAGAAAAAGGACAAATACAATTATTGACAGAAGAATTAAAAATGACGCTTGCAAAAATAATTGAAGATAAGTATTTACCCGGATTATCCGGAGAATCCGGCGATGTGGCAGCTAACGCTTTGAATAAATATAAGGCGGAGATTGTTACAATGATTGGGGATTTGATAGAGTGGCTGGAAAATCTGGAGGAAAACGAATTAACAATAATTCCGCCATTCGATAAACTTTCCGGCATGATTTTAAAGCCGGAATAGTTTTAAAGTAAATTTCTATAGATACCCGTTATTCTGTAAATATTTTGTATGAGCTACAGCTTGTTCTATATAGCTGTCATATCTACTGCCAAAGTTTTTTTGGATATCATCAATATCCATTTTTTGGGCTTCGATAAATTTTCCGTTATTTATTAGTTCTTTTTGTTTGTTCCGATATTCATTTGCCTCGGCGCTTGCGCCATAACTGCCTGTGATTTGATGGTCACCCCAATCCATGATTATAGCCGGAGTATTACCATCATCGAGTTTTCCTCCGTTAACGTAATATAATTTTGAATTTTCTATTGATTCGCGGCTGGGTATATGATGAACATCAACCCATCCCTCTAATTCTTCAAGTTTAACAGCCTCTTTCAATCCGCCGAAAAAACCGCCTCCGATTTTGAATATGTCAATACACGATTGCTTTTTTTCCATATGCTTGTCATCCTTTTATTGGAAATTATATGCCATGATTATTATAATTTGTTTATTAATCCAACGATTACAGAACCAAATATTAACAATAGTAATACTATTATTATTCCCAGGAATAAAAAAATAAATTTAATTATTTTTAATATAGAATAAAGAAATAAATTTGTTTCGCCTACTTTTTTTGAAATAAGATTTAAACCGGAAGTAATTAAAAATACAATGTCATCGATCCAGCCAATACCCGGTAAAATGTCAGGTATTATATCTATTGGACTTATTGTATATATAACTGAAACTACAAATAATATCCAGTCAAATACGCCTATTTTTTTAACTTCATTACTCATATTATTTTTCCATCACCCCTTACAAAGCCGAAAAACCAAAAACCGCGCCGACAGTGAACGATCTGTCTCCGTCGTCGAAAAGATCGTTTAAAATAATATCGACCAGGAATTTGAACTTGCTCAAGGCGGGAATGGTTGACAGATCGATTCTGAAGCCCGTGTTTAAAACGCCGCGCCACCACGCGCTGGTATGCTGATAGGAATTATGCGGCCAGGAATTGTCGCTGTAGCTGAAATTGGCAAAATCTATTATCCAGTGTACGGCGTTTCCGAAAACATCGGGAAAAAGAATGAGATCAAAACCCATTCCAAAATCAATGTCGCTGTTGTTTTTGGGTCCTCCCGAATAAAGTGTTTTACCGAATACAATTGTTGTTTCAGCCGTCATGTTGAAAAAAATTCCGGGATATGTAATCGCTACATATGGCTGATACGCATTGTAGCCGTGATTGTTGTTGGTGATATTGATAAACTGAAAATTTCCGCCGATGGCAATTTTTGTATTTCCGGCAAGCGACAGCCCGAATTTAATCCCCATCAACAGATCTTCGTTTTCTTTGTCATTGTCATCGTCAAAATTATATGCCGGCTGAAAATCAAAAGCCGCGGATATTTCCACAAATTTAAAAAGGCTGATGGTAAGCGCCGGAATATGAGAAACCCCGCTGTTGTTGTTAATGACAGCCCGGTAACCAAAGTCCAGCGCGAGATTTCCCGCGTCTTCCCAGCCTATGTGTCCCGAAGGAATTGAAAATAATCCTGTGGAGCCGTTCATGCTCTGTCCCGTGAATCCTGTCTGCGCGGATACGCATGGAATAAAAATCATTGCACATAATATAAAACCTGTAAAAGCGAGTGTTTTTTTCATTGAGTACTCCTGCTTTAATAATCGGCGAAAAATTACGATGAGTGAAGCAGATTCCCCAATTCTTCAAAGACCGAACCCAGATCGTCAAAATGCAGTAACGCCCTGCCGTCCATAGGAGTCGGCATATTATTTATAATTACAATTTTTCCGCCTGAGCGCAATGTATATTCGGGCATGGAAGCGGCGGGGTAGACTGTCAAACTTGTTCCCAGAACGAGCATAAGGTCGGCTTTCTGCGATTCGCTTACCGCCTCTCT
>JGI24698J34947_10002335_pt1 | contig 10199 bp, 7 predicted proteins | sample TergutMp193P3_FD_34947 | JGI IMG/M metagenome (IMG submission 34947) | reverse complement strand
AGGCCGAAGAATTCCTCCGAGTCCATCCTGGCGTTAGGCGGAACCTCGTGCTCGTTGTACGTGTCAAAAAAACAGTACCACAGCAAGGTTCTTGTTCCCCGTGCCGCCGCGCCGACTATGGTTTTTATCACATAAGAAGGCAATTCCTCAAGAGAAGTCTTTGACGGGTACAACCCTCCGGTAGGATAGCCTATTTCGGTAATCCATACAGGCCCCGAATAGTTGATTTTAGTCAGGACATTGAGAAATTTATCATGGACTCTCATTGCACCCACCGGATTGATGGCGTAAGGGTGAAAAGCCAGGCCGTCAAGATTTTCCATGGCCCCGGCTTTGTACATCCTTTTGATAAAACCCTCCGGGGAACGCCAAAAAACGCCCCCCAGAATATACGCATCGGGGTTTGTTTCCCGTATTTTAATGGCGGTAAGCCTGGTTAATTCATAGAACTCCTTTGCTGTGCCTTTCCAGAAGATGATATTGGGCTCGTTCCATATTTCCCAGACATCCACCCGGCTTTCAAAATGGCGCACTGTCTCTTCAACAAAGCGAAGATAATGTGGAATATTTTCCGGTGAGATGTATTTCTTGCTTTTCCCTTCCGGGTAAAGCCACGGCGCTTCATAACCCAGAACGGCGAGAACTTTTTTATTGTTCTGTTTTGCGGCATCTACATACTCGTCGTATACGGAGAAATCAAATATGCCCCTCTGATTTTCAATTCTGTCCCAATTAAAAGTTCTGAGTACCCAGGTAACTCCCATCTCATCCAGAAGCCCGTATTCCTCAACGCTTCTTGTCTCACCAGCGTGAACCATGCCGAAAAAATCTTCGGGAATTACGACAGACCCGTTTCGGGGCAGGGGTGTTGAAGTACAGGATAAAAAAGGCAGAGATAAAAGAGAACACAGGCAAAGAACTATAAACATGTTTTTACGAACTCCAGAAGGCTTGAGAACCGGAGAACGGTTTTCCCGCCCTCTGTAATTTTGGTTTCTTCAGTGCTTTTGCTCAACAGCACCGGAACGCAGCCAGCCGCTATTCCTGCCTTAACGTCGCGCATGTCGTCACCAACCATATAAGAGTGCGACAGATCGATGTTGTATTTTTTAGCCGCTGAAAGAATCATACCAGGTTTTGGCTTGCGGCAGTCGCAGTCGATTTTATACTCCGGTCTTTCACCGGGGAATCCCCTGTCGGGATGATGGGGACAACAGAAAAGGTCGTCTATATACGCGCCGCGTTTCCCCAGCTCCGTCTCCATTTTCGCGTGAATCAAGTTGAGGGTTTCAAAGTCAACTTCACCCCGGGCGATGACAGGCTGATTGGTTATAACAATGGCAAGGTAGCCGGCGCTGTTTATCTCTGCTATTGCTTCTGCGGCGCCATCCGTTAATTCCATGCCCTCAGGTTTAAGAATAAAGCCGTTGAATTTATTGATCGTACCGTCACGATCCAAAAAGACGCATCTTTGCCCGGTTTTCAGGTTTTTTAGTCTTACTATTCCTTTTTCGATGTCTGAAGAAACTTGCTCATAACGTTCAGGCGTACCCATGTCCCTGATATATTCAGGCGTTTGATACGCGTATATCCTGCCGGACGAAATTGACGGCTTGAGTATATCGCGGTCAATGTCAACTTTTTCTTTGGATTGAGGGCAATTGGAGAGAAGTTCCTTTGAAATGATATGTATTCCGGCATTGACGAGGTTTTTGTGATAGCCGCGTCTATCTTCCTTGTTCAGCCAGCCTATCACCTGGTTGTTTCCGTTTACTTCCATAAGCGTACTGTCAAAGGGATGGTTATTTGGATGTACGGCAAGGGTTGCCCATGCCTTATTTTGTTTGTGGAAAGCAATCATTCTGTGAAAATCAATATTAAAAACTATATCGCCGTTCAATAAAATAAAATCATCAGGCAGGTCTTTCATTTTGTAAAGAGCACCCGCAGTTCCCAGCGGTTCCGTTTCATCAAAATACGATAAAGCACAGCCGAAACGGCTGCCATCTTCAAAGTATTCCCTTATATGATGACCGAGATAGCCAATAACAAGGGTAATATCTGTCAAGCCGTTTCTCTTGAGACAATCGATCTGATATTCAAGAATCGGCTTGACGCAAATTGAGATCATCGGCTTGGGAATATCGTCGGCAATCGACGCCACGCGGGTTCCCTTTCCGCCTGCCATGATAATAACCTTCACGGAAAGAAAAGCCCCTCGATCATAAGACACGAACAATGATACACCGGCAGATACAGATTCATATGCTGTCCCTAGCTTCGTGGTATGCCTTACGGAATATGGGCATTGGTTTTATTCCCTGTTTCCTGCATCGTAGAAAATCAAAAAGCTGAATGAACATGATGGAAAAATATGAGTAGTGAAAATTCTTTATGTAAAAATAACATTGGTTCTTAAAAATCGTATGCCAATATTCTTCACTTGCAGCGGTTCTGGTCCCTCCCGCATTGTCCATATAATGCACAATGGCGGCCTGGGGAATATACATGATTTTATACCCGCTTCGGCGCAGTCTGACCGACATATCGGTTTCAAAGCGTACCGCGTTTTCTTTAAAGTTTGTATCGAAAAAACCGCATTTTTCAAAAACTTCTTTTTTGAAAGACACATTACAGCCAATACAACTGTCGGCAGGAAGTATTTTATCCCCGGAGTAATTTGAAAGAACTCCCAGTCTCCCTACATAAGATGCTCGTTTTTTCAGGAACAAAAACAGGAAACTCTTTATGTATTTTTTTAACGTTGTGGAGTTTTTCAATACCATATTCCCTTCTTGCTCGGTATTATGAATTATTACTTTACCGGTAACACAGCCAATATCCGGCGCAGAATATCCTGAAATATGGGAAGGAATGGTATTTTCATTAATCTCCACATCATCATCAAAAAAGAAAATAATATCGCCTAATGCCTCTTTTACACCAATATTCATCGCATTAGGCACATTTGGGTAATCAATATACTGGTATTTGATTTTGTTGTTTTTAATCAGGTCTTGAAGAAAAGTTTTTGTCTTTGGATCATGTTGTTTTGTCTGATCAACAATAATTAACTCATGAAATTGATGTTCAAACGATTGAATATTCGCAATGGTTCTACGTAGCATTTCATTGCGGTTATAAGTAGGAATGATGATAGAGACTCTCATGCTGAGATTATTACTCCGATTTTTGCCAATTGTCCGCGTTAAGGATATCTGAATGAACAGTATACCATTCGTTTATGCCAATTTTGTACGTATTGGCATTATGCTCATTGGGCATCCATTTAGTTGATATTGTAATACGTTGCGGTCCCTGTTTCCGGTCGTCAGTTACCGGATTTCCGGTAAACGGGTTAGTCGGGTTTGGAATAAGGTCCCTGAAAGCCAATGAAGGAACATCGGCGTTGGTCATAAAGGAAACGACGGTCTGCGGCGGGAAATCTGCGTCAAAGTCCTTTACCATTAAAAGAGGGTTATACTCTTCACGGTTAAATGGAATTTTTTCAGAGATGGGAAGGACACCGGTTTCAATATCTGCGCCGTGATCGGCGGCGATAATAATGCGTGTGTTGTCGTACAAATCATTTTGTTTCAAAAATTCAAACCATGTTCCCAGACGTTTGAGCGCCGCCGCGTTTGCGTGATAGAAAACATTATCGGCGTATTGAGAATTCCCGTAGTGAGTAACAGTTGGCGAAGGAACGTAATCAGGAGCCTGCAAAAAAGAGGGTTCATGGGTAAGCTCATTTACCAAAATGATAAATGTGTTTTGTTTGGGCGCGTCCGTACCGGTAAGCAAAGGAAGAAAATCAAGCGCCGCGTAACTGTTGAGCAGTTGCCTGAAATCAATGGCCGCCGCATCGGTACTCCACCATTCGCCAACGTTGTAAATCGCGTCACGTAGTACCAGAGGTGCGGATTTGAACAGACTGAACCAGATAAAATTACGCTGTAAAGTTTCGCTTTTTAACTTAAAATCAGGAAAATTATTTTTTGCGAGCCAAATATCGGTATATGTGCGTATGGTGCTGCGTATGTTTATCTCAGGGTATTCGTTAAAGATTCTTGTATCGGGAATCCAGCTATAATTTGCCCAGGGCGGATCGGTAAAAGTTACGGCAAAATTATTGGCGGCAAAAACAACAGGCATCAACAACAGCGCCTCATTGTGTTTTTGTACCAGTTTTTCTTCTGCGCGCCTGTTTATCGCTTCAGGCGTATATTCGTAGCCACCAAAAAGGGGAGGCACCCCTATCAGTGTAAAGCTGTTAAATGCGAGCGTATTGGGATAATAAACAAAACCGGAAAATTGTTCATGCAATTCGGGACTTTCGGAAAATATTTCAGGTACAAAACCATTTGCCGCGCGATCCAGCATGATTACGATTACATTTTTTCCTTCTCGCGACAATTGGAAAACAGGCGTGAGAGAAACGGGCGCGTTCGTCACGGCGCGGATTGCGGTATAACGGTTGAATTCGCGGCTTATAGTAACAGAATGCGTGATGGATATACCCGCGAGGGCCATAGTAATTATGGATGAAAGTGTGAGGATAATTTTGATTTTATTGATATAAACAAGAAAAATAACCAGGGCGGCAAGGAGAATCATAACGGCAATATTACCAAGGGCAATACCAAATGCAGGTTTAATTATACCCGCATTGGAGAATGTCAGCATTGAAGAAAGTTCGCCGTATTCACCGGAAAAACAAAAAGTATTTACCAGTGCTCCCCATCCGGCACAAACGGCGAGAAGTACCAGCAGGGTTTTTACTGTTTTACCAAAAAGAAAAAAGATGCAAACGGGCCAAAACACGAAAAAACCGAAGGCTTGAAAGAATGTATTGAACAGGAATGAAAAGGGAGAAACGACAGATTCGATATAGGAGAATTCCTGGGGCGATGAAACAATGACAAAAGAAGGAATAACAAAGCCCGTTAAGAGACAAATGACCGCCAGGGAAATGATAAGTAATTGCGTCCGTTTTTGTTCATCGGTGTCCAGAGGTCTCAGTATCGCGGTATACATCCGGTTATATAGTTTAACCAAAAGCGGCATAAGAGGAATGATAAATGTTGCAACAATCAAAATTGCCCTTTTTGACATGTTTCCATGATGAAAAAAAATCAGATAAAAATCCAGGGACAGTACGGCAGTACTAAGAATAATATACAGGACACGCAAAGGTCTTTTTAACAAAAGAAAAATATTTTTTATCAATGAAAAAATATTGTTCATGGTCCAGTACAAGACAAGACCGGCAGGGGAATTGTAGAGCAGTACGAGAAATACGGCGGCCAATCCGTAGATCTGTATTTTGTCCTTTATATACAGATTTTTTGTGTAAATTGCCCCGGCAATGCAGTTGATCGCAGTCATCAGTATCGGCAAAATGTTAAAGCTGGTTCCGCCGATTTTCAAAAGCCCATCGGGCACACGCAGATCGCGGATAAAATAAAAAGAAGGGTCTTTTAAAATCTGCAAATGTGAAAGAAACGTATAGGCGGCGATAAAGAAGGGAATCTGAATGAGAATGCCGAATGAGTTGCGCATTGCGTACAGCGGATGATAATGATTTTGACGATAAAATGTCGATAAAATCATGTACTGCTCATCACCTTTGAAAACAGCCTTGATCTTGTCGATTTTTGGTTTTAAGCGCCGTATGGAATCGCGTTCCGCATTTTGCCATTTCTCAGCGACAATGTAGAGCGGCAGGCACAAGAAAGTTACGACAAGGCTGACGCCTATTATAGAAAAACCGGTGTTTGCAAAAATTTTGTCCCCGGTCTTGAACACAAATTCAATAATTTGAACAAGCGGATAAGTTATTATGGTGTAAGGAATGTTAAGCATTATTTAATTCAATTAGTTTTAAAAATTTTGCCCTGTACTGTTCATATCCAAAATCTCTTGCAATCATTTGGTGAATTTCGGAGCGTTTATTGTTAAACTTTTGCTTCATTGCTTGAATTGACGCAAGAGTTTTTTCAATGTCTGAGGCTTTTTCAATAAGGACAAATTCATAATGTCGAATTTCTTCGGGAATGGCAAAACCGGTTCCCAGTACCGGAGTACCGCAGGCAAGGGATTCCAGTGTCGCCATAGAGAAGCCCTCGTATTTTGTCGGAAAATATAAAACATCACCCGAATTGTAGAATTCGCGCATTGCGTTTATGTCCAGACCGGATAAAATAACCGTATTTTTGGAACCGGCGAATAACTCGGTGTTATCACGGGAATTGGCGGCAATTTTCAGTTGATACCTGTCAGATGGTTCAATCGCCTGTGAGAGTTCAAGCAGTGTGGATAAACCTTTCCGTTCTTCAAGGCGGCCAGAAAAAAGGATAATTGTCTTTTCATTCTTATCAACCACCTCCGGAAAAAAGAGACGTTCATCTACCAAATTGTTAAGTACAATGATCTTTTCACCCGCAATGCGGTATAGTTCAATAAGTTCCCTCTTGCAATTTTCACTTACCGCGATAACTTTTTTCGCGCGACGTGCACTGATTTTTTCCATCCATGCGAGCAGTGTCGATTTTATTGATTTAATACCAGTATAACGCATGGATCCGGCTGTCGTCCCGTGGTGAATGCTAAAATTAACCTGGTATAAAAATGACTGCCATGAATTGGAAATTACGACAGATTTTTTTTTTAGTAGCAGGCGCAGTGAAAAGAGCAAGGGGTATATAAGTTTATCGAATTTTGAAGGTTTGACATTTCGCTTTAGCATTGAAACGCGGTATTTTTCGGACAGTATCGCTTTAAGATAATAGGTAACTCGCTCAACGCCGCCAGAATTATCGTCACCATTCAGGGAGACAATGATTATTTCGGGAGTTTTCATCAAAAGAAACGCTCCTCCAGCATGAGGCAAAGGCAATGGTATATAGGCAGGTGCAGTTCCTGTATTTTGTAGGTCTCCGTTTCCGGCGCCCTAATAGACACATCGGCAAAATGCCGCAGGGCGCCGCCGGTACTGCCTGTAAGGGCTATCACTTTTATTTTTTTCGCCTTTGCCGTTACTGCCGCGTATAAAACATTTTTGGCATTGCCCGAAGTGGATATACCAAGAAACACATCGCCTACTCTCCCGTAGCCGTATACCTGCTGGGCAAAGATAGTTGCGCCGTCTATGTCATTAATGACCGCAGTGTTAAGGGACGAGTGGCCTGACAGGGAAATAGCGGGCAGGCCGGGCTGCAGGAGGGGAACGAGAATTTGAGCGATTTCAGCATCAACATCCTCAATAGCGGAAACAAAAGATTCGGGAAGCCGACGTTTTTTGACAAAATCCTTCATTAATTCGCCAACCATGTGTTCCGCATCGGCTGCGCTGCCACCGTTACCTGCTATGAGGAGCTTGCCGCCTTTGATAAACGATTCGGCTATGATGTCAAAGGCCGCGTTAATTTCAGTCTTGATTGGCTCAAGCCGCGAATAACGCTCGATTAATTGTTGTAGATAGTCCATATTGGGGTTCCTGAAACACGAATGTTTTTATTCAAAAATCTCCGTTAAGGCTGTGCCGGTCCATTCCGGGGGTATTTCCAGTCCCAGGCTTAAAGCCATGGTAGGGGCAATATCGCAAATACCGGCGGAAGAAGAAACAATATAGCCTTTCTTGATACCTTTTCCGAATACGACAAACGGTATTTTACGATTCCTTGATATATCAAGCCAGTGACTATAAAAATAACCACCGTGATCTGACGATAATATAAATACAGTATTCTCATAAATTCCCGCGTCTTTAACTGCCTGAATAATTATAGCGATAAAATCATCCAAAACCTGTAATTTATTGTAATACGCTTTTGATCCCCAGGCTTTATTATGACCGGTAATATCGGGTTCTTCAAGTGCGATAGCTGTAAATAAAGGTTTATTCTCCACAACATAGAATGCAATTTTGTGTATTGATTCATAAGTTGATTCAACGATAAATTTTTCCGCTTCATCAGAGGAACATATTTTATCAAGCTCTCCCCATTGATAAAAAAAAGAGTTAATTCCATTATCCGTTTGTCCAATGGTATTTGAATGTTTTATCACTGTAAATATTGAAGGAAAATCAGTTTCAGTTTGATCCTGCGGCGGAGTTCCCCTGAAAAGTGATGACCAATTCGGCCAACTGATACTGGGCAATATATTTCGCATATCTATACTGGATGAGCCTTCCGCGATCATTTTTTTTACAGTCGGTATATTTGCTTTGCGTATATAGGCGCTGCCAAAACCGTCAAGGCCAATAAACACAATATGTTGGGCATGAATAATTTCTTTCCCTATTTCAGTTTCCCTTGTCTCCATAGGAGACGTGTAACAGCCGGAAACTAGGAGAAAGGCACAAAAAATAATACCAAAGTATCTGATAGAACGGCAGTTTTTTCTTTCAGGGCGCTTATGAGCACAATTCTTTTTCATAAGTCAATGCTATCCCGAACATGTATTGACAATATCCATCATAAAATTAACAACGCGCTTTCCCGATTCGCCCTGATACGCCCATGCGGTCTTTTTTGCCTCAAGGCGCGCCGCTTCAAGCCTTTTCGAGCCGGTCACCTTTTGAATTGTTTCCGCAATGGAATTAAAATGTTCTTCTTTTAATTCAACGCCGGTTTCCCTGAGTGTTTTGAACTGCCACAGTTCTTCCATCACGTTTTCTCCCAGATCGTCAGCATCATACGGACGCATGTCAAACCTCTGCAGAACATACATTACAGGTTTGTCAAACAGGAACATATAATCATAAATGATACCGGAAAAATCTGAAATCATAATATTTGATTTAGAAAGCGAATAAATATTTTCACTCTCAAAATCCCATTCAAGATTGACTGCGTCTTTGTAATGCTCCGTAAGTGTTTCAATCATTTTATTTTCTGATTTCTTTGACTGCGGATGAGGGCGCACGATTACGCGCCAGCCGGTCTTAACCAGCGGATCAAGCAATTTGGCGCCGTATCTGCTCAAAAGCGCCGAAGGCCCCCAGGACGGCGAGATGAGTACGGTGAACGGTGGATTATTCTCTTTTGGTATTAATTTAACTTTTTCACTCGCCACGTCAAGATAGGTACAGCCAACAGTCATAAGCCGTTTTTGCGGAAGCCCGCGCATGGTTTCAAGAGTCCTTATATCTTTCTCCTGGTAATCTCCGGTAAGCAGTATTGAATCAAAGTAATCAATGCCGAAAAGACGGTACATTACAGCGTCACTCGGCGCGTGAAGAATATGCGCGTAGTGTTTAACTCCTTTTGAACGCTTTAATTGATATACATCAAGACCCGGAGTTGTCATAAGAACGACATCGGCTTTAAGCATGTTTAGGCGCAGAAAGGCTTTATTCTCTTCGCCAATAAATTCTTTTTTAACAAAGTTATGTGATTCATACAAAAGAGGGTCATTTTTATCAGAAGAAAGGTAGATTATATTTACGTTCCTTGCTTCAAATTCGTCAAGAACAGGTTTAAAGACATTTGAATATTGTCTGCCTTCGTTGTAAATAACATATGGATTCTCAAGTCCGGTGGACTTTGAAACTTTACCTCCTGATATAACGACTTTTAGCTTGATAATAAGCGCTCTGCCCAAAAAATAAATCGTCGCCGCAGCCCCGATCAGGATCGAAAAGAGCGCGCTGCCTGTTCCGGGATCAATATAAAGCGGATACAAGAATAAAAAATTAAGAACTTTCATATTTGTTATTGTATGGGGAGATTACTTAAAATATAACTATAATTGGTTAATTTGCCGTCTTCTGTATACTCTCTGAATTTTTCCGACCAATTTAATTTATGAAAAATAGTATCTTTGCATATCTCATCGAATAGAATTTTGTTATATTCAGAATTTAAATTTAATCGCTCTTTTAATTCATGAACTTTAGGATTATTATCAGGAACAGAATCAATCATTATACGGACATCCTGAATAGTATCATAAGCTATGGCAATAAAATAATCAAAAAGATAATAGTCAAGGAAAAGCGTATATTTTTTTTGATAGTTAAAAAACATTGCACGGACAAATTCAGTAAGTATGTTATGTTTACTGCAATAAAAACAAAAAGTTAACCATCTGCCTTCTCTGACAATCCAGTTTCTGGCGCCGGAACATTCTTCCAGAATATTACCGTCATCTTTTGGAGTCCAAAAACCGAGATGAGAACATATTGGCGGCAA
>JGI24698J34947_10002334_pt1 | contig 10203 bp, 11 predicted proteins | sample TergutMp193P3_FD_34947 | JGI IMG/M metagenome (IMG submission 34947) | reverse complement strand
CCGAGCTTTACATGATCGGCAGGTTCAAAGTCGAAGGCGGGAACATGGCCTACCCTCTTCACTTCAAGGTTGTCCTTGTCTTCCCTTCCGACAGGCGCGTCGGGGTGCGCCATATTAGGAATTTTACGCGCTTCTGTTAAAAGCTCGCTTTCCACCGCCGTCAATTCGTTTTCAACGGCGGCGATCTCTTCTTTCAGCTTTTTCCCTTCTTCAATAAGAACGCCGCGCTGTTCCTGAGAAAGCGGCGGCGTACCCTTGCCCTTCATAGCGTCGGCATTTTCGTTGCGCTTCTGTTGTAAGGATTGAAGGCGCGTAGTCAGCTCGGTGCGTTTGTTATAGAGACGCGCCGCCGCCGCGGCATCGGCTTTCATGAATCGGTCGGCAATATTCGCCATTACCGCCGTAAGATTTTCCGCGATAAATTTATAGTCAAGCATAAAAGCAGTGTAGCGAAAAAAATTGAATTAGGCTAGCATTAGACAAGGAGAGTACCATGCGTGTTTTATTGATATGCGACGATTACTGGCATCCGGGACAGGTCCCAATCGACGGCGTTGCCGCCCTCGCACAGAAGGGATTCCAATTCGACGCCATAACAAACGCGAATGATTTTTCGCCTGAAAAACTCGCGCAGTATCAGGCTGTCATTCTTGCAAAATGCGATGAAACGTCACAGGCCGACAGGCAGCCGTGGAAAACAGAAACTGTCCAAAAAGCCTTTGTTGATTATGTTGAAGGCGGCGGCGGGCTTTTGGTGATTCACTCAGGAACTGTCTGCGGAAAAAACACGGAAGCTCTCGACACTCTGATCGGCTGCCGTTTCATCGGCCATCCCAATAACTGCCCTGTTACAGTCCAGCCTGTAAAACCGCACCCTGTCACGGAAGGCGTCGGAATGTTCTGCGAAACTGACGAACATTACAAGATCGATATTACCGCCGCGGACGCCGATGTCCTAGTCGCCTCGTATTCGCCGCCGCAGGGAGAGGAAAGCAAGTATGAGGAAGAACCCTATTTCAACACTACGGCGGCTGTCTGCGCTGCGGGATATGTTCGCACGCAGGGAAAAGGGCGCGTCTGCGTTCTCACTTCGGGACATCTTCTGCCTGTCTGGCTTAATCCTCAGTTTCAAAAATTGCTGGCTAACGCGTTGCGCTGGACATCGCGCGTTTGACGCGGCGGATAATTACACCGCCATAAAAACAGCACTCATTTTTATTTGTTAATACCTGTCATATTTGTATATTCTGCCCGTTCCCTGACAGTTAAAGCATTTTCCCGATCCCTTGCATACATTGCATGTGTCCAGGCCCCGCTTTATTACACCTGTCCCGTTGCAATTATAGCAGCTTCCAAAACCCCAACAAACATAACACATATCGTCATCGCATGATATAAATACAAAAAACAGGGACAATATAATGATAAATATTATTACTCGTTTTCGTTTAATAATATTACTCATAATATAATAATAAACAAATTGTATAATTTTGTCAATTAAATTCTGTCAGGTGTTTTTTGCCCGACGCCGGCGTCATTGTTTGTTTATCATCCGCAGAACCGCCGTTACCGCATCAATTCGCCAAGCCCTATCTGCGGATGACGATACCCCGCAGAGGAAAATTTGACGCGTCCAAACTGAATGGCGCGTAACGGACACATATCAACACAGCCCTGACAGTGTTCGCACTTTTCGCGGAATACCGGGCGTCCGTCCTTCATGACAATGGCGGAAACGGGGCAGATTTTTTCACAAACGCCGCAGCCGTCGCAATTTTCGCCAAGGCGGTAGTGTTTGTAAAATATTTTTAAGCCAAGTAAAAAAAGACGCGAAACCAAAAAAGAAAAAGGACAGAAGGTATTGACTTTGTTTTCCCTTTTTTCAACAACACAAAGAGCGGCTTCTTCCGTGGCTTTTTCCTGCATCAATACACGGCGTTTTACCGTCTCAGTTTTCGGCGGGCCGAACAATGCGAGATAATTTTCCGCCGAGGGAATGGCGCCAAAGTACAATTTAACAATTTTCTTTTTTTTCAATATCCGCCTGACTTCTCCCAGCGTTCCCAGAGGGCTTGATCCGTATGTTACAAAGGACGCGGCATATTGAGCCTTAAAAACCGCTCTTTTTAAGAAACGGCGCACAACACTCGGCAGACCGTAAGCATACGAAGGAAAAACAAAAACAACTGTGTCAGCTTCTATCATTATTTCGTCTTTTTGCGCCTCAACGCCGATACTTAACAATTCGCACTCTTCGGGGGACGTTCTCTCTTTAATAATCCGCGCGATTGTTTTTGCCGACCAGAGACTGTTACCGGTACCGCTGAAATAAAAAATTTTTGTCATTTTTTTATACCTGCATTTATATCCATTAATATTATTCAAATATTATTCATTATTATCAAGTAAGCCGCATCGACAAAGAAACACGAATTATATAAAAACTGATACTAATCTAAAAAAATCATGCTAAAATAAATCATGATCCTCTGTATCGGCGAAGCTGTAATTGATATGTTTGAAAAAAACGTTCCCGCTCTTGGGGAAGTTTTTATGCCGCTGCCGGGCGGTTGTTCCTACAATACATCCATCGCCATAAGCAGGCTTGGGTCGCCCGCCGCGTTTTTAGGGCGGCTTTCAAAAAACTTTTTCGGTGAAATCCAGGTCAGGCGGCTGAGAGAAAACAATGTAAGAGACGATCTTTTGATTCGCTGCGATCAATCTCCCATACTGGCTTTTATTAAAACTGAAAAAGGAAAGGAGCCGCAGTACGCTTTTTACGATGAGGGAACAGCGGATCGCCTGCTTTCAACTGAGGAACTGCCGCCATTACCGCCGGAAACTTCGTGTATCGTTTTCGGCTCGGTTTCCATGTGCATGGAACCAATCGCGACTACAATCGAAACTTTCATAGGTAAAGCGGCGGAAAAAACAGTTATCGCTTTCGATCCGAATATCCGCCCCTTCATGATCAGGGACAGGGACGCTTACCTAAAAAGATTTGAAAAGTGGATAGGCGTTTGCACCGTCGCGAAAATATCAAGTGAAGATTTTGAATTTATCTATCCCGATACGCAGCCGCAGGACGCGCTGAAAAAAATTATTGATTTGGGCACACCTCTTGCAATAGTCACCCTTGGTCCGGGAGGAGCGGCGGCAATGCTAAGGCGCGATGACGGAAGTTTGATCGATGTCAGTTCTCCGGCGGCTCATATCGGCGAAATAGCGGATACTGTGGGAGCGGGAGACACGTTCCTCGGCGCTTTTCTTGTCCGGCTCCGGCAGAGGGGAAAATTGTCACATAACGCGATAATCAACTTAAGCGAAAATGATCTACGCGACGCGCTTACATTCGCGAACAAAGCCGCCGGCATCGTCTGCACACGCCGGGGCGCAGAGCCGCCGACTCTTGAGGAAGTAGAAAAGTTCTCTCTGTCTTAAAACAGACTCACCCTAAACGCCGTACTTCTTCATATCGATTTTTTTATCTTTTGAAACCTTCACCCCTTCGCCGCGAAGGAGCGTTATCTGCAACGCTTTTCCCTCCCCTTCAAGCGCGATACGCCCGTCAGCGCGGACTATTCTGTGCCAGGGAAGCGCGTATTTTTCCGACATCGAATGAAGCGTCCTTACAACTTGACGCGCTCCGTTGGGAAGGCCGGCTTTCGCGGCAACAGCCCCGTAACTTGACACTTTCCCGCGCGGAACGGCGAGTATCTGTTCGATAATTTTTCTTGTGTTATCTGTCATTTTTTGCGGAAAATATCAATTTAATTTTCTCACACTTCTTACTTTCTTCTTGTAACCGCGCCTGAGACTCTTTGATTTATGCCGTAAAGGTCCGATCTTACTTCCATCGCCTTATCAATAGCGTCCTGATACCTGCCCTGCGCCTGATCGTTTTCCGCCCGATCCGTTGTGTCATAGGCCTTGCTTATTTCACTGTCCAGTTCATCGTAATCAAGATCAAGCTGTGAATAGCGGGCACCGTTAACATTCCTGCTCGTATCTTCTATCTCCGGCCTTAAAGACGACAACAGGGAAGCCGCCTCATCCCTTGCCTTGACCGCCGCGGTCTGCCCGTCTGTTATGGCTTTTTCAGCCGCCGCTATCGCTTCCAGCGCGTGTGTTTTAGCCGCGTCATAGCGCTTGGAATCAGCTTCGGATTCCATTAACTTAAGCGCGTCTCTGGCGCGCGCCAAAGAACTTGCGGCAAACTGCGCCGCATTCGCGTCGTTTTCAGCCCTGAAAACAGCCTCCCTGGCGCTTTCCATCTCCGCAAGCGGCGGCTTGGCGCAGGCAAAAACAAGAGCCAAAATTATACAAAAAGCCGGAATATATCTAAATTTCATAAAATCTCCTTTTATCAGTTTAATGTATTTCCTTTTTTTTTTCCAGAAAGGAACGCGCCGCTGTGTGAGGTCTTTAATAATTTGCGGTGATATATCAATAAATTCTGCGAAAGATTATTCCAAAATCGTAATTTCCACACGGCGGTTGGCGCTTCTTCCCTCGTTTGTCGCGTTGTCTCCTACAGGTCTTGTGCCGCCCCAGCCTTTGTAGATGAAGCGTTCCGCGGCAATCCCCCGCCTCACAAGTTCTTCAACCATGCGCCTTGCGCGTTCAATGGAAAGGTTCATTTCTCCCGAAGGGAATCCGGTTGAGGCTGTGTGTCCTTCGACTAAAAATGTGCGTTCAGGAATCTGTTTTAACGCTTCGGCAATAAGATCAAGGCGCGGTCTTTCGGCGGGAAGAAATTCCGCCGAATCGGGAACAAAGCGTATGTCCCTGATTGTAAGGCGAATTCCTTCGGAAACGGGAACAAGATCAATCCCTGAATCCTGTAATCCCGGCGTGACAATTCCAGTTTGATCTTCAGCTTCGGTAACAGGAGGAACATAGATTGGCCCCTGCGGCGGAGGGACAACAACAGGTCCCGGCGCGGAAACAACAGCAGGATTGGGAAGGTTTTCAATGCGAAGCGTATTTCCCAAAGCGGTTATTACTTCGACTCTGTCCATAAGCACAATTAAATTACCGAATGTTAATGTAAACCCCCTGAGCTGTACGGTGGAACCGCCGGACATGGTGTACGTCTCATCCATATCGTCCCTCATGAAAACGGGAAGACCGTTATCAACACGGATGAGAATATCCACTCTGTGGCTTCCCTGAACGCGCGCATAACCGTTTGGATCGGGATTTCTGTTTTGGTAATTACTTCCGTAGACGGCGTAAATTCTGTGAACCTGTATGCCGTTGTATATTTCAATTCCCCGATATTCATATTCCGCGATAAAGGGAATTATTAAGGGCTTTCCCGTATGCAGAGAATCAACGGCTCTGCTCCCCTGAGCGCGCCATTTGAAACCTGACCTTACCTGCTGAGCGGGAAAAGCGGGAAAGCCGCGCATAACAGGAAAACCGCGATCGTCTTCGATTGTAAGGGCGCCGTTTTCGTGAAGCTGAAAACTCACGGGAACTACGGCGTCAACAGCCTGAGCGCTATGCCGCATATCGCGCAGGGTACTTTGCAGAACAAAAAAATTCCCCTCATAAAAAACCGTTCCGTTCGACGCGTTGTTATTCTCTCCGGCAGGCTGCGGAATTATCGTCGCTCTCACTTCATTGCGCACGAGGCCGGTATATTTTCCGTTGTCGTATCTGCGCCAGTCCGAGCGCTCAAGTATTGAATAAGCCCCCGTATCCGTCATAGCCAAAACAAGCGGCTCATTGAAATTTTGCGTATATGCCTGCGCGCACACAGCAAAAAAACCGATAAAACACGCTATTTTAAGTCGTTTTGAACGCATGGTATATTATCGGAATTTCCCGGTTATTCGTAAACCTCAACCTTCACCTGACCGTTCCACAGTGGTCAAACCCTCTTGCTTTTTATTCCTTCAAGTTTTATTTTCTATATATATGAAGATAATTCAGCTCTTAAAACCGGGGCTTTTTTTATACGAATGTTTAAGAATCATGATTCTTGCGGCGATTTTAGTCCTGCGCTCGAATGAAAATGATATTCTGGGACGGTTGGTCTATACCGCGCCAAGCGCTCTTTTTCCGCTTATGGCCCTGTTTATCTGGCTGGACTCACAGCGTTACAGAGCCTATCTGCCGCTGTTCGCCGCGGGAAAATGCATAGCAATTTCCACATTGCTGGGCTGGTCTATTGTTTCAGGTCAGGTTACAATGATCGGGAAATTACTGGGAGCCGCGATTTTCGCCGAGGCTGTGCTTTTAAGCGGCGATTTATTGACCATAGCCGTTGTTTTTTTGGTGCATAAAGACAACAGAAAAAATCCGGAAATAAAAGCTGTTACAACAACGGAGGAGGTGTTACCGCATAGCGGTAACTCCGATTAACTTCGCCGCCACAGCGGCGTAAAAATAGGAGAATGTATGCGAATAATTCCAATAGCGAGCGGAAAGGGCGGCGTGGGTAAATCTCTTGTGGCTGCGAATATTGCCATCGCCTTCGCGCAGGCAGGGCAGCGGGTAATATTGGCCGATCTTGACCTTGGAGCGTCGAACCTTCACCTGGTTTTGGGACACCAATCGCCGAGGAAGGGCATCGGAACATTCCTGAACAATACAAAGTCAGATTTTGCCGATGTTATCAGAGAAACCGACGTGCGCGGCCTTCGCTTCATTCCGGGAGATAATGAAATTCCCGGCACCGCAAACTTAAACATAAACCAGCGAAAATCGCTTGTAAAAAAACTTCTCGCGCTCAAGGATGATACCGACATTCTCGTTCTCGATCTGGGCGCAGGAACCCATCAGTCTATTCTGGATTTTTTCCTGCTTTCAAATCAGGGAATCGTTGTCTCAGCTCCGGCTGTAACCGCGGTATTAAACGCCTATGTGTTCTTAAAAAACGCCGTGTTCCGCCTGATGTTCAATTCCTGCAGCAAGGACTCTCCCGCACGCGCGCTTCTGGAAAAAAACCGCAAGGAAGGCGCGGGACACTCTAAACTCTACATTCCAAAAATGCTGCCGGAAATAAAAAAGATCGATCATCCTTCCTATGAAAAATTCATCCAACGCCTTGAAGACTTGCATCCCCGCCTGATAATGAATCTGGTAGACGAACCGAAAAACGCGGATGTGGCGATGAAGATTCGCCGTTCCTGCGAAGAATATCTTGATCTTAAAATTGAGCATCTGGGAATTATCTACCGCGATGTAATTCAGGATACCGCGCTTGCGTCAAGGCTGCCGATAATCCTGTACAAGCCGCAGTCGGTTTTGTCGCAGGCGATCTACCGCATCGCCGATAAAATATTGCAAAGCCCGGAAGATAATTACGCTCCGGATGACAAACAGATAGACGACAGTTTTCAGGAAGCGGAAATGGAAGCGGAAGTGGATTTCGATACCAAGATGGAATATATTGAAGACCTGCTTCACTCAGGCGCGATGAGTCAGGGCGATTTAATTGAAACTGTCAAATCCCAGCAGATTGAAATTTCAAAGCTGAAAAAAGAAAACAATTTTATCAAGTTGAAATTGACGCGCGCCGGTGAACAGGGTTTTAAGGTGTAATCATGCTATTATCTATTCCTTTTCCTTCATGGCTCAAGCCTGAAATAATTCCCGGCCTGCCGATACGCTGGTACAGCCTGATGTATATAGTCGCTTTCGGCATCGCGTACCTGCTTTACCGCAGGCAGATCAGGGAACGGCGTTTCCCAATGTCGGAGGACGATCTTTACGGTTTATTTTTCTGGGGGATACTTGCTCTGATTATCGGCGCGAGGCTTTTCTCCACCCTTATTTATGAGACAAGCAAAATTTACATAAGACAGCCCTGGCTGATTTTCTGGCCGTTCAGGGGAGGAAGGTTCACCGGTCTTCAGGGAATGAGTTACCACGGCGGCGCTTTCGCGGGCCTTCTCGCCGTAGTCATTTGGTCAAAGGTAAAAAAATTCAGTTTCCGTGAAATCGCCGACATGTTCGTAGCAGGCATCCCGCTCGGCTACACTTTCGGGCGGCTGGGAAACTTCATCAACGGGGAACTTTACGGCAGAGTGACATCAAGCCCGCTCGGAATGATCTTCCCGCACGCGACTGCCTATCCGGCAAGCGAACCCTGGGTGCGGGAAATCGCCGAAAAAACAGGCGTCCCTCTGATAGGAGAGATGGTTAACCTGCCCCGCCACCCTTCCCAGCTTTACGAAATGTTATTTGAAGGGATAATTCTGTGGGCTATTATCTGGTTCTTCCGCAACCGCAAACCATTCAAGGGATTTTTAGTCGGCCTATATTTCGCCGGTTACGGCTTCTTCCGTTTTTTCATCGAATACTTCCGCGAACCCGACGAAGACCTCGGCTACCGCATCCAATTTGTCGAAAACACCCTGCCGCCCGCCTACAGCCACCCGCTATTAAGTTTCTCAACAGGGCAGATTCTCTGTTTTTTGATGATTCTATTCGGCGTCGTCTGGATCATTATCGCCTCCCGCCTCCCGAACAGGGAAGTTATCCGCGTATACGACGACGAAGAAAACCCCGCCGCTAAAAAGGAAGAAGCCTCGGCGGAAAGAAACAGACGGCGTAAACTGCGAAAGAAGCTGAGATAGGTGACAGTCACCTACGCTATATGTAGCGTATTAAATTTTTTTGACTACACCATACATGGTGTGGGTGACTGTCACCTTTTACCAATCCGCATACGCCATTTTGCCGGAACTACTCACGGCGACAAATCTGTTGTTTCCATAGGCGATGGCTCTGATGTCAGAATATCTTTGGCTGCCGTCGCTATAAGTGCCGTTCTGCCAGATTGTGCTGTCCGTTACGGCTGTCCAGCTTGTACCGTTTGTGGAATACGCCATTTTGCCCAGATAACCCACTGCGACAAACCTGCCGCCTCCATAGGCGATGGCGGCAACAGGAACGCCACTGTCCGCTCCGCTTTTCCATGTTACGCCGTCTTCAGAATACGCCGATCTGCTGCCGCTCGCGGCGACAAACCTGTTGTTTCCATAGGCGATGGCGCTGATGCTAGACGTGCCGAATGTGCTGTTTGATACGGCTGTCCATGTTTCGCCGTCATCGGAATACGCCATTTTGCCGTCAACACCCACGGCGACAAACCTGTTGTTGCCATAGGCGATGGCGTTGATGGTAGTGTTGGAACTATCAGAAAACCATCCAGATGTGCCGAATGTGGTGTCCGATACGTCTGTCCAGCTTGTGCCGTTTGTGGAATACATAATTATGCCGCTATAATAATTACCTTGTTTATAAGCACCCACGGCGACAAACTTGTTATTGCCATAGGCGATGCCGTATAATTCAATGCTGCCGTAGGAGGAGTTGACCGATACTTTTGTCCAGCTTTCGCCGTCTGCGGAATACGCTATGGCGTTAAAATCACTCACGGCGACAAACCTGTTGTTTCCATAGGCGATGCCTTGCCAACGGCCATTGTTAGATACGTATGTCCAGTTTTCGCCGTCATCGGAATACGCAGTTTTGCCGTCCCAACCCACGGCGACAAACCTGTTGTTGCCATAGGCGATGGCATAAATGGCGGACGTGCCGAATTTGCTGTCCGATACGGCTGTCCATTTCTGGAGATTGCCTTTTCCGCCGCCACCGCCTCCGCCTCCGCCGTCGTCGTCATCGCCGCCGCCGCAGGTTGTGAATGTGAGTGCGAGAACGAAAATCAGCGCGATTAAGATTGTCTTTTTCATACTAAACTCCTTTTATTCTTTATTTTTACTCCGCGTTCTTTGCGCCTTCGCGCCTCCGCGTGAGACTCTTCAATCTGCTAATTTAAACCACCGTTTTTTTTAATCACTGCCAGCAGCCTTTATTTACCCTGTTTTTACTTGACAAATGCGAAAATTATCTATAATATACAGATAAATTGAAGTTATCTATGAAAGCAGCCTGTTGTGATTAAAAAAAACGGTCGTTTTTTTATAGCACAACAATAGAACGCACCCGTAAGGGTGTCGTTTAGCTAAGTCTAAACGTTGTAGCACAAGGAAACGTAACTATTATGAATAAAGGCAAGGCAACCTGTGCCAACAAAGTTGGCCAAGGTTGCCGACAGTGCGCATTACGGTTTCTGCTCTCTCTTTCCTCCATATCTTCTCCGCGTCCTTTGCGCCTTTGCAGCCTCTGCGTGAGACTCTTTTCAATATAAATTTTCATTTTTTTTCATTTTCGGTAAAGCGC
>JGI24698J34947_10002333_pt1 | contig 10206 bp, 11 predicted proteins | sample TergutMp193P3_FD_34947 | JGI IMG/M metagenome (IMG submission 34947) | reverse complement strand
AGGGCATGGAAAGCGGCGCGGACGACAGGCTTGCGATGCTCGCGGCGGCGGTCTGCGGCGACGCGCGTTTGTCGATTGACGACTGTGAGATACGAAGGGAAGGAATTTCCTATTCCGTAGACACGGTTGAGGACATTATCGCCCGTTACATGCCATCGGGAAAACCGTCGCTGATTATCGGAGACGACATTGCATGGGAATTTCCCAAGTGGCACAAAAGCGAAAAGCTCCTGAAACTTGCGGATATTGTAGTTGCCCGCAGGTTGAATTCCACGGTGGAAGAGTATCCCTATACGCACAGGATCATTGACAACGATGTGATAAATATTTCGTCGCATGACGTAAGGCGCAAGATAAAGGAGGGAGGCGATTGGCGTTCCCTCGTGCCATCCGGGGTCAGGGCCATTATCGAGGACAGGCAGCTTTACGGATACTCGCGTCCCCCTTCCGGCGAAGACTGCACCAATGAAAACATCATGCGCATTGAGACAGCGGCGCGGCAGGCGCTCACTAAGGAAAGATTCCTCCATTCAAGGAATACGGCGCTCCTTGCGCGGGAACTCTGCCGCCGCTTCGGCTTAGACCCGCTGGCCGGCTACCTTGCCGGAATTGCCCATGATCTGGCAAAGCAAATGGACGGCAAACAGATGTTAGAACTCGCGGAAAAGGACGGCGGGAAAATCACGGAAATTGAAAAGGGCAAATTGAACCTTCTTCACGGCAGGGCGGCGGCAGTATTGCTCAAGGAGAGTTTCCGCGTTAATAATAAAGATGTGATTGAAGCCGTGGCTGTTCATACATTGGGAAGCGAAAATATGGGCCCTCTGGCGAAAGTGATCTACATTGCCGACAAGACCGAGGTTTCAAGAAACATCGATCCCGCTCTGAGGAAAATGTGCTATGAAGAGGAACTTGACGCTGTTCTTTTAGCCGTGCTGCACAGGACGGTAAACAAGCTCAAGTCAAGAAAACTGGAGCTGTCCGAAGAAACACTGCGGCTGTTAAAAAAGATGGAGGGAAAAAACGCTTGAGAATATCACAAACCGGCGCTTCGCGTTTTCTGCTCGTTTTAATTGTAATTATTCTCGCGGTAGGAATTACCTTCGCCGTTTTATTTTTCCGCAGCAACCCTGTAGAGGACGCTATTTCCACCAACCGCGTAATCAACGTGCTCTTTGTCATTGAAAATGAAAAGGAACCCCTCAGCACATACGTTCTGATGTACTATCCAGGGACGCGCCGAGCCGCCATTTTTGATATACCCGGAGAGCTTGGACTGTTATTGACAAGGATCAACCGCGTTGATCGAATCGACAGGGTTTACGATCCGTCGAGAATAAACAGCTATGAAAACGAGATTGAAAAACTCCTTGGAGTGGAAATAAATTTTACCGTTGTTATTACAAAAGAAAACCTTGTGTCTATAGTCGATCTTCTTGAAGGCGTGCAAATTTTTATTCCTTCCTCGGTGTCGTACAGGGACGACGATGAGGTCATATTGTTTCCTTCCGGGATGACGGTTCTTGACGGCGACAAGGCAAGCGTTTACGCCACGTACAGTCTTGAGGACGAAGAGCGTGAAATGGAAGTGTTTCGCAGGCAGCGTTTCTTCATCGGCTTTCTTAACCGGCAGATACAGATGAACGAAAGGCTGAAAAATCCCGACGCGGCAAAGCTGTACTATTCGTTTTTCAGAACCAACATGAACCAAAGAACATTGGCGCTTCTCTTTGATGAATTTGTGTACATAGACACGGATCGTACAAACATCAGGTCTGTAGAAGGGACTCTGCGCGAAGTGTCGGGACAGATGCTTATTATCCCGCTGTGGGACGGCAGTCTTGTAAAAGAAGTTGTGCGTCAGACATTGGGAACGCTTACCCGCGAAGTCGAGGATTATTTCAATGAAAGATCCCTTACAATCGAAGTTTTAAACGGAACTGCGATCAACGGTTTTGCCGGAAGGACGGCGGAAATGCTGAGGAATTTCGGCTATGACGTAATTTCAGTCGGCAACGCGGATAACAATGATTATGAAAGAACGGAAATCGTTAATCGCGGCGCCGATGAAATGATGGTTAAGGAATTTGCCGATCTTCTCCGCTGTGATAACATAAGGAACGAAATAATAACGCCTGAAGAGTTTGAAGCCGGCGATATTCAGGATTTTGAATACAAGGCTGATGTAACATTGATCATCGGAAGGAACTTTGATGGAAGATATGTTACCGGCAATTAGTAATCAGATTGCCGAACTATTGCGCGAACACAAGGGACAGGATGTCTCCATGCTGGATCTTCGCGGGATAAATAACTGGACTGACTTTTTTATCATTGCCACGGTAACAAGCATTGCGCACATGGACGGCCTTGAGCGGCACATTAAGGAATTCTGCGCTGAAAATGAAATTGCCATACTTGGCAGTTCCCGCAAAAGCGCGGATGACGAATGGCGTTTGATCGATCTGGGGCAGACGATCATTCACCTGATGACTTCCCGCGTAAGGGAATTTTACGAACTTGAAAGATTATGGGCAAAGGCCAGGCCTGTGGCAGACAAGCCTGCCTTGCAATAAGCAGCCCTATTCGTCGAAATCACCCCAATCTTCGTCATCGTCGTCATCATCGTAACTGTCGTCTTCGTCATCGTCGTCATCATCGTCAAAATCGTCGTCATCATCGTCATCGTCAATTTCGTCGTCTTCGTAGCTGTCGTCATCGTCGTCAAAATCGTCATCGTCGTCAAAATCGTCTTCGTCATCGACATCGTCATCGTCGCCAAAGATGAAAACCGGCAGTGAGTCGTCCTCCGATTCGTAAACGGCATCATAACCGTCAACAGGCATCAGCGTTAACTCCTCTTCTTCTGTAGCTCCGTTCAGAACCATAATGTTCTCCCTCGAAAATTCTCTCTTTTTTTCTTGAATCGAAACTGAGTGGTGAAGCTAAAAAGCCTCCCCCTAGAAACATAAGGGAACAAATATATATTTGTCAACTGGTTTTTTTATTTTTTTATGCTAATCTGTGTTTTATGCGTCTTTCTCAAAATAAACTGACAATTTTGGCTCCCGCCAAGGTGAACCTTCACCTTGAGGTTTTGGACAGGCTTCAGAGCGGTTTTCACAGCCTGAGAAGCGTCTTTTTAGCCCTTGATTTTGGCGATATCCTGCATTTTGAGCTTACGGAAGGCGAAAAAACGGCGGAAATAGCCATGAAAGGGCTTGATCCGGGCCTCCCTATCGAAAAAAACATCATTTTTCGCGCCCTGGGCCTGTTCAGGGAAAAGACCGGCTTTGATAAAGGGCTGGATATAATGGTAGAAAAACGCATCCCCACGGGCGGCGGCCTTGGCGGCGGCTCATCAGACGCGGCGGCGGCTCTTTTGGCGCTGAACCGCCTTGCCGGCTTTCCCTTAAGCCGCGCCTCCCTTCTTGAGACGGCGGCGGCCCTTGGCAGCGACGTTCCCTTTTTTATTTACCAAACCGCCGCCGCCGCAGTTACAGGCCGTGGAGAAACCATTGCACCCCTTGATGCGCCCCGTCTTTTTTTTGTACTGGTCAACCCCGGCTTTCCCAGCGACACCGCCGCCGCCTACCGTCTTCTTGATGAATACAGGATTGGTTTTGAAATTCATCACGCAGAGGCGCGGAGGCACGGAGATGGAAGAGGAGGAAGAATAGGAATAGAGAAAGAGATATTATCCGATCCCGCGCAGTGGTCTTTTTATAACGATTTTTTGCCTGTTTTTGAAGAGAAGGAAAGATCAGTTTATGAAAAAATTATCTGCGGCCTGCGGGAATTGGGCGCGGGTTTCGCGGGGCTGTCGGGAGCGGGGTCTACCTGCTTCGGCGTTTTTACGGAGAGCGGGAGCGCGCAGAGAGCCGCGGACACTTTACGCGGAACGTGGAGTTTTGTTGAGTGTTGTGAGACATGGAGAGCCTGATTGACAGGCGGAAACGGATAATTTATATTTTTTTTATGAAAATTATATGTACATATCATGCATATTCTATTATAATGTATCAATATTTCCGAATTTTGGTATATGATTAGTTTGGAGGAGAAAAGATGAAAAAAGCGCACGAAGCGGAAGGATTTGAGGAATTTCTGGCTGAATACAATGCGGCGGAAGTACCGGAGGGGAAACATATTAACAGTTCTAAATTTACGCTCGAACAACAGTTGGAAAGATTTTCAAATTTCTCACATACTAAAGAAGAAAGTGAAATCATGGCAAAAGAAGTACGCGCTTTATGACTCATAATCCAATGGAGATTGATGAATTTTTATCGAGATTTGAGATAAAAATTCTTGAGCGTTACAATTACTATACAAAAATGATTAAAAACAGCGATTGCGTGATCATGAAACGGAAGGTATCTTCATTGGATTATGAAACATTTAATTTATATTTTTCCGCACTTAAAGAAGCTATAAACCAGATTAAAATGGATTTAAAAATCCTCTATATGCGCCGAGGCAATCTTATAGGCAATATGCGTATGAGTGAAGGTAAAATCGCGGGGGTGGTTGTTTTCAGGCTTTCTAAAGCTCATATTATACATATTCATAGGAAATGTAATGTTTGCAGTAAAAAATGCCACTCACATCTAAATGTTTCAATCGCAATTAGAATGGGACTGGAATATATTCATAAAAAATATCCTGAATTGGCAACCGGAATACGGAATGAACTTGTTTATACTATTAAAAACAGACACGTTAATCAGGAAACGTTGGGGCTTGTGTTTGATACTCTGAAAGAAAGTGGTAATAACGCATCGTAATCCCCCCTCAACTGTATGAAAAAACATACACTGAATTATTAATATAAACATGTCTATTTATTGACAAAAAAAGTTAAAAGAGATATATTTTCCATGTATTTGTGTTTTTTTTAAAATTGGCGGGAGAGGATCATGTTTGCTTTGAAACGATTTACAGCGGCCTTTGTACTTGGATTGATCCTCTGCGGCGGGCTTTTTGCGCAGGACATAATGGAAGAATACTTTGAGGGCGATTTACTTAACGATCAGATAAGAGCCTATATTTCAAATGTCTCCAACCTGATGCCGGATTCTACTACTATGCAGAATGTGTGGTCGTATTCCCCCAAAACCCCCGGGTTTTTCAGCGGCTATGGCTTAAATGGCAGCGTTACCCTGCTTGATCGAAAGCTGACAAGCAAAATCCTTGAAGGCGCCCAGCAATTTGGAGGCAGTCAATATGACCTTTCCAAATTTCCTGAAACTATTCCCTTCATGCCCGGATTTGCCCTGGACGCACGCGGCGGTTTCGGTTACTTCGATGTCGGTGTTACCGGAATGTGGCTCGATGACAATATGGTATCGGAATATTTGGGAGTTGGCTTTCTTGGAGAAGGCAGCCATATTTTCTACCGGTCGATTGGAATTGATTTGCGTTATACGCTTATCAGGGACGGGGAAAACAGGCTTTTCAAAAAAATACCCGTTCCGGGCGTTTTTATGCCGTCTGTAACAGCGCAGTTTGGCTATTGTTTTACATGGATGCAGTTTGGCATCGAAGCCGGAGATACGGAAAAAGTAAACGTCGATTTCAGAAACGACAGCTTTTTTTTGGCATTACAGGTTTCAAAAAAACTGCCGATTTTGCTTACGCCTTATTTTGGCTTAAAGCTGATCTTTTCCAAAACAGACTCCGGTTTTAAATGGGAAACGCACCGGCCTGTATTGATAAACGGGGATCCATATAACAGCGGCGCTATCTATAATTCTGGGGTTAAAGAGGGGGACTTTTATACCTACTTCCAGATATACGGCGGCTTTGGCATAGACCTCCTGTATCCCCATTTTATAACCGCGGGTTTCGCGTATAATGTTGTTACGGAGCATTTTGGCATTAATGTGAGTGTCAGATATTTAATGTAATTGGGATTAACCGGTTGAAAAACCGTTATGTACTGTTAGTACATATATAATTTTGACGAATAAGGAGCAAAAAAATGAAACAGTTGATTAAAACGGGAGGGTGCATATTCTTTGCAGCCCTGATTCTTTTGGTTAGCGGCTGTCCGTTGGGTGATGACGATAAGGATGATACCTTTACCAACCATAAAAATTTTTCAATTAAGGTATCAAATTACACCAATACGAACGTAATCGCTTTTTACAGTACTATTACAGAAAAAAATAAAATTGGCGGCATACCTGCGGGATCAACTAACCACGGCTTGGCAAATAACCCCAATTTTTTTGGTTCTGTTGCGAAGCAATTTAAGCTTGTCTTTGTTACCGAAGCTCAGTACAAAAAAAATAAAAAGAACCTTGCTGTCTTGGCAAATGAATATCTTACACAGATGTATATTTACTGGAACGGCGAGGCGGGCGACAACGATAAAGTATACGAAATCAGCGGCAGACTGGGCGGTAAATATCAAATACTGATTAATAATGACTCCTCCTTTGATGTTGAGTTCCGTGTTAACGGCCCCAACGGCCCGACCCTTGGTTTTGCTCCAACGGGAGTTTATAATACCAAGCTGTACGTCAGCGGAGGGGAGATTGCGATATTTCCTGTGTTTAAATACCTTAACATGCAGCGGGAAGTAGTTGAAACTATTTATCCCAAAAGAGAAGCTGATAATAAAGCGTGGAGTTGGTCATATATCTTCGAAGAAAATACGCCGCCTCAAATATTGGATCTTTCCTTGCTTCTGAAGGATATTAGCAAAAGAAGTTCAGGCGTAGCTTATTTAGTAATTGATAATGCTGTCGTAGGTCAAACCATCGGCCTTGTAAAGGGGACAAGTTTACAGGTAACCACATTAGGGACATCGCAGTTTAATTCTGGTACCAGTAAAACATTCATGATCGAGATGGAGACAGTTGACAACGCGACAACTTTTGCATCTTCAAGGCAGATATCCAATTACTCTGTCAGAACCGGCAGTGGTGAAACTTTCCCAATAGTAGACGCAGAAGGGAAAAGTACAATGACTTTAAAAGCGGATATGATGTATACTGTCTACGTCACAGGTCAGCCGGGCAGTTCATCTACTCCTGTGAAAGCTGTAGTGGAAGTGCGAGAACAGGATGGCGAAGGAGCTGAATACGAGCACGGACCTGTAGCAGTAGAGTTTAAGGACTTGTTTTAAACTTCGGTGACGTTCTGTAAAGCGTTTAATTAATGGGAACCGCCGGTAAAGTGCGTCAGCATGAACCGGCGTTTCCCATAATTTGCAAAGGGAGAAACATGAAACAACGTTGGATTTTCGGGATACTTGTAACACTTATAGCGGCATTTATTCTCTCATGTACAGGTTTCTTTGAAGTTGAAGAAGAAGGAATAATAGACCTTGCGGATGAGGATACGTCGTCAGTAGAAACCAAAATACTATTTGACAATTCGGCAAATAACTGCGCGGTAGAGGTCTTCAGTTCTTCAACCAGAGGGGACAGAATAGCGTATGTGGATGCCAGATATTCAACTTCGCGTTCATGGGTTCCGACCAACGAAGGCGGCTATCCTTTTTACCTGACATATTATTTACAAATACGCGGTACACAGGTGCCGTATATTCCCGAAGGCAACAATTACGGACTTGCCTATGTCATCTCCCCCAAAATTGTAAAAGGCGGCACAACAACAATTAAAATTCACAATCTGGCCGCGAGCGAGTTCAAAGACGAGCCCCTGTTCAACGAAGCCTACCTTGCCGTAACAAACTATCATGCCTCCGCGATCTACGCTTTAAAGGGCACTGGAGTTTTAATACCCGTAGGTGAAAAATCGGATCAATACGTAGCCAGCGGAAAGACAGTCCTGTACAAACTGAGCGCGGGCGTTAACAGCAACAATTCCATGAGCATCATGGTACAAGGCCGTCAGTCATATCTGAACGACATCCCCGCTTTCGCGAAAAGCAACCTTTATGAGATAAGCGTCGGTACCACCGGCAGCATCGCATACGGCGCGCCAAGACTACTCACTTTAAACAATCTGCCAAATTAAACGCGGCTGGTAACAGTTGCCAATTAACCCCCCCGCGTCTCCGTGCCTCTGCGTGAGGTTTTTTTGTGTATGGGGAGTGCACCCGCGGCGCGCACTGCTTAAGCAAAGCTTAAGCATGGCTAAAGCCAGACTACATTTATTACACGCTGTAAATTTTACTGGTGCCGGAACGTTTAGAATTTACTCATCTACACCCTACGGGTGCGGTTTCTTGTTCCCATTTTCAAAATGCCGAATGACGGCTGTGAAAAGCTCCGACGAGGACATACGGCGTGGATTAAGAAAACGTCAGGCCAAAGCCTGCGTCGAAAAAGGCCACGCCGTCAGTCCGAGGAGGGGGTTTGCACAGGCCGTCAATCTACATATTTAAGAAAAATTTAAAAGGGTGAATGTCACCATGGATCTTAATCATAAAGAGCCTTTACTTTTTCCGGGTCAAGTTGGGTTAAGGAGACAATTGTCTCAAAAGAAAACCCCTGATCAATCATGTTTTTCGCTATTTTAAGAGCCTCAAGTTCTTTACCTGTGGCTTCACCCTCGGCTTTACCCTCGGCTTTACCTCTTGCTTCCCATTTAGCTATCCAGCCTACTTCTTCAAATACCTGCTCAAGCGTTATTGTTGAGTCGCTCATATTTATTACCTCCTTCAATTTCCCGGCGTTCGCGCGCAATATAGCATCAAGATATGCCGCTATTTTTACCGCCTTGCCTAGACGGGATATCTCAATGTACATCCGGCTAAATTCAGATACTTCAAGCCGGTTGCTCAGGTTTTTTAGCCACCAGTTCTCTTCCACAGATAACCGGCGGTTGTCTATTATCTGTATCGGAAGTATATCCCCGCTTATATTATAAATCCCATCTCCTGTTTCTTCAACTGTATATCCTCGTACATTTTTCAGGTGCTCAATCAGTTTTTCAGGATAATGGCTTTCTATAAAAGTTATCGTAAGGTCGGTTATCGGGACTTTTTCCAGAGACGCGTACAGACAGGCGTATCCGTAGACTTTGTAAAAATCATCGACAGAAATATAATCATCGGGACTTTTGTATTCCAGCAGGTTCCATGTCCTGAAGATAGCCGCGATATTTTTCCTGATTATCACATTCTTCTTTTTCTTTACGACAACGCAGTCGATGCGCAGAGGTTCTGTTGTAAGCTGGAACTCGGAGTAGAATTCAAGCGCGTCCTGATACGCTTCCAGTTCATTTTGAAGGGCTTCGACAAAGGCGGGATGCCAATGGATGTGTTGTTTTTCGCTGTCGCCGGGTTGGTTTTGCTCCATAATATGCGGTACGGTTTCTTGTTACCACTCCCTCGGCTGACTTGGAGGGGTAATGTTAAAAGTTTCCCCGGAAGGCTCTATTACGAAAAAGCCCTGCGCCAGCGCGTATTTTTTTGCGTTAGCTGTCATTACCACACCGGCGACCGCCCCCAGAAACGCGCGTTTGTCGCCGCGTAAATCGGCATAGGTCCGCATTTTTCCAAGGCGTTTCACATGCTCCTTCACCTTTTCCGTGGTGAGTTTTGTTTTTACCTCAACAAGCATAGCCTTTTCGCCGTTTTCCAAAAAAACATCAACCTCAAAAGATATATTATAATCGTCATTAAAAAAATCGCGATCGGACATTGCCTCGTTAAATTTAAAGCCATACTTCTTGAATTTTTTCAGCAGATTGGGCGCAACCATATATTCAACGATTTCTCCAAAACGGTTGTGAAAATCCCCGAACCGCTTATTGTAATCCTTTATCTGCCGGGCGTTTTCCTTGACAATCCGATCGGTTTCCTTTAACTGCTCCCGGTTTTCCATTAGAGCTGCCCAAACAGTCTCAAAATTAAGCCCTTTAGGATACGGCTGTACCTGCGCTTTTCCCATACAAAACTCCTCTTATATTATACCGCTTTTTACGGCTTTTTGAAGCCGCGTTGTTCTCAACCGCCTGTTTTTAAACATGACGATTTTCCCCCGTCAGACAAAAATATCTGACATATATATATGGCGCGTACATGCATGGCGCTTTACCGAAACGGAAAAAAAATGAAAAAAAGTGATTTTTTTCATGGAATTTCTATGGTGACTGCCACCCTGCCAATGTATTGACACAATCCCCAATTTATGCCACTATCATCATGAAAACAGGGTATTAGGAGAAAAAATATATGGCTTTAAACAAGGAAAGCGCCTCTAAAATCGTTGCCAAATTCGGCAA
>JGI24698J34947_10002332_pt1 | contig 10206 bp, 11 predicted proteins | sample TergutMp193P3_FD_34947 | JGI IMG/M metagenome (IMG submission 34947) | reverse complement strand
CTTCTGAATTTCCGCGTGCCGCTTTAGCTCAGTCGGTAGAGCAAGGGACTGAAAATCCCTGTGTCCGCAGTTCGATTCTGCGAGGCGGCACCATTATTAATACGCGATTTATATAATTAAAAATTGGAGCCACAAAATGTCGTTAGTTCTTGACTTAACGGAAAAAGACCATGCGGACTGGGAAACCAGACGGCAGAGGTATGATGTGGATAATCACCCATTGAGGGATACGTCTAAAGAATCTTTTTTCGACGCGATGCTGTCGGATGAAGCCGACCTGACAAAACACGGTTTCGTTTCGCCCGAAGCCCTTAAATCATAGAGACATTAGTAAAGAATCAATAATGGCGATTGCTGAGACGATGGCCTTGTAGCTTGTCGGAAACATCAAACCACCGCATGTTACAACGGCTTGCGAGGTTTTTTGCGGACGGTTTTGACATCGTTCGTCAATATTGTTTTCTGTTGAAGCCGCGCGTCCTCCGCAGAACCGGAATACTTCGGCAGCTCCCCCAACCCCGCGATGTCCCCCAAAATCCGCTTTTGGCCCAAGGCGTTCAGGCCGCGAAAATGACGGAGCAGGGCGTATTCGCCGCGGTTTTGGGCTACAAGGTCGGGCAGCGGTTCCAACCCAAGCAGGGCGTCTATCGTGGTGTTCAAAGCCCGCGCCAAACTCGTTATAACCAGCAGGTTGGGTTCGCGTTTACTGTTTTCGTACTGGCTGAGGGCCGCGGACGATATTCCCAAAAGAGCGGCCAAATCTTTTTGGCTAAGCCCGGCCTGTTTTCGGTAACGCGCGATTTGCGGGCCTAATGACGAACTCATGTAAATCTCCTATTATACAGAATATACATTTTTCCCCAATAATACGGTCAAGACATTTAAATAATTGTTTCAAAAAAAAATTTGACTTTTAACGATACGTTAATTATTTTTACATTAATATTAACAATACGTGGTTTGGAACGCGAAAAGGGACAGTGTATGTTTTCCAATCTGGAGACGGAACAAGTTCGTTGCGGGTACACGGAAAAGTACGTGGCCGAACGGCTGGGAATAACCCGACGGGAGTACCGGTCGCGCAAAAAAACAGGCTGATTTTTAGAATCGGAAGTCCGGGCGCTGGTAGCAATGTACAAACGGTCGCCCGAATACCTGTTCGAAACTGACGCGGCGAAATAGATAGTATGATGCGTAAAATAGCGGTTTTTGACGGTTGGAAATAAAACGCACCTGCGCGGGCGTCAATCGCTGGCTTGGACACGTTGGCACCGACAGGGAACATAGTGAGGTATCAGGCCGCTTCGGTAGGAATTAAGCGGTCATGGCGAAGCTATATCTCCGGGGAACTAAATGAAAAATTGGGTAATATTGTTTGTGCGGACCGGCTCGGAGGAAAAAATAGCGCGTTTGCTTAAAGAAAAGCTGAACGCCGAAGAATATCAGCCGTTCCTCCCTGTCAAGGAAACGCCCCGCAGAAGCAAGGGCGTTATCCGAAAAGAACGTAAACTCCTGTTTCCGGGTTACGTTTTTATTCAAACGGAAATTGAAGTTGACACAATAGCGAAAAAGTTGATATCGGATTTAACAGATATTACAGGAAAATGGCATGAAGATATTTACAAAATACTCCATAACGGAGATAACGAAAAAGATGTGGCGGTACGAGGAAAAGAACGTTTGTATTGGGAACGCCTTTTTGATTCGGATTTTTGCGTTACCGGGTCGGTAGGGTTTATAGAAGGTGATACGATACGAGTGATGTCCGGCGCGTTAGTAGGCATGGAAAAGCGGATTAAAAAGATTGACCGCCATAAGCGGGAAGCGGTAGTTGAAATGGAAATGATGGGGGGAGTGCGCGAGGTGAGGTTGATGTTGGAAGTGGTTGAGAAGACGAGAGGTACTAAGAATAGAATCGGTCATTAAAAAAGAAAATAGTATTTGGACATGAATTAGAAAATAAAATATATGGTAAAACAAAAATATGTTTAAAGTAGAAGAAAGATTTTTAAACGGTCAAAAAATAGACCACCTCAAAAGAAAGGATGGATAAATAATGGCAAGATTAATTATTGTCGTTGGCGCAGATGGAGCGGGAAAGTCATTTTTACTCGAACAATTACAACGCTTACATCGTGAAATAAAACCCATAAAAAAACTAACAACCCGACCGCCGCGTGATATAGAACCAAACGACACATCGCTGGATTTAATCTTCAATTGTTCATATGAATGTGTACAAAACTGTGATTATGTGTTTAATTACTATGGGTATAACTACGGTATTAAAAAAGCCGACATTGATAATAGCCTTGTGTCTGGTTTGTCTCCAATGGTTATAGTCGCTCGTTGTAATACGATTTCAGAAATCAAAGAAAATTATAGAGATGCTTTAGTGCTTTATGTGCAGAATGCTTTGAGCGGTGCTGACTTAGAACATGAGTTAGTAATGCATCGAGATTCTATCGCTCTTGAGGAGCGCCTTAGAAGGCAACAAGACTCGTTTAATGATTACATACAGAACATCGGAAATAAATTGTTTAATTATGTGTTAATAAATGATTTTACTGATGCACTTATGAAACAAGCACAATATGTTCTTGACAACGAGAGAAAGTATGGAGTAAATGCAAATTTTATTTTTGTTATCATGTCGTTTAAGCCCCAATATAACGATGTTTATTCTGCATATAAAAATGCTGTCAAACTGTTAGATCCACAAGGACGCATAAAAATTGAGATTCAACGGGTAGACGATAATCATGGTGGTTTTTGGATTACAGACAAAATTAAGTCCAATATTGAACGTGCAGGGTTAGTACTTTGTGATGTCTCAGAAAAAAGTCCAAATGTTTTTTACGAATATGGTTACGCCATTGCGAAGAACAAAGATATAATCATTACTGCCAGTGAAGGAACTGAATTACCATTCGATGTAGATAAGTATAGAACGGTCTTTTATCCATCGGCGATGGATTTACAAAAAAAAGTTCTTGAGGAACTTAATAGTTATTATCATACCAACGGATGTTAGTAAGAAAATGGTATATCGCACGTTTTGGTGAATAGTATAAAAGATAGCAACATAGAACCAAAAATTAAATTTCATATCTCGGCTTAAACATTAAATAGGGGTTAATAAAATGAATCATTCTAGACCGAATTCGCGCCAACCAATACCATCCGATGCTAAATTGGTTTTTAAAGGAAAATTGTTCAACGTTTATCAGTGGGAACAAGAACAATATGATGGAACAAAAAAAATTTTTGAAAAGATAAAGAGGCCAGATACAGTCTATATACTTCCGGTTACTCAGGATGGACGTTTATTGATTTGTCGTCAAACTCAGCCTGGTTCTGACACATATTATGGTTTTTTAGGAGGAAGGGTTGAGGGTGATGAAAATATTTTTGTGGCCGCAGAGCGTGAATTGCGCGAAGAAGCAGGGTTAATTGCAGATACACTTGAGTTGTGGAAATCATATCAATTTTTGCCGAAATTGGAATGGGCTATTTATATTTTTATTGGAAAAGGCTTATCACAATACGAACGGCAACTCGATTCTGGTGAGGAAATAGATATAATAGATATATCATTAGATGAGTTATTTGATATTGTCGGTAAAGAGACATTTGGAGATGTTGAAATTGCTCTTCTTCTATTACGCACGCTAACGAATGACGCTGAGTTGTTGAAATTTAAAAAACTGATAGGCTAATTTTGCAGAGTAGATATATTCAATTATAAATTATTAGTGGAGGGGGTCAGTACTTGAATCTAAATAGTATCTTGCGCATTCAAAGGATTCACTCTGTTGCGTTGCTTTTGATATTGACATATGCTGTTTGGATTGCACATGTTCTCGCTTTCAAAACTTTTGTAAATTTATATGTTGATACCTTTGTTGCATTTATTACATCTGTTAGCTTTTATCTATTTATTGTGCGTATTCTTTGCACGATTGTGGAAAGATTCCCGCTTTTAATGAAAATATATTGGGGAAAACAGTATATTGACGGACTTTGGTCATATTGGTATGTGATAGATGGTGATGAATCAAAAAAAATTCACTTCGGGATTTGGAAGATTGAACAAGACTTATATCGTACTTCGGTAATGGGATTTGGCTTATCAGATAATTATGAAATACGTTCAAACGTGCGTTCGGTTACAGATTTTATAGATATTGACAATTGCCTTGAAGTAATTAACAAACGTTGCGATGCACAAGATTCTTCAAAAGAGGTATTTTCACGTACAACAATGTTTTTTGAACTGAAACATGATGGTATCCTAAAAAGTCCATATCGAATGAAAGGGAAAACCTATGTTTATGGCGGACCAAGAAATGAAATTGTGTGTAATAATTCATTTTTAAGACATAACAAAGCAATGACAGTGCAAGAAGTGATAGAAATCATAAGAAATAATATTAACAGTTATGGAACAATTTTTGGCGTTAGCGAGTATTCAGGAGAACCAAACGAAACTTGTGGAATTATTAAACCGGCAGTTACAATGGTTTCTTTAATAGAATCAAACGCATCAGTAATCAAATAATGAAAGTAGCATTTTATGAATAACGTGTTAATAATACCCGGCACATATAAATCGACCGTTACATCAAGTATAGCGGGAGATATTATCACTCAACAATATAAAGATATAAGGCCATTTGATTCAATTACGCAAGTCTGCATTTCCGATGGGGGGGAAGGAACATTAGAGACATTTTCTAGGAATTTTGGCGGGAAAAACCGTTTTTATATGGTTCATGGTATGAGAGGAGAACCAATAGTCACTAACACACTTTGGTTAAACGATACAACGGTTATTATTGAATCGGCTACTGTTATTGGCTATTCATTAGTTTGTGAAAATGAAAGAAATCCTTGGAGTTTATCGAGTTTTGGTATTGGAGAGTTGTTGCTGCTTACTAAAAAAGATGGTGCTAAAGTAATTTATGTTACAATGGGTGATTCATCCATTATGGATATTGGAATAGGAATGCTTCGTGCATTAGGGGTTGAATTTTTGGACGAGAGGAATTGTTTACTTGACATATCTGATCTTTCTGATATAGAAAAAATACGAACTATAAATATTGACAAAATGGATTCTTTTTGGGGAATTGAAATATTTGCGTTAGTAGATACCAAAGATTATTTGTTTGGCGAATATGGGCAAACAATGGTGTATGGTGCACAAAAAGGGTTACATCAAAAACAATCCGAAATAGTTGAAAACGGATTTAGAAATTATGCAAGAATTATATATGATATGTTTGCGATAGAATTATCATCAATTCCTATGACAACTGGGAGCGGGGGGTTAGCGGCGTCATTACACGCCATTTTAAATGCAGATTTGATCCATTGCCCGTTGTATATTGCAGAAAGGATTGGGTTGAAAAAATCAATTGCCAACGCTAACATTATTATTACTGGAGAAGGATTTTTGGATAACCAAACTCGCTGGGGAAAGATACCACATTTTGTTTCACAAGGATTTGATGGACATATTTTCCTAATCGTTGGTGATTGCTCCAATGAGGGTATCAACGATATAAAAAATGTTTCACAGGCTACCATACATGTTATTAAACTAAATAGTGATGCTGTTCATTGCAGGGCGATGGCTAACGCTACTATACAGGTTTGTAATGAAATAGACAAGATATCAAAATAGTTAAAAGAAAGAGGATACATGTCAATTGGAACTGTAACTTGGAAAGAACCAGTAGTTTTGTTGTTGCTTGGTACATCAGGTGTTGGAAAAACGTCTGTTCTGGAATATTTACAATCTCATCATTCGTTTGAATCATCTCCAAAATACACAACTAGAAAATTGCGAAATAATGTTTCCGATGAACGAGATTTTATTTTTTGTCATACAATTAAAGATTTTCCCAAAGACGATATATTAATTTTTCAGAGCTATGGTTATGCATTTGGTATACAAATCGAACGAATCAAATCATCTATCACGCGAGGAAGAAACCATGTTTTAGCTATTGGGGATACGGAAACAGCTATAACACTAAAAAGTATTTTCCCTCACCAAACAAAAGTTATTCAGCTTTATTGTGAATACAATATATTAAAAACACGCATTGTTTTTAGTACAGATGTAGAAAGAGCATCTCGCTGGAAAACAATTGACAAAGAAGTACAAGGTGTTTATTCTTGGGCTGGTGTAGTTGACGATATTCTCGATTGCACCATGCAATTTGATATAACAAAAATACACGTTGATAAGCTTATTGATAAAATTAGATAAAGTTTCGTATTTTATGGAATACGTTGGGAGATTTTCAAATGAATTTGGACCATATTCTTGATAACGAAATATCAACCATTAAAGAGCATTACGCTTCTGAAAGGCCGTGTAGTCGAAAATTGCAAGAAATGGCATCATTATATATACCTGGAGGGACCACCCGGACTGCCCTTGCGTTTGAGCCTTTTCCTTTTCGCGTTGTAGAGACTACCCCAACAGATCTTATTGATGTAGATGGATTTTCATACATAGATTTCTGTGGAGATCATACAAATGGGTTATTTGGCCATAAATGTGAATCATTGATTTCTTCTATTATCAATCAACTTAATTTTGGTTGGTCAATAGGTTCTACCCATCAACTGGAAATTCAAGCTGCGGAGTTAATCTGTAAAAGATTTGCGTCTATGGAAAAAGTAAGATTTACAAATTCAGGTACTGAAGCTAACTTGCTAGCAATATCTTTATGTATGTATCTAAGTCAAAAAGAATATGTACTAGTATTTAAGAATGGTTTTCATGGTTCTCTCTTAAATTTTAATGTTTGCGATGGGGTTATAAAAAACGAATTAAACGCTCCGTTCAATTTTATTCTCGCAGATTTTAATAAGATTGACGGTCTTGAAAAAAAATTTAAAAAGTATAAAATCGGTTGTACAATTGTTGAGCCAATGCAGGGATCTGGTGGGTGTATTCCTGCGGAGGATAATTTTTTAACATCCCTTAGAGCTTTTTGTGATACGCATAGTACTTACTTGATATTTGACGAAGTGATGACGTCTCGTTTGCATCCTAATGGATTACAAGCGCATTATGCGGTTAAACCTGATATCACGACGCTTGGTAAATATTTAGGAGGAGGATTCTCATTTGGTGCGTTTGGCGGTAGTAAAAATATAATGAGCCATTTCGATGGATATGGTATGTCTTTACGGCACTCGGGAACATTTAACAATAACATAGCATCTATGTCAGCGTGTATTGACGTTTTAACAAATTTGTATCTTGAAGTGGATGTTATATCACTAAATAAAAAAGGGGATTTATTTAGAGAGACCTTGCAAGGTATATTTAAAAAAAATGGAATTCCCCTTACATTATCTGGATTTGGTTCTATGATGCATTTTCATTCACCTAATGCTAAATGGGTTAAGTGGATTTTTTATGCGTTACTTATAAATGGCATATACATTGCACCCAATGGATTAATTAGTCTTTCACTTGAAATACAACAGAAACACATGAATGTTTTTATCAATATCTGTGAAAGATTATGTTATGATATTTGTAAACGATTATGCGATAATAAATGACGTTCCATTTAAATGTATAATGACAAATTCATATTTAAAACATCTAACCATCCGGGAATTTCTCGGAAAAATCAAGGAGGTAAGTACCATGAGTAAAAATTACACGGATTTTCAAAAGAAATTCCGCTTATCTGAATTGGTGATAGTGGAAACAGAATATTGGAGGTGGTCAGTTCGCCCAGTACACGCAACACTTGGAGCTGGTGTTTTGTCTGCAAAACGACCAGTTGAGACATTTTCTGAAATGACCGAAGAAGAAAGTACAGATCTTGGAAAAATGGTCAAATTTGTTGAAGAGACATTGAAAAAAACATTTTTCTACAACAGGATTAACTATTTGATGTTGATGATGGTTGATTTTCATGTTCATTTCCATGTGATTCCGCGGTATGACCGTGATATAGAATTCGCCGGAATCACATGGAAAGACAAAGGTTGGCCGACACCTCCAGTTCTTGATGCTGAAGCTATAAGAGATGATACGCTGTTTCTGATAAGAGACACGTTAAAGCAAAATCTCAATTAATTTTACACCTTAAAAAGAGATGCTTATTTTAAATAGAAATGATGAGCATCTCTTTTGTGTACCAATAAATGTTTTTGTTTTTAACCAAACATAAAAACTAAATCTACATGAAAATCAATATCAATATATTTTCCTATATGTCATACTGCAAAAAATTGGGTATTAAGTTACCAAATTTTGATCGGGAAAAAATGCTTAAAGTTACCGCAGATTCTCCTATTTGGGTACATTTTGGAGCCGGTAATATTTTTAGGGCATTTATTGCTACGATACAGCAGGAGTTATTGGAAAAAGGACTGACTAACAAGGGGATTATTGCAGCATTTACTGTTGAACCAAAAATAATTGACAATGTGTGGATGCCACACGACAATATTAGTTTACGTGTTACCGTGAGTAATGATGGTACTATGGAAAAGCTCATTGTTGCCAGTATAAGTGAATGTCTCTTCGCAGATAAATCATCCAATGATTGGACTCGGCTTATTGAAATTTTTAAGTCTCAATCATTACAGATAGTTAGTTTCACAATTACTGAAAAAGGTTATGACCCAAAAGGTGAAACTATGAAAAAAATTCGAGAACTGTTGAATGAACGAAAAAAGGTGGGAGCTCCACCAATTGCACTTGTGAGTATGGATAACTGTATTAATAACGGTGATATACTAAAAAAAGGTATTGGTGATTCGAATTGTTATGATGGTATGAGTTTTCCATTAACAATGATTGATAAGATAACACCTCATCCTAATGAAGAGATTAAAAAAAAGTTGGAAACTATGGGTGTTGAAGGTCTAGATATTATAGTTACTGAGATTGGAACACACTCTTCTGGGTTTGTTAATACCGAAAAAACACAATACCTAGTGATTGAAGATAATTTCCCAAATGGTCGTCCTCCACTTGAAAATGTGGGTGTTATCTTTGCCGATCGTAAAACTGTAAATCTTGTTGAGAAAATGAAAGTCGGAGCTTGTCTCAACCCGTTACATTTTTGTGTAGCAATTTTCGGTACTTTATTACGTTTTAATACTATGGCTGATGCAGTATGTGACATGGACATAAAACGGATTATTGAGTACATGGGTTTTGAAGAAGAACTTCCTATCGTGACCGATCCAATTATAATTAACCCGCGAGACTTTCTTGAAGAATGTATTAATGTTCGATTCCCTAACACGTTTTTACCAGACGATCCTGCTCGTATAACTACAGATGCATCTGCGAAAATTACTACTCGTTTCGAAGATACTATAAAAGAATATATTGAAAAATATCCTACAAAATTAGAGAATTTGAGAATGATACCTCTCTTATTTGCAGGTTGGATTCGTTATCTAATGGCAATAGACGATGATGGGAATTCATTCAAATTGAGTCCTGACCCACTATTAGAGGAATTAATAAAACATGTTAAAAATATTAGATTAGGGCAACAGTTTGATGCTCATAGACATGTCAAACCAATTTTATGTAATAGAAAACTCTTTAAAATTAATGTGTATGAAACGCCTCTTGGAAAAGCAATCGAAGATTGGTTTATGAAGCTAACAGAATCTCGCGGTGCGGTTCGTAGAACAATTCGGTTAATTAAAAAATACGATAGTATCTCGTTGGATTGAGTGCGTGTACCATTATATAGTGGGTATTTCATGCATATCGTTGCACTATGAGGTAGTGGCAGTCATCGTTTCCATCAACTAACCACAAAACGTTAAAAATGACTTACGTATATCTATCTCAAAAAGAGCCCGAATCCGTCACAAGGTGTTAAAAAACAATTGTTGTTAGGTAGCAGTTCCAAATAGTTTAGCAACGCCTAAAAAATAAACAGATTTTTACCAATAAAGTTTTTCGAGCAAGTTAGGAATATTTTATATGAAAAATCATATTAAACGAATCGTATTTATGCTAACGGCAGTGCTGATTATGACCGTACAGGCACAGTCGGCGAGTACCTACTTCACCGGAGACGGCGGGAAGGGGATAAGCATTGCCATTCTCGCGCCGACGGCGAGCGGGCTCGCGAAGAACCAAAGTTATCTACCCGCTTTGGTACAAGGCGAGTTCGTCAGCAATTTTTCCGG
>JGI24698J34947_10002331_pt1 | contig 10208 bp, 7 predicted proteins | sample TergutMp193P3_FD_34947 | JGI IMG/M metagenome (IMG submission 34947) | reverse complement strand
TCAATTATTCACTTTCCGCAAGAGTTTGGCGTAACCGAACATGGGGAAACCAAGATCCCCCATTTCGGGACTGGGGGGAATTTCCGCTGCCACCTGTGCGGGAAGAATCGATTCATTCAGGGCAGTCCCTTTAGAAACCGGAGTTTCGTTCAATAAACATGTCAAAATCGTGGCTATCTTCTTTCTATAGGACTCTTTGTAGTCGTACATGCCGCATCCTTATCTTCCGTTTTCCATTGCTTCCATGTCAGCCAAAAGCTTAAACACCGTCCGGAATTGCTGAATTGCCTCACCAATGTCTTCGATGAAGTCCTTGTCCTTTCCCGCTATTTTCGCGAGATTGGTCAGGGTATCGTATTTGTTACTGGTCTCCTTTCCGAGAATGCCGCTCAATATATGCACCATTGCCATTGAAGCACTTTTTACGCTGTTGATAATAGTGTCAGCGTCTTCCTCGGCTTCATCCAGTATGTTTTGTATCTTCCTGCGTTTTGCCGGAATCGCGGACATCTCCTGCTGCGCCTGAACATAGCGCTTGCCGTATTCCCCGGATTCAGATATATCCAGCTCGAATTTTTTTATCTCATCTTCAAGTTTGATAAGGTTATTGTATCCCTCGGTATATTCGAGTCGGTTTTCCTCGTTTTTGAATTCGCCGTCGATAAGAATAGGTTGCAGAATCAGGTTAATATCGGGGATAAAAAGCGTCGAGTAAAAGCCGTTCAGAAAAGAGAGCGCAAAGGCCCCTTTTATGGGTATTCCGTCGGGATGCGAAGCCGTCTGGATATTTCCCAGGGTTTCCAGATCCTTGCCTTTTAAAAAGGAGCGGGAGGAATCAAGAAGTTCCCTTTGGCGGTGCGCTTTTTTGTATTCACCGAAAAGGGAATCGATTCGCCGCTTCCAGTAATCCCGGTAAACAACGAACCAGTCTTCCCCGCCGCTTGTCTCAATGGGGGAAAGCGACATATCCCTTGTATAGCAGCGCAGTATCCAGGTTAAGGGTACCTGCCTGTTGAAATCACGTATAACAGCCATGCAAGTATCCGCCTTTGTCAGGAGACTCCGAATCTCCCGATCGATGTCAAAACCCGGTTCCCCGGCTTTCTCTTGCAGAATAAAAATGAAGAGCGATTCCAAAAGCGCCATGGGAGGAACATACTTGAGGGACAGGAGTATATTGTTAAGCGACACAAGGAGCTCCCTCACAACGCCGGCGGAACAGGTCTCCCCGTTCTCGGCACTGGAACTAAAAGCCAGGAGTACCCTGTCATACAGGAAAGATGACAATTGCTTGAGACAGAAGAGGGAGCGGGCGTCAAAATACATTGTGTTCCGCTGCTTATCGTTAATCATTGACAGGGCATCATCCATGGCTTTTGCCGCTATTTGACGCAGTTCGCCTTCTGTTATATCGGGATGCTTTTCCATTATCAAATTTGGGTCTGTCTCCTCATGCAGGCGTTTGTGAATATCCGCCATTTCAAGGGAGCCGAGGAAGGAAAAAAAAGCGCCTCTGTCCCGGTTCACACTCGCATCCAGCGCCGTATAGAAAAACTTCGCCGCGTCTTTCAACCTCGTCATGTGTCGGTAAAAAACAGGAAGAAGCATCCCGTTTTGGTAATTATATAGCCCTGGGGTGTTCTCCTCGATTTTATTCCCCAAAACCGATACCTGATTATCCTCAAAGATCTTAAGTGGGGTTTTGGATTTAAAAATACTTATGATATAATACCAAAGGCGGGAATACCAGGGGAGCTTTGAATAAGCGGTCGTGATATCGTTGGCAGGAGTGCCTTTATTTTCAAAATAGAGCTGCTCATCGACCAGCCTGGACTGGCCTTTAAGTTTTTCCAGAAGGTTTTGCCGTTCTTCCAGAGACAGGCCCGAAACCAACCGGTATAGTTTGTCACTTCCCCCCATTTATTGATTATTAACTCCTCTTGACAACTGGTCAATTATTCATGACGCGGAGAAGATTTTAGCCCCTAGGAGAATCGAACTCCTCTTTTAAGATTGAGAATCTCATGTCCTAACCGATAGACGAAGGGGCCATACGGACACTGCCATGGAGAATTGTTTTCCCCGTAGGTACAGAGGATGAACCTCATAGAAGAACACTTTACTGTGGTCATTCTAGTATAAAACCATGAAAAAGTCAAGGTTTGGAGATTTTTAAGCCGTCCGATTGACGAAATCCACCTTTTATTTTCCCCCGGCTTACATAGGTTTGAGGTTTCTGTTGAGCCTGTCAACAATTTTGACAAAATCCCTCTGACGTGCTTCTTCGCTTTTAAATGACATGTGCCTCCCGGTGTAATTGCGCCGGACGGACGGCGGCATTTGTTTGAAATTTTCATACGCCGGCGATATGCCGGCCAGTTTTTCAGCGAACGCTTCGACCTGCTCGTCAGTTATCGGAGTGCGCTTTACGGTGTCCCATGTGCCGTTTTTCACAGCGGCTTCCACTGCTTTTTCGCCAGGCTTGGTCATCATCATCTTCTTGCGCAGCATTTCCACCGTCTTTTTATTTTTATCTGACCAAACACTTTTTACGCGGCGGCGTGCGAAATATTTTATATACTTTGTGCTGTCAATACTTTTCATCTGGCCGTCTATCCAGCCAAAACAAAGCGCCTCTTCCAGGGCGTCATTTGCGGAGAGGGTAATCAGCGTTTTTGTCTTTCCGAATACAAGCCATACACCGCCGCTTGTTTCGGCGTTTTCAGTTAACCATGTACGAAACTCATCACGAGTGCTAAAACATAATTCAGATGTATCCATTACGCTGATCCCTTACTGACCATTATACGGTTTATATGGGGAAAAGCAATGAACAGAATTGCTAATTTGCAACACCAAAATATATTCTGAATGCCGCTTTGGAATACCAATTAACCTCTGATTGACACACCTAATATCCGGGATTAGACTTGAAGACGTGAAGACAAAAAAGACCGTGCTTATAGTTACCGATGGTTCAGAGGGGGTAGCTGATTTAGCCGGGAAAATCGCGGCGGCGCTAGAGGGTAATAAGGTGTTGACGAAAGCGGCTTCCGATTTTAAGGGAAATGACATTCTTCCGGCGGATGCGTTTTTTTTGGGTTGTGAAAAGCCTCGGCCCGCCTCCTTTGCTTACCTTACCGACGTATTGAAGCATATAAACCTCGCGGGACGGCCCTGCGGGGTTTTCTCGTCCGGTTCTGAAAAGGCGGCAAAATACCTTACCGGTTTGGTCAAGGATTGCGAAGCGGCCCTGAATCCCGAGCCCCTTTTGGCAGGTAGTGGCGGAGTCAAAAACTGGGCCCAGGGTGTGGTCTCGCGGGCTTTGTGAGGAGGTAATTATGCTTAAGGAATTTGACCTTGATAAATATGTCAGGAAGGTTCCTGATTTCCCCAAAAAGGGGATACTGTTTTATGACATAACCAGTATCCTTGCCTGTCCCGAGGCTTTTCAATATTGTATCGAATCCATGGTAGATATCTATGCGGACAGGAAAATTGACGCCGTCGCCGCTATCGAGGCGCGGGGCTTTCTTTTTGCGGCCCCCTTTGCGGCCCGCATGGGTATCCCCCTCATCCCCATCCGCAAGAAGGGCAAGCTCCCTGGCATAACCTTGTCGAAGAAGTACGATCTTGAATACGCGCAGGCCGAGATTGAGGTTCACAAGGAGGATGTTCCTGTGGGCAAACGCATACTGCTTGTTGATGACCTTATCGCCACCGGGGGAACCCTGATTGCCGCCCGTGCCCTCCTCAACGCCGGCGGCGCAGATGTTCCCGATATCTTCGGTGTGGTTGGCCTTCCTTTTTTGGGTTATGAAAAAGCATTGACCCCAACGCCAGTGACCACGTTGATTAACTACAACGCAGAATAGGGGCTCGCCTTCCTCATCCGGCATTAGCTGGCAACACAAGGGCAATACTTGACAACTTTTTCCCAATTTTGTAGGATTTTATCCAGGGTGGGTTTTTATAACCTGCTTTACTCTGGGCACATTCCCCGGTTGTGTAATGGTAGCACGGCAGACTCTGGATCTGCTTGTGGGGGTTCAAATCCTCCCTGGGGAAAACTGCCAATTTACTATACAGGCGTATAGTAAAATTCGTAAAAAAAAAGAATTTTTTTTCGAATTTTCGATCAAATTTTTGAAATTTAATACCTAATTTTTATATTTTATATGCGTGATAAAGCCCACTATCAACCCCCCAAAAAGCATTCTGGAAAGCATTGGGGAAATCGTCTCCCTCGCCAATACCAACGAAGTTGGTAATGCCAACGAAGCTGGCGAAAAACAAGCCGGGTGAAATGTCCTTTTGAATGCGATTCCAGCAAAGGAAACCTGAATTTTTTCACCATATCACTCTATGACATTGTAATGGAGGTACAATCCAAGTATGCTTGAACACTTCGAAAAAATAATTGCCCTTGCCGGGGAAAACGGACTTTGCGACGCGTTTTTTGAAAATGCCCGCGAACATCTCGATGCCGCTGCCGCCGTTCTGCACACCAGCCCTGTACAGACGACCCTTTTTGCCCTGATGCTTGAGCATTTTGGCGAAAACCATGTTTCCCTTGAAAAAATCTCGGAAACCCTTAAATGCGGGAAGATGCGGCTCCTTCAATACTTGGACGACATTGACGTTCTGAAGCAAAAAAAATTGATCAGGGCGGCAAGGACTCCCCGATTCTTGCAAAGCGACGATGGTTTCCCTGAATACGTCATCCCGCTGGAAGTTATAGAAGCCGTTCGCAAGGGGATAGAATACCAATACACGAAATATGACAACCTCAGCCCTGAAGAGTTTTTTGACTGTGCCGAAGACCTGCTTAAAGCCGCGACGGATGATGATTTAAGCACCAGCGCCATGACAGATGAAATTAACTATCTGCTTGAGCGCAACAAAGGCATTTGTTTCTCAAAGAAAAAGGACGAGTACGACCTTGGGGAAGGCTCTGTCTTTATCATGTTTATTTTCTGCTGCGCCTTGCTGCATAAAGACGAAGAAGCGCTGGAATCGGACGATTTAATGAATCAGTTGGGCGAAATTATTGGCCGCGTCGAGACAAGGAACATACAAAACCGTTTCAAATCACAAAAACACAAACTCTTTGCAAAAGGGCTTATCGAGTTTGAATGCCAGAATGGCATGGCCGACACGGGCCATTACTGCCTCTCCCAAAAAGCCAGGGACGAATTCCTGGCCGATTTTGACTATAAAACCAAAACAAAACACAAAGGCAGCGACTTTATCCTCGCGGAAAATATCCCGCCGAAAAAACTATTTTACGGCCAGAAAATCAGCAGCCGCATTGCCGAACTTACGACGCTGCTTCGGGAAGAAAATTTAAAGAACATTCAGAAGCGCTTGAATGGCAGCGGCATGAGGATCGGCTTTGCCTGCATTTTCTCAGGCCCGCCGGGAACCGGAAAGACCGAGACCGCCTATCAGATAGCCCGCGAAACAGGCCGGGACATTATGCTGGTGGATATTTCCGAGACGAAGAGCATGTGGTTCGGCGGGAGCGAAAAGCGCATCAAGGCAGTTTTTAACCGCTACCGGGGGGTCGTAAAAAATGGCGGCCTTGCGCCAATACTGCTTTTTAACGAGGCGGACGCTGTCCTGGGAAAACGCCGCGAACTCTCCGAGTCCCGCAGCGGCCCGGATCAAACCGAAAACGCCATACAGAACATCATCTTGCAGGAGATGGAAAACCTCAACGGGATCCTCATCGCGACCACCAACATGACGGTCAACCTCGACAGGGCCTTTGAGCGTCGTTTCCTCTACAAAATCGACTTTGAAAAACCCGACGCCGAATCGAAAAAGCTTTTGTGGCAAAGCCATATCCCGTCGTTGACCGGGGAAGACGCCCATCGCCTGGCGGTAAAATACGATTTTTCAGGCGGCCAGATAGAAAACATAGCGCGCAAAAGCGCGGTCTCTTTTATCCTGAACGGCGTTGATCCCGACCCTTCCGTTCTGGAAACCTTCTGCCAGGAAGAATTGCTGGAAAAAGCCGCCAGGCCCATCGGGTTTTGCGCGTCTTGATGCAACGGCAAGATGGCTTACGCCATTTAAAAGGAGTCAAACAATGATTATGGAATGTTTTATCAATGAAAACGGCGCAGAGCGCAAGGCGGAACTGGAGGATTTATTCCCTTTGATCAAAGAAGGGGCGGCCTTCCAGTTTTATTTAAGGGAAGCCTATAACTCGAAGGTCTATTTGGCGGCGGCTCTCGCGCACCTACCGAAAGAAATGAAGGAAATGGCATACCGCAATTTGTCGGCCAGAACCGGAGGCAGCCTGAAGGAGTGGGTGGACAGTCTGGAATCCAGGAAAAACAAAAACGATTATTCTTTTCTATTGGATTCGCGGATACGCCTGATAGATCTGATCGGGAAACTTGAAAAAGAAGGGAAATGGGGGAGCGTATTTACAGTGCCCGTTATCTGGAAAGAAACCGAAACCGAAGAAGAGAAGGAGGCAAAACCGTCTACCCCCCTTGGGGTCTTCATAAAACGCATCGAGAAAGCGTTTGATTCAGGGGAACTCTGGATAGCTTATTATACAAACGAAATAAGTCGGGAAGACATAGAGAAGGCGTTTCAGGATCGCCTTGACGGATTGCATAAAATACGGCGCCTTGAGATTAACGCAAAAGATTTGCCCGCCGCCGCTTTGCTGTTTGAAACGGCAAAAATTGAAAAACTGGGAATTACCGTCGATATACGCATTGAAGACGAAACATGCAGTAATGACATTGAATGGCCGCCGTTTCTGGAAAAATGCGATACCCTGACAGAATTGGCTCTTTATTTTAGCAAAGAAACCGAAGTGCCATCATGGATACGCAGCGCCCCTTCCCTTCGCGATCTTTCCGTCTTTGGTTCAAAAAATGCGTCCCTGCAGGATTGGCTCGGGAATATGCAATCCCTGATTAAACTATCACTGTTTCATAACGACAAACTGGAATCCTTGCCCGACAGCATAGGTAATCTTGAGAACCTGGTTGAACTTGAAATAAACGGTTCATCCATAAAAACACTCCCCGACAGCATAGGCAATTTAAAGAAACTACAAAAAATGAATATATGCAACAATCCATTAATGGAAAGAATACCCGACTGGATTGGCGTCGCAAACAAGTTGGCGTTGGAATCCCTGACCGAGCTTTCACTGTGGCGCAACGAGAACCTGAAAATAGTGCCTGACAGCATAGGCAACCTCAAAAACCTGGTTAGGCTTGATCTTGGTTATTCAAGTGTCAAAAAAATACCAGCCGGGATTGGCGGCCTGCAATCCCTGTCTGTGCTTACGCTTCAACACAACAAGGACCTGGAAGAACTCCCCGACACCATAGGCGATTTGATGAACCTGACTACGCTCAGTATTGACGGTTCATCCATAAAAACGCTCCCTGACAGCATGGGTAACCTAAAAAACCTGCATTCTTTTTTTCTCAAAGAATCGCCTATAGAAAGAATTCCCGACTGGATTGGCAATCTGCAATCACTGAATGGGCTTTTACTATCCGGCAACAGGAATTTAAAAACATTGCCCGACAGCATAGGCAATTTGAAAAACCTGGTTTTTCTTGATGTGAGCAATTCCCCCATGGAAAAGCTTCCCGATACCATCGTGAACTGTACCGCCCTGAAATCCGTGGATATTTTCGGGACAAAGATTGCTTCGGTTCCGGATTTCATTTCAACGGTTGAACGGTTCAACGACAATACGATAATTGATATTATCCCGACTCCAACCGGTGAGCAGGGACGATCCATTTCCTACAAGTGCTTTTGCAACAGCTATTACAGGCTCTCTGAAACCATACTCCGGTTCCAAACCAAGGCCAGGCGTGAAGGGCTTTTGGCGATGGAAGAGGATATCGAGCATCTTACCGAAGGATTTTTTACGGATGGTATAAGGCTGGTTGTTGACGGAACTGACGGTGAAATTATCGCTGATATTCTTCGGATCAGGATGGAACGGGAACATGATTTTTACCGAAAAAAGCTTATGGAAGTGGCAATGCAAGGCATTTTATGCATCCAGGCCGGCGACCCGGCGCCGACCATAGTTTTCCTGCTCGCCTCCCTTGTGGACATAAAAAACAATCCCCTTGAAGCCGCTTGTTTGAAATACCTTGCCGGCGACGATAAAGCGAGTATTGATTTCAAGGCCGCCATAGAGCCGGAAGAAGAACGTGAAGAGCTCCGTTTTATGAAACGCGCAATGGATTTATCTCTAGTAGCGCGCAAAGGAGGGTTCCTGGCCCTGCAGGAATGCCTGGATCAAGAAGGAATTGCCAGGCGCGACGTGTTTGAATACGGCCTTGCGTTAGTGGTTAACGACTGGGATGCTGGCGTTATCAGAAAGATCCTCGACAATTTGGTTGAGCACGAAGTCAATCCTGTGCGGAAGAATCTCGCCCAGGCAAAAGAGGAAGCCCTTCTTTCGATAAATGCCGGTGATAACCCAAAGGTGCTTCGTTTAAAATTGTGCGCTTATTTTGACGAGGACCTTGCGGCGGAAATAAGGAGTTATTATGCACGCATCACAAACGAGACTGTATCTTGAATACGAAGACTCCACCTTCTGGGCAATCCGCGTAGAAGGCCCAAACTGCTTCACCGCCCAGGGTGGCAAATACGATAATTTTTGGCCTGAATATATGGTGAAAGCAGGGACCGAAGAAGAAAAACACTACGTTATGCCGCCCAACGCAAAGCGCCTGTCATTTGGCAGCCCCGCCGAAGCGGAAGAACAAGCCGTAAAGATGATCGATGAAAAAAGAGAAAAAAACGGATCCGGTTCGCCATCACTTAAGCAGGACGCTGTATTCTGGAATCTCGCCGTAAAAAGAAACGCATTCCTTTTGTTTTTCGTTCCCGCTGAATACAGGACAAGGGAACTCTGCGTCCTTGCCGTCAGCCGCAAGGGAGAGGCGCTTCAATATGTCCCACCTGAAATACAGGACGCCGAAATCCGCGCATTGGCGCTGAAAAATAGCGCCTGGGCACTTGAGTTTATTAACGGGGATTTTATTACCGAAGAAATGTGCCAAAACGCGGTGGAAAAAGCCGCCACAACCATTAGATATGTGCCTGATAAATTCAAGACCCCTCCACTCTGCGTTAAAGCTGTAGAAAAATATGGCTGTACCCTTGAGTATGTCCCGGAAGAACTAAAGACTCCTGAACTATGTGCAATAGCCGTAAAAGATGAACCGAGCGCCCTTAAATACGTGCCAGAGGCCATTAAAACACGGGAGCTCTGTATTTCCGCAGTCGAGAATGACTCGATGAACTTCCTTGCCTTATCTGCTCTGGGTGAAGAACCGCTCCACTGCGCCCTCGCGTATGTAAGCGAAAGGTTTATTGACGCAGAACTCTGCCACAAGGCGGTTAGCGCGAACCCGGACGCGCTGGAATTTGTGCCCACCAAATTCATGACGGAGAAAGTTTACCTTGCCGTGGTAAAGGAATACGGATGGGCATTGCAACATGTACCGGAGAAATCAAGAACTTATGACCTCTGCCTTGCCGCGGTTAAAAAATCCTACCTGGCACTAAAATATGTCCCCGAAAACCTGAAGACCGCCGAACTCCTTGCCACGGCCATCGCCAGGGACGGAAGCGCCCTTGAGTTTGTCCCGGCTGAATACAAGAGCCGGGAATTTTGCCTTTCCGCGATAAAGAACGACCTGCGGGGAGCCTCGATGAAATATATCCCCGAAGAGTTTAAGACCGAAGACTTCTTCAAAGAAGCATTTGCGCTTAACGCCGGAATCTTCGGGCATATCCCCAAAGAGTACATCAACGCGCAAATGTGCGAAGAAGCGGTAAAGAAACACGGCTCTTCCCTTCGCTTTGTAGAAGACAAAGACAAGACAGAAGAACTGTGCATGCTGGCGGTAACGGAAGACGGCGCCGCGCTTGAATATGTCCCCATATTTTTACGCACCCCGCAAATCTGCTTTATTGCGGTTAATAATTGCAGAAGCGCTATTAAGCATGTGCCGGAGAATATCAACATAAATTGCTTTCATGATAATTTCTGCCGCGAAGACAATTATGAAACTGAGGATAATCTTGTAGGTTTTGAAACCTGCCTCAAAGCCGTGCGTAAAAACGGCGCGTCCCTTGGAAGAATCCCCGAAGAATACAGAACCTGGGAATTGTGCGTCGTTGCCCTGCAAGAC
>JGI24698J34947_10002330_pt1 | contig 10209 bp, 14 predicted proteins | sample TergutMp193P3_FD_34947 | JGI IMG/M metagenome (IMG submission 34947) | reverse complement strand
AAAGCAATCTCCCGGGCGATGCAGACCACGGAAATCGCGGAGCTATTCAAACAGGCTCATGGACGTTACCCGAAAACGAAGGTAGACCGTGAAGGGGAACTTACCTTCAATTTCAAGAGTAAAATCACCCCGGAAGGCAACGTTACCGGAAAGGGAATAGACCAGGATATTACCGGCCAGCATTATGACAAGATCATCAGCGATGACTTTGTTACATGGCGCGACCGTATAAGCCGGGCGGAACGGGAACGGACGATTGCATGGGTTCAAGAAGTCGCCACTAACATCATTGATCCCGGCAAGGGTTCTGGCTGGATCGGTACTCCGTGGGACACTAAAGATGCTTGGAGTCTGATTCGGGGCTTTGCTACGATAGACAGATATAAACTTAGTAAGTATAATTTTATTGGGAAAGAAGCGGCAGAGAGAAAGAGAAGGACTACGACGCCTTTTCTCTTTGACGCAAATTATGAGCTTGAACTTGGGAAAGACGAGTCCCGCTTATTCTCCGAACCGCTTTGGCCGCGAAGGTGGGACTATGCCGTCAGGGGAGCTATTGCACAGCTTGATACCGCCTTCGATGGCGACCACTATTGCGCCCTTACCATCGCGGCCCCGACACGGAAGGAGGGAGATAATCAATTCTATCAGGCCGTGGGGTTCACGTACCCAGGTAACGTCGAGGATTGGGAAGAGGACATCGTAAAGCTGTGCGACAAGTACAAGGCGAAGCATATATGGGTTGAGGATAACGCCGACAAAGGCGCTTGCTCTAAACGGCTGAGAGGGCGCGGGCTGACTGTTAAGGGGTACAGCGAGGGCATGAATAAGCACGTCAAGATCGGCGCTTATTTATACCCGGCATGGAAGTACATAGAGTGGGCGGAGGAAACAGGCGAGCAGTATCTGAGCCAAGTGGTGGAGTACAAGGAAGGCGTATCGCCGGACGATGCGCCCGACAGCGCGGCATCGCTATTCAAGCAGGAATTCTCGAATGGCGGCGCCATGCTTGACGATGAAGCCCGCGGCTTTTTTCATGGGGGAGGATAGAACATTGGGAGGGGATAATGAGATTAAGTCTTAAAAACGCAGTGGCGAAGTTTTCCGATTTCTGGAAAAAAACAGACGAGAGGGACTTGTCCAAGCAGGAGCGCATACTAGGGCCGCAGACGCGCAAAATGGACGGCGGCCTCGCGGCGAACGAAAAATTACTGAAAGGCATTTACACCGGCGCGGCCGTGGAGTTTGCGCTGTCCGCTTACCTGTCCGGCGGCATGATAGACGTACCGAAAAACATGACGGGTATCCCGGGGGTAATCCCGGACAGGGGGCAGGACGACCGCCTTATCAAGGAGCTGAATACGCTGATTGTCGACGAGTACCCCGTGCTGGTATCGACCATGCTTAACCAAGGAACGAGCTGGCGGTGGGCGCGGTGGAGCGACAAACTGCACCGGCTTACATGGGAGGCGATCCCCGACAGCAGTATCACGTCTATCATCATCGACCTTGACACCGGGGAAATAGCGGAAATATGGACGAACGAACAGATTGAGTACAATAAGGGCGAAACTGCCATTGCGAACACCACCCGCAAGCGGCACATTACGCGGACGATGATCACCGAGGAATGGAAAGGCGAAGTCAACAAAACGGTGCAGTACAAAAACCCGTTCGGCTTCATGCCGATCCCGTTCGGGCATAACTGCTACGAGGGCGACTGGCGCGGCAACAGCGTCTTTGGCAGGGTGCTGCGCTGGCTGAAAGCCAACCATGACATCGCGTACAAGCTGATCGAGATATTGTCCGAGTTTACCCCGAAGATAATCCAGTGGGTTAAAGACGTTACAACGTGGATGTGCAACAACACGCCGAAGGGGGTAGAACCGAGCAGTTTCACCATTGACCCGTTCGCACAAAAAATGTTTGTGAATCAGGAGAACGAAAAGACAGAGTTCCTGTTCCTGCCCGGCGACGCGACATCGCAGCATATCGCTGCGCTCCAGGATTGCGAACGGAAGATTATCAAGGGCAGCGGTATCCCGGAGCTGTTCTTTGGGGCGCTTGCAACCGGCAACTATGCCTCCACCGAAACCGACCGCCTGCTTGCCCTCGATTACGTCAGGGGCATACGCCGGGAGCTTACCAAGGGCACTCAGGAAATCGTAAACCAGTCGCTTTGCATTCTGGCGTTCATGCGGTTTACCCAGCCGCCCCAGGTGTCCATCCAGTGGGGCAATATCTCTCTGTTATCCGAAGCGCAGAAAGCGCAGGTTATGGGCGCCTACGCTCAGGCGATTGTGCCGCTGTTGGGAAACGGGGCTATTTCGCCGGAGGGCGCGTTCTACCTCACCAAAGAGCTGTACCCTGAGTATCCCGCAGAGGACGCGGAGCACTTTATAGCGGGGCTGGATGAGATGATCGTCAAGCACTCAAGCAAAGTCGGGCAGCCGGCTTTTGACACCGGCGGGATGGGAGGGTTTTGATGTATTCAATGGTTGACTATAAGAAAAGCGAATTTGTTAAAATGAGATTTGCTACTGTATGGGGTGCAAGGTTATACGCTTTTGTAAATCATATTAGAGAGTATGCGGTTTTTCCATTCCAAAGATACGTGATGGAAAGCGATGCTGTTTATAGTACCCGAAAAAAAGATGTCGAACCTCCCCTTTTCTCTGCAACGGGTAATGTGCATATAGACGCCGACTCGGTAAAACGAGTGCAAAATGCGGCGCTCAGGCTGTCTCGGGGCGAACCATTGTTAGTAAGTATAGGAGGATAGAGAATGACAATCAATATACTTGGTCAGGATTACGACATCCAGGAAGTGGGGAGCAATGACGATGCCCGACTAACCGATGATTTGGACGGATATTGTGACGGCTGGGGAAAGACAATCCGATTGCGCAATGATTACAACACGAAAAATCCCAGCAATGTATCGGACATGGAAGCCTATAAGAGAAATGTCAAACGCCATGAAATCGTCCATGCGTTTTTTATGGAATGTGGTATGCAAAAATATCATTCCGATGAAGTGATTATCGAATGGATTGCCCAGCAATTTCCCAAACTTGAAAAAGCATTCCAGCAGGCTGGGGCATTATGAGACCGAGTGACGAAGATATGGTTGCAGTACGTTGTTCTCCAGCCACAACTTATTTGTCAGCTAAACAAATTGAAGAACTGAAATCGCGAATTAACGAAAATAAGCCTTCTGGTAGCACGGTAACGTTAATAATAAGCGCAGACGAGATAGCGAGGATGCTTAATAGAAATGACCCGCACTGAATACTTTGCCAAGCAACGCGAATTGAGCCGCGCCATTCTCCGCGCCGAGCAGGAAGCCGCCCGCCGCATCCGCGCCGCCACCCGCGAACTCGTGCTGCCGCTGGTCAAGCAGTACGCCGAGCAGGGAATGATAACCTACCCCACGGAGGAGTTGGCGCGGCAAATCGACCACATCATCCGCGAGGAAGCCGCGAAGCCCGTCGCTGCGGCGCGGAAACTGCAAGACGACATGGAGGCTTCCATCGCCGAGAAGCTGGGCGTCAATCTCCGTCACCGTCAAGAACCGCTTGAGAACGCAAGACAGCGGCGGCTGGAAAACGCCAAAGAGCCCATCGGCACTATCATCAAGACCCTCGGGCGGGGCTGGGGTTATGGCACTTCGGGTTTGGCGGCCTATCACCGCGATCCGCAGACCGGGAAGATTGTGTGGGATGACCTCCCGCTTGAGTACCAGTTCCGCAAACGCGCCGACTTGTCAGAGCAGGTGTGGAAAGCCGTGGAAGAGCAGGAGCAGATGGTCTTTGACGTGATCCGTGGGGGCAGAGCCGCGGGTCGGAATGTGAAAGAGGTCTGCGGAGACCTTGAGACGTTTATCAGTTACCATGACGGCGGCGACAGAGTGGTAGGCAGATGGGGCAAGATGTTCCCGAACACCGAAGAGGGCCGCCGGGAAGCATGGAGACGCGAGTACCTTACCGCGCACGGCGGGTTACAGCCGGGGAGCGATGCCGCGAAAGCGTTACTGCGCCAGCCTGACGCTCAGGCGTGGGTCAAGCAGAAGATGGACGAGACAACGAAGCGCGGTACCCCGCGGCTGCCGTCCGCGGTGAGGTCGTATGCGACGCGGCTGGGGAAGGCGGGGCTTGATCACCGGGCTATACGAATTGCCAGAACAGAGATGGGGAATTTTTTATCAGATGAACAAAAAGAGATAGCCAGAAACAGCGACATCTGTAGTGGACTAGTTGATTGGGTAATGGAGCGCGGTCGTGATTCGTGGTCATGCCGCTGCGAAGAATTGGCAAAAGGCGGTCCTTACGAAGTCGATAACATGGTAGATAAAGACGGCAACCCCATTGACTGTCCCTTGCACCCCAATTGCTGCTGTGAGCTTCGCCCGAGACTTAAAACAGATGAAGAAATACTCGCCGCTCTCCGTGAAGAGATGAAAGAGGATTTAGAAACAATCGAGGGCACTCAAGAACAAAAAGATTTGTTGGCAAGGATTGACGAGGGAGTAATTCCATCGCCTAGTGTTTATATAACGAAAAGCAATCCAGTATTAAACTTTCCCGATGGGTTAGGAGGAAATTATACAGATGATACACCTCCAAAATACATTGAAAGATCGCCTGATTATTCTGGCATAACTTATACCGAAGCTGTAAAGAAAGAGTATGAATATCTGCAAAAAATGACAGAAAAATCTAGTTATAAAAAAGAGTATATGAGCATAATGTCAGATAATAAAGAAATCAGAGGGACATGGGAAGGTGGAAAAACAATTAACTCCGATAGAGCAATGGAAGGCATATTAGAAAATAGTGCAGATAACAGCCTTTCGCTTTTACATACCCATTTGAATGAGCATAGTTTTTCTGATATTGATTTAACAACCCTATGTAAATATAAATCTGTAAAAGACATATCAGCAAAATGTCCAAGTGGAAAAGGTTATTATGTTACTATCGGAACAGGGGCAAGACCAAGCGAAAAAGAAATAAAAGAAAAAATACTAGAGGAGTCAATTACTTTATTGACAAAACCTGATTATAATGATATAATAAAAGATGATATAAGATGGAAAAAGTTTTTCATTGAGCGTAATGAAATTATTAAGAACCTGTACGGATGGATATTGGAGTAGGTATGGAAAACTTTGCAAAAAAACCTTCGGAAACCGAATTCCTCGTAAAGTATTCTCAGGCTAAGTCCGAAGACGAAAAACTAAGGCTCAAAAAAGAATATGAGGCAGAAGTAGAGGCATATTGGAATTGGATGAACAAAGCGGACAAAATGAAGGAAGACGCAAGTAATGAGTAGATTTATAGACATTACAGGTCAGCGGTTCAACAAGTTGGTAGTATTAGGTTATAGCCATAAAGACAACAGGAGAAAATCTTATTGGCGATGTCGCTGTGATTGTGGCAAAGAAACCGTAACGGAAGGTAATGGCTTAAAAAGAGGTACTACAAAAAGCTGTGGATGTTATAGCAGACAAAAACTTGGAGAGTTTAATAAAAAAGATTTAACAGGGAAACGGTTTGGCAGGCTTGTTGCAATACAAGAATGTGGAAGAAAAAATCAAAATGTATTGTGGTTGTGTCAGTGCGACTGCGGAAATATCACCATAGCCATGTGTCGTGACCTAATGAACGGGAAAGTTAAAAGTTGCACCTGTAAACGCAGTGAACACTATAAATTAGCTGCAGACAAAAACAGAAAACATGGGCTGGCAACGACAAGGGTATACAACACTTGGTCTAATATGATAAAGCGTTGCTATAATCCAGCAGTGGAAAGTTTCAAGTATTATGGCAGACGCGGTATTATAGTTTGCGATGAATGGCTTACCGACTTTATGAACTTTTATGAATGGGCAATGGAGAGCGGTTATTCTGATGAATTGAGTATTGATCGGATAGACGCAGACGGAAACTACGAGCCTGAAAATTGCAGGTGGGTAACAAATAAAGAACAGGCTAACAACAAGCGTAATAGCAAATGGATCACCGCCTTTGGCGAGACACATACTGCTGCAGAATGGCAGGATATAACCGGAATATCCCAGTTAAAGATAAACCGTCGCCTTGCCTCTGGGTATTCCCCTGAACAGGCAATGCAAAAAGGCGACTTGAGAAAAATATCATAAAAGGATAACCCAATGAGCAACCGCAAAGATAAACAGCTCCGCAGGAGCGTGAGGAAAACAGTCGGCGACAACAGCAGGCAGCTATTGCTCGCCATGCTCGGCAGCCCGTTTTGGACCAGATTGAAATGGGCGGTTGTGATCGTATTCCGTCTGGGATATAAGGATTTAATCATCGGAGGGGAAGAATGAATGTATTTGAACTTGTCAACAACAATATACGGCTGGCCATTTTATCATTCCGCTCAGCCAACACGTATGCGGCACTGATACAGGCTGGCGAACGCAACGAAGCCGTCAGGGAGGCGGCTCGGATGACTGCGTTATTATCGGGATTTATCGGAGGGGACGATGGAATTAACCGAGAAGCTACAGGTTGAGGTAGCCGCTATCTTTAAGACCGTCCAGTACGGCCGTATAACGTTTTTCCTGTCGCCGGAGAAAAAGACACTCGATTATTCCGTGGAGACGACGGGGAAACTGGCGATTGACGAGCGGCAAAATAATCCCAAAATTAGCGCTTGACAGAACTTAAAAAACAGGGTTAAAATCAGAATATACGCTAACTGAGGAAACAGAGGCGGATTACCTTTAGGGGTGATCCGCCTTTTTTATTGCCCTCACAACAGAATGGAGGAAAAAATGGTAACCATCACAATCAACGGCAAGAAAAGGGAGCGGGAGTTCCCGAACATGGCCCACGCCCTGGCTTTTGCCTATCAGAACGGCGAGTGCTATGCCGCCGAGAAAATCGAGCTTGCCTATGCCGCGGCAGGGGAAGCCGCAAAGGAACCTGTCGGTACTCCTATCTGCCCGGAAGGTACACTCAGCCAAAGCGGCGCCGGCGTTGATAACCCGAATCAGGCTGGCAAAAACGGGAAGCCGCTGGAAGATTTGACCCACAAAGAGCTTATCGCTTATGCCAAGGAACTGAATATCAATGTCGGGTTTTTCCCGAAAGACGCTGATCTTATCGCCGCTATCAGGGCTAAACAAGAAGCCGCAGCGACCGAACCCGGCGCAGCGGAAACCCCGCAGGAAAGCGCCGGCAACACGGAAGTGAACCCTGACGGCGCAGTTGCCGAAGCAGTCAAGGAGGCCGGCGTTGATAGCACGGATCAGGCTGTATAACCAGTCAACACGGCTGCGGCTGAAAAACAAGGCAACGCCCGATCTCCCTGCCCCTGAAAAAATCCCGATACTCATACCGCAGAAAGCCCTTGACGCCATCAAAGCCGACGGCGCGTATGAGTTTGTCGAGGCCGTCAACGTCCCGACCGAAGGCACTATGGGAATTTATACCGCCGAATACTTCCAGTCCCTGATTGAGTACATGAAACAGTACCCCATTCCCGGAAGCAAAGACGGGCATGAAGCGCAGGGCGATGACTTCTTCACCATTGGCGGTGACTTGCAAATGAAGAGCGAGAAAGACGGCGTGTGCTACTTCCGCATCATGGTTCCGCCGGAAGGCTGGAAGGACTCCAACGCCGGCCTCATTCGGTCGCTGAAAGCCGGCATACCCGAACTGTCCATTGTCGCGGACGCGGAGCCGGTACGGGGAAACGACGGCAAGGTGTATATCACCAAGGAGCTGGGCCGGCCGAGAAACGACATTGTACCGGAAGGGGCGATGGATCAGACCATCGGCAATTCGGTGGATGAAAAAGCTATTATGGCGCTCATTGAACAGGGCGCTGTAGATATGGAAAGCGAGAGCGAAGAGCTTGTAAAAAACGGCAAAGTGTTTCGGAAGGCGGCGGTAACCCTGCAATCGACTTCTGACAAGGCGCTTGCCGGCCGGGTCCTGAACGCGATCGCGCAAAAAAACAAATCCAAACAGAGGAGAAAAAGCATGGGTAAATTTTTTAATGCCGAAGGCGACCCCTTGGCGTTGACTTATGAAGACGTTATCGAATGGCTCAAGAACGCCATCACGAATAACAACATTACCTCAGAGCAGTTGATGAAAGACATCGGCTTTGAGAACAAGCTCCGCAATGCCACGGACGAGCAGAGGGCAAAAATTGTCGAGGCTCTCGCGGAAGCGCTGGAACTTCCCCCGGAAACCCCGCCGGAAGAATTGCTCAAGGCCGCCAAAGCAGCCTTTGACGAAGTAGAAGCCGCCGCGGAAACGGTTGTGGAAGCCGCTGCCAACGAGATTGCCGGAGGCAGGAAGATCATGAACGGGGACGGAACCGAGGTTGACAACCCGGTTTATCTGTACGCGATGAACCAGCTCAAGGGCAAACGCGGCAAGCTGCTCAACGACGCCAAGGAAGCCCTCAAGGCCGACGCGATTATGACATCGCTGAGGTCCAAACAGGCGGATACCAGGGCTAACGCCAAAGAAGGCGAACCCCCGGCAAGAACCCCCGGCGAAATTATGGAGGTATAAGCGATGGTGAAATTATTTGAAAAGCGGCCTGTATCAGACCATATCCAGATCGCCGCCTTCCCCGCAAAGAAAGACAAAGGCGAGGTCTGCGTGTTCGGGAGCCTGGTAGGGCTCTCCGACTATGACACCGCAAGCGGCGCCGCCGGGAGCGTGGACGTAGGCAAACAAATCGCCGTGTTTCAGGCGGCCAAGGCCGACCTGATGACGGCGGCAATCGGGGCGGACGTGTATATCACCTCCGCCGGGGCTCTTACCACTACGGCATCGGGCAGTACGCTGCTGGGAACTATAGTGGCTGTTGGCGGCGATACATTCGATATCGCCATAACCGGCTAAAGGAGAAAACGGAATGAGGATACTTAATGCGGAGAGCATGAGGAAAGACCTCGTGGGCAAGGTGCGGCATATCCGCATCTATAACGAAAAGGCGACTGAAAGCCTGACGGCTACGGAAACGGAAGCCGCGCACGCCAAGACCATTAAGGTTGTCGGGGAGAAGTGGCTGAATAGCGCCGGGCGCGAGAAGCTGCTCCAGGACAGGAAACAGCTTGAGGACAAGTGCCGTCAGCATTTGCAAAACCAGCAGGCGCAGAACGCATCCACCGGCTACGATATGAAGACAATCCAGGAACTTGCCGGCCTGTATACGATTGACCTCGTGCGTCAGGCCGATGAGTATGTGGACTATACACCGGTGCTGTTCAAGGAAGTCGTAGACGAGGGTCTGCCGGAAACCTTTAATCTCCGGGATCAGATGCCTTACATCGGCAAGGAAGAGGATATGACCGGTTCCGGTGATACGGTTCCTCTCATGCAATCCGCTTTGCCGGTAGATGTTCCGGTACACCTCAAGATCAGGGGGTTCGGTGATAAAACCACGATGCGGCAGTTGATATTCAATCCGTTCCACAAGAACGAATTAATCATCGAGAGCGCGGCGCGGATATTGTCGGACGAGAAAAACAAGGATTCGATGGGCTCGATTTTGGGCGCTACATTTAACGCCGACCATAAAGAGGGCCCCGACAATTCCGGGGCGACTTACGACCTCCAACTTTACAACACTTTGAAGAAGGCCATCAGAAAAGCGTTGAAGCTGATTTGCAAGCCGCTTATGAAAGAGGTCGGGCTTCTGCGGCATGAGATTTACCTGCTGGTAAACCCGATGGACTTAATCGACATTCAGCCGATTGTGAACGGAGCATTGGCCGGCGTCGGCGGTATCCAGCAGATTGCCGCTGCGCTTCCCATTGACGGGATTATCCCCTACGGCTGCGGCCTTAATCACGGTATGTTGTACGGGAAAGAAACACTGTCCTATCCTGGCGTTCCGCAGGGCAAGGCGTACGTGTTCGTCAAGGTCGAATCGTTTGGCGGCTACCGGTTCGTCAAGCGTAACGAGACGATGGAAGTGGGCCAGGGCGATGTGCTGGGCCTCTCCTCTGAGCATAAGGCATGGCACCGGATACGCGGATTGTTCCCCAACTTCGTGCTTCCCACATCGGAAGACGGCAAGAATTACGGCGCGGTTATCGAGGTAACGCTGCCTGAGTGCGCCTAAGCGGTTCACGGCGGGGAGCAATCCCCGCCAGTGTTCTAACAGTTTGTTTGACAATCATGGAGGGGTTATGAAAGAAAACTTACAGGCGGC
>JGI24698J34947_10002329_pt1 | contig 10213 bp, 8 predicted proteins | sample TergutMp193P3_FD_34947 | JGI IMG/M metagenome (IMG submission 34947) | reverse complement strand
GATACGGCGACCAATTATATCTCCGCGATTGAGGCAGGAAGGCGTTTTCCTTCTGTAGAAGTGCTTGAAAAGATCGCTTTTGCGCTGAAAATTGACACCCCTGAGCTGTTTTCCACGAAAAACGTCCAACTTTTCGCAACAAGACGGGAGTTGGAAGAGCAAATTTGGCTTAATATCGGGCAGAATTTGTCAAATTACATATCGAAAAGCCTTTCAGATTTGAAAAAACAGAAAGTTAGTGAAAATATTTGATGAATGCGGTATCCTTTTTGACAATAACACTGACAACTGTTCTTAACAGCGCTCTCACCCTGGTCTAATAGCGTAGCAGTATGCACAGTGCGCGTCGCAAATTCCGTAGGCGCCGATGTCTACGCTCTTGCAGCACAGGCAGTTGGGACGTTGATATTTGTCTTTGCCGTTTGATTTCAGGCCGTACAGTTGGTCGATTAAAACGGCGTCGATGCACGCGCCGGGCTTAATCCCCAAAGACGAAAAGTCCTCTTTTTCGGCGCAGCTTTGAATTTCCATGCCGGCGGTTTCGGCGCTTTTTGCCAAATCTGCCAGCAGGCGGGGAAGGGCGCTGGCGGTGTCCAGCATTTCAAGAACTCCCGCTTTTTCCAGCTTTTCTAGGCGCTTTTTTGCACCACGGTATTCGTCGTAAACGCTGACAATGACCCGCCGGACAGAACCCGCTAAACTTTGTGCCAGTGAGTTGAAATTGGTACGGTGGAAGTCTAAACTGGTAATGCTGGTTAAAATGACAGGATCGTAACGCCATATCACCCTGTCCGGCCCGATTTTCAACGCCAGGCTCTTCATTGCATCCAAAACTTTTGAAGCGTGAACCATATTCGGCTCCAGCGGGGTTGGGTAGCCGGTCGCCGTAACCATCACATAAAAGGGAAACCCGCGATTTGTCAGCTCATCCGCATTGGCAAGAATACGGCTCGGGTCCCTCGTCCAAAAGACGAAGAGGTCTACCCCTTCTTCCGGGCTCATGCCCTCCCTCATCACGGAGAGCGGAACACGTTTAATCTGGCGGGCATTGTACGGGTTCGTCACTTCAACAAACCCCTCGTTGACCCTTTCCATGAACCAGTCAAACTGAAACCTGGGAATGTCGCACCGTCTTGAAACACTGACAATCATTCGGCATTTTAACACAAATGCCCCATTGTATGTATATTGACATAAATACGCGTATCGTGTAGAGTAAAAAGACTTCCGGGGGTGTAGCTCAGTTGGCTAGAGCGTTTGAATGGCATTCAAGAGGTCAGGGGTTCAATTCCCCTCACCTCCAGGAAAGTTTCTTACAGCCAAACAATTCAGCCGGGGCTTATCCGGGCGATAGCAAACAAACACAGACTTTTAGGGCATAATTCGCGTAGGCCATTAGGGGAAAAAGATGGAAGGCGAAAAAGCGCTGATAATAATGGTAGATGACAACCCCGCCAATCTCCGCATAGGAAAAAACATTCTGACGGAAAAGTACACAGTCGCTACCGCGCCTTCGGCGGAAAAGATGTTCAGCCTTTTGGAAAACAATATCCCCAGCCTGATTCTTTTGGACATTGATATGCCGGAAATGGACGGCTATGAAGCGATAAAAATTCTGAAGTCAAAACCGGAAACGCTGAACATTCCGGTAATCTTTCTGACTGCCCGCACTGAATCGGACGATGAGCTAAAGGGGCTCTCGATGGGAGCGATTGATTATATCTCCAAACCTATACAGCCGCCCCTGCTTCTCCAGCGTATTGAAGTACACATGCTGGTAGAAACTCAGAAGAAAGCCCTGGAAAAACAGGCCGAGGAATTAAAATTCTTTAACGACAACCTGCAAAAAATGGTTGATGAAAAAACCCGAGGTATTCTTGATATGCAAAACGCCCTGTTAAAAACGATGGCGGAACTTGTAGAATACCGCGACGATATTACCGGCAAACACATAGAGCGGACACAGCAGGGAATTAGGGTTCTGCTGGAAGAAATTGAAAGGAGCGGCCTTTACAGGGAGGAGACAAAGGGGTGGGATGTCGAGTTGTTGATTCAGTCCTGCCAGCTTCATGATGTCGGGAAAATATATATCAGCGACAATATCCTCAGAAAACCGGAAAAACTCAGCGAGGAAGAATTTGAGGATATGAAAGTACATACCCATATCGGGAAACAAATAGTGGAAAAAGTTGAATTGCTTACAAAGGAAAGCGACTTCCTGAAGTACGCGAAAATATTNGCCGCCAGCCACCANGAAAGATGGGACGGCTCCGGTTATCCATCCGGGCTGAAAGGNACCGGTATCCCCCTTCTGGGCCGTATCATGGCTATTGCCGATGTGTACGANGCGCTTGTTTCGGACCGTCCCTACAAGAAAGCCTTCTCCCACGAAGAGGCGGTAAAAACCATAATCGAAGGAAGCGGAACCCAGTTTGATCCGGCGCTGGTGGAAGTATTTACCCGGACAGCGGAACAGTTCAGGAATTAACAAACAACCAAAAACAGGAGCGTATTTTGATAATAGGAATTGATATTGGCAGTACAACGACAAAGGCCGTTTCCATCGAAGACGGAAAGTTAACCAGAAAAATCAAAACAAAGGCGTTGGATGCTGTAACAGCCGCTACAGGCGCTTTTGGAAAGATAGTTCTGGAAAACGGAATCAAGATAGACGCTATCGAAAGAATAGAGATCACGGGAGCCGGAGCGTCAAAAATAAAAGACGATATTTTCGGCATCCCGACAGGCAGGGTCAAAGAGATAGAAGCGATTGGTATCGGCGGAATGTTTCTTTCAGGCATGAGCAACATAATCATTACAAATATCGGGACAGGGACTGTTATTATCGAAGCGGGAGACAGGGGAATTTTCCACTTTGGCGGTTCCGGCGTAGGAGGGGGGACAATACTTGGGTTGGCGAAAAAACTGCTTCCCACTGCGGAATTCACCGGCATACTGGAACTTGCGAATACCGGCAGGCTAAATCAGGTTGATCTTCTGCTGGGCGATATTACAGATACCAGCATCAGTTTTTTAAACGGGGAAAGCACAGCCGCCAATTTTGGGAAAATGCTTGATACCGCAGGCCCTCAGGATATGGCGCTGGCGATTATCAACATGGTGTATCAGGTAATAGGAGTTCTCTCGGTTTTTGCGGCAAGGGCAAGGGATACGAACCGCGTCATAGTTACCGGAAACGGCAGTAATAACCGGATAGGGCAAAAAGTGCTTGCGGATATTTCTTCCATGTACGGAATTGAATTCATCTACCCTGAACATGCCGAATATACAACTGCGGTTGGAGCGGGGCTCTCAAAGAACTAGCGTTATGACGCGGCTTTTTTTGTTACAGGAATGGATACAAAAAACATTGTGCCCTTGTCTGTTTCGGAGCGCAGTTTAATTGAGCCGTTTATTTCCTTCACGCGATCACGGACAAGATTTAAACCAATGCCCCGTCCGGCATGAACTCCCTCAGTATCGGCAGTGCTGAATCCGGGCGCGAATATGACCTTTAACAGCGCGTCTTTATTGTCCGCGTCTTCTTTCTTGATAAGTTTATTGCTAATCGCCTTTTCGCTGATCTTTTTGTAATCAAGGCCCTTTCCGTCATCACTGAGTTTCATGTGTATCTGATCATGAGCGTCCGTCATCTTGATCGAAAGCCTGATAACGCCGACCTCATTCTTGCCCTTTGCCTTGCGGACTTCGGGCGTTTCCAGCCCATGTACAACCGAATTGCGGACAAGCTGCATAAGAATTTCTTTCATAACGCGCCTTGGGCCGTTATCAATCGCTTCGGCTTCAATATCGTCAACCACAAACTTAACCTGCTTTTCCAAATCTTCGGCGGTCCTGCTGGCAGTCTTGGCAAGAGATTCGGTCAGTACTTTTACATTCTGCCTTTCGCCTCCGCTTCTTCCGCCGCTGTAGGATTGCAGTTTTTCTATGATGACGTTGAACCCTTCTTTTTCACGGGAGATTTTCTCAATTTCCATAGTCAGGTTCAACATTTCGGCAAACGGGACATCGCCGGTAATTTCGCGTAACTTTTTAATTTTGGATTCCAGATTGTGAACCTTGTTGCCAAAAACATTCAGCCCCAAAATAACCGCGTTTGATTTTATCGCGTGAATGGACTGGTAAATTTTAACCAGCGCATCATGGGCGGAGAAAGAGACATTTTTCTGGATTTTATCAATGTTATCAAACTCATATTCCATGTCTTCCATAAAATCGCTGAACACATCCGGCTCAACCTGTATAAGTTCGAAGAAAGACTGCATTTCCTCCTGCCGTTTGGCCTCTTCTTCAGCCAGCTTTTGCTGCAGTTCAACCCTTGCCGTTATGTCGTACACTGTAACCAGAAGGAAAACCTCCCCCTGTGCGCGTTCTACCGTGGCAAAGGAAAATTGAAACACCTTTCTTTCTTCAGTTCTGGCGTTCACATAGTACAGCTCGTTTAAGGGATTTATATCATCAAGCATTTCCTGATCATAACTGCGTTCTATGACCATCCCGAAATAGTCCTTGATAATTTCCAGTTCGCTGGCCGCGACAGAATCGGAAATAATATCGGTAAACAGTTTTCCGAAAAGATCGGTTTCCGACAGCATTTCTTCCAGGTAGCGTGAATAATGATCCTGTATTACATAATTTTGATCCATAAAGAAAAGGCCGATCTTCATGGTATCCTTCATGGCGGCAATTTCATCACGCTCCGCAAGGTGGGTCATGTCGTACAGGTTTATAAGAGTGCCGCTGGTATCCCCCGGCAGACTGTGCGAAGCCGCTTTGAAGTAACGTTTCTGCCCGTTTAACGAAAATTCCCAGTCCTCTGCGTAACTTTCCTTTTCTTTCAGCAATTTTCCCGCGTATAACTTCAGGCTTCTTCCGGGGAAAAGGTCGATAAGAGGCCACCCCTGAACCAGCGACTGATCTTCTACGTTCCCCATCTTGGACAGGGTCTTGCTTGCATAGACAACTTTGTTACGCTGATCTATCATGGCGACGTAGTTTTCGGTGGTGGCCAAAAGGTTGCTGAACGAGTCCTGTTGTTCAAGGGCCCTTTCAAGAACAACAGTCGCGGATCTGGTAATCAAAAGCAGAGTTATCTGGCCGAGTATGCAGATTGCCCAGTTAACCAATGTAGCCAACAGGGGCATACCCGCTCCGCTGACAGGATTGCCCCTGAGGATCAAAATACCGATGAAAATATTTTGCACAACGACATAGACTACAGACCTGGCAAAGCTGGAATATGTACAGCTGATCACGCACAGAACAAAACAGACAAGGAAATAGTGGGAAATATTCCACCTGTTAATAACCATTAAAAGCGTATAAAACAACAATATGGCAACGGGAACGTTAAAAGCCAGTTTATTATAATTAACTGCGGTTCTTAATATCGCGATTAAAATTGCCAGGGCTACTACCATGACCACGGCGGAAAAACTATAATCGTCTATCGTACCGGCAAACATGGTTTCGATAATAAAAGAGCCGCTTAGGAAAAGAAGCACAATAATAGAAAAGAAATTTGCGACTTTTTGATGACCTGTATTCTCTTTCTTTTTATTTTTATCCGCCATGTACAAAGCCTTCCTTAAACAGCCGCAATAGAGGCCAATGGGTAAGATAAGTTATCAACCGCAACCATCTGTATTGCGTGAGGAACCACGTTCAGGTCGATACTGGTATCCCTAATATATTCATTATCCAGCTGAATCCACATTAACTTTTCCGACCAAATAGAAATTTTTTTCGCCTGTAAAAAAATGGAATTTTTCGGCTTCTTTCCGCTTGAATAGCTCCTCATGGATAACATCGTTCTAAGCGGGCCGGTTGACTTGATAAGCGTAATATCCAAAAGACCGTCATCAGGAGTGGCTATGGATGCGCCCGTCATTCTTCCGGCGTGGAAAGGGCCGTTGGCAACGTGAACAAGGCTGTAGCATCCGCTGTAATCCCTGTCATCAATCATAATTTTATATTCCTGCGAAGTGATTTGCTTGTCAAACGCCGTTATTATATAGTTAAGAAAGGCTGAAAGTTTTGAAAAGACAATGAAAATGCCCTTGTTTAAACTGGATTTTACATCCATTAATTTTGAAGCAGTGGCGGAATTCAACCCTATGAAACAGCAATTCAGCGCGTAATTTACTCCCCATTTGATAATATCCGTGGGAAGAGCCGATGCCTTTACAAGGGTCGGTATATCCCTGAACAGCTCCACTTTGTCTCTTCCAAAAATATGCAGAAAATCGCTTGATTCCCCGTGCGGAACAACGGCAAGCTCCATATTTGGAAAGTGAGCGACGGCGTTTAAACAGTCAAACAGAATTTCTTCCCCGCCTACGGCATAAATACGCACAACATCGCCCGGTTTCGCCTTTTCGGCTTCGTCATGAACAATAACAATCGCGTCTCTGCGGTAACGTGTTTGTTGAATGGAAAAATCGGGCTTGTCCTGCGTCCTGAAGAACTGTCCTATGTGGTCGAGAATGCCGTCCATTTTCCACTGTTGGTTATAAAACGCCTTAGGATCAAATATAAAAACGTGTTTCATATAATAACCCTAATCAATTAATCATTCTCCAGCTCAATAGCCACCATAAGGTGAAAAACATCGTTTTCATAAGCCTTGAAAGGAATGCACAGTATCCGCGTTTGTTTGCTGGGCCAGGCAATTGAGTGTTCTTTTCCCTTGATAACCGTGGGGATGGAGATTACTATCTTGTCCCCATTTGGAACCTTGGGTTTGATATTGCCGGCAATGATGTTGTTTATTTCGCCAATTGCGTCAACAACGTCAGCGTCTATATCCGTGTGCCCGGGACCGGCAAGCATATCGGTCAGCTTTATGGCCAACTCCTGCTTCATGGAGATAATTACAGCTCCCTTTATTGCGCCTGAAAGACCAATTACCGCTGAAATATCCCATTCAAATCCCTTATCCGGGTCCAGATAGAACGGATTTTTTGAGTCCACATTTTCGATCTGAACAAAATCCTTGAATGTTTCCTTTGTAACTTCGACAAACGGAATGATGTAATCTTTAAGTTCTACCATGTTCACATCCTGAATAAACGTAGTTTCGATAATTTTTGCTTGAACATATCAAGCTTAATCGGCTTGGTAATGTAATCAGTAGCCCCATTCTTCAATGCTTCGATAACATTGATTTTGGAAGCCTCACTGGTTACCATAATTATCGGCAGATCTTTAAATTGATCCATTGCCCTGACCTGCTTCAGAAAATCAATTCCCGACAGCCTGGGCATATTCCAGTCAAGTAAAATAAGATCTACCTTCTGTGTCTCCAACAAAGCCAACGCCTCTTCACCGTCCTTTGCCTCAACAAAGTTACAGGAAGATTCCACCCCTGAAAAAACACCCTTTACTGTATTTCTCATTATTCTTGAATCATCAACAACCATTATTGTAACGCCAGGCATAGCACCTCCTTCATATATTCCATTCCCTATAATGATACAATACTTTTATCGTAAAAACAATTCAATTTATTCACTTTTTTATAAATTTATTCGTGTTGAGGGGTTTTATACCCCGCTGAACCGCAGGTTCGGCTTTAGGGCGGGGTTGTTCATTTTCTTTCCAGCCGCCAGGAAACGGTAAAGTTCCATTTGCCGGGAAAATCGGGGGATTCTGCCTTTATGCTTAACCTCCCATGCCTGAAACGGACAGCCCCGCTTGCCGAAAAGTCCCATTTTCCGTCTTTTTTTTCATACGCAGAATACCCAAATTTCGACTTAAATTGAAAAATTCGCGGGGACCAGGTTATTTCGCAGGAAATGCCGGCATTATCAAAAACCCAGGGCTCTTCCGGGACGGGAAATGGAGACGGACTGCCGTCTGATGACGTTAATCCCCTGATTGAACCGGAAAAATTTACCCCAAAAGCGCCGATTTTTGCCATTTGAGGCAAATTTACCGAGATTCCGAGGTTTCCAGAGAGCCCGTCGCTGATTTTCAGGGGATTCACCGCGTTTCTGTCCATAGAGAGCGATATTCTTGTGAGCCGGACAGGGGGGCTGTTCCTGTTCGCGGACGGGAAACGGTAATAGATACCGGAAGAACTTCGGTTAAAATCCCCGCCGAATTCCGGCGCGCGCAGAACTGAATCTACCCTGAACAACGAGTTTCTGACCCCCTTCCACTCAATTTTACCGGCGCTCCTGAAACCCGCCCCGTGATCCCCCCCGTCCCTGTAGACAAACCGCTCTCCGGCTCCCTCCACGGCTAGTGAAATTGACAGGGGCCTCGCCCTGTTCCCAAACGGCAGAAACGGCGTAACTGAAATCCCCAGATTGCAGTAAATATCGGTTCCCCAGGCAAAAGTCTCAGAAAAGGCAAAGTCCGAACTGACGGAGAAAGACGGACCGCTGAAGAGAAGCCCTGCGGCGTAAAGCCTGAATTCGCGTTCCGGCAAAAACGGCGGATTGGAAAACCATGTGCCGGATTTTGTGGGAGGGAGAGTCGCCCCGATGTAAAAAGCCTCAAACAAGAGGGTAAATTTCTTGGCAAAGGAAAAATCCAGCCCGCCTGAAACAACAGGCGCAAAATCCGCAACCGTTGTCTGCGCGGAAACAAACCCCCTCAATTTAACATCGGAAAAAAGATTCATAAACGGGCTGGACAGGTACAAATACGCCTCGTCCTCTTTGGTAGAACTGGCGGCAGTTTTTAGATCGGCAATAAGCGGTTTATGGTTTTCCGCGTAAGGAGCCGCACGAATCCACGGATTGCGGATTCTGGCGGAAAGCCCCCATTCATCCAGCACGCCGTACAGAAACCTTGAACCGGTAGATTTATGGTACAACCCACCGTTAAAATTGGTTACGCCGTTTCCCCAGGGCGGGTCAAGCTCGAAGTTCAAAGTATGCCTGTCGAGAACCTGTCCCCGCAATGCAAGACCGGGAGGGAGAAAATTGAGTTTGATTTCTCCCCGGTTATGAAGAGTCCTGCTGTCTTCCCACGAACCGCTCCACAAGAGCGACCAGTCAAAAACAGGCCGATCTGTCCCGGCAAAGAGGCACGCGCCCCACAGAAGCCCGGCCCAAAAAAGGAAATGTTTCATACCCTATATAATGCGCGTATATGCATGGCGCTTTAGTGAAGAGGGAGAAAAGTTGAAAAATACTCCCAGGGCAGGCTGTGCGAAGCTCTGCTGGGGGCTAAAGCGGCTTGAAGCCTTTACTTAAAAATGAAAGGTTTACTTAGCCTACGCCGTTTAGCCTTTTCTCAAAACCGCAGACGCGATTAACAAGACTATAGAGCAATCAAATAGCGACTATTTCTCGTTAAGCGATACCCGTAAAGCGCGGCAGAAGATAATTAACGCGGTAAACAGAAACTATAAAAAATTCTCTGCCAATGGTTTATTTGCGGAAGTGCTAAAGGATTGATATGAAAAATAATCGTTTTTTAACATATTTTTCTAGGTCTATCATCTGGTGATAGACCTCTATATTACACTTGTACTTAGGAAGGAGAAACGAAAATGCGTATAGTTAAATTATTCAAGAACGACAACGAAAAAGAAGTCCTGGCGGTGGTCAGGCAGGACGGCGAGGAGCCGGTCTATGTGCCTGAGAGCCTCATGACTCAGGAACTCTGCCTTGAAGCGGTGAGGCTGGACGGCGATATGCTTGAGGATGTACCCGAACATCTCAGAACGGCGGAAGTCTGCCTTGAGGCGGTCAGGCAGGGCGGATGGGCGCTTCGCTACGTGCCTGAACACCTCAGGACGGCGGAACTGTGCCTTGAAGCGGTGAGGGAGAGCGGCACGGCGCTTGAATATGTGCCTCTGAATCTCAAGACGGCGGAATTGTGCCTTGAAGCGGTGAAGAATAAAGGCAATGCGCTTGAATACGTGCCTCTGAATCTCAAGACGGCGGAACTCTGCCTTGAAGCGGTGAGGGATAGCGGTTGGGCGCTTGAATATGTGCCCTTGAATCTCAAGACAAGGGAACTGTGCCTTGAAGCGGTGAAGGAGAATGCCGTTGCGTTTAACTACATGCCCAGAAACCTCATTACGGCGGAATTCTGCATTGAAGCGGTGAGGCAGGACGGTATGGTGCTTTACAACGTGCCTGAGAATCTCAGGACGGAGGAGCTTTGCCTTGAAGCGGTGAAGCAGGACGGCAGGGCGATTCAATTTGTGCCGGAGAATCTCATTACGGCGTCG
>JGI24698J34947_10002328_pt1 | contig 10214 bp, 9 predicted proteins | sample TergutMp193P3_FD_34947 | JGI IMG/M metagenome (IMG submission 34947) | reverse complement strand
GGGGCTGCCTGCCGAGCCGTTGATGGAATTCCGCAGCAAGGTGGTGCTTGTCAAGAGGCTTAAGGCGGGGGAGTCCGCGTCCTACGGCAACATCTGGACGGCCCACGAGGACACGTTCCTCGGCGTCATCCCCGGCGGCTATGCCGACGGTATTCGCCGCGGCCTTTCCAACAACCATTCGGTGTTGATACGCGGCAAAGCCTGCCCGTTAGTCGGCAGGATCTGCATGGATCAGTTCATGGTGAACCTGGGCCCGGAAACGGAAGTCAGGCGCTGGGACGAGGCCGTGATCTTCGGGCCAGGCTTCATCACGGCCGGTGACATCGCGGAAAAGCTTGCCACGATTCCCTACGAGATCACCTGCGGCATCAACAAGAGGGTGCCGAGGGTGTATGTGGGGTAGATAAGGGACAAAGGGAAAGAAGTTTATTTGGATAATTTTTAATGCATATGGTTATGATGCAAATCCGGCGTATGTATATGTTTATGTTCCTGTTTTTCATGCGTATGTAAATGGCTATGCTCCCCTTCCATGTTTCCATGCTGATGGTTATGATGCCCGTCTTTATGATTATGCCGGTGTTCGTGTTCCACTGTTTCGTGAACATGGGCATGAATATGCCGCTCGCTTACGGCGAGGTATGTCCCCGCCGCCATTACAACTAACGCCGCGGCAAAAGATACTGTCAGCGCCTCCCGGAAAAAGACAAACGAAAGGATGACGCCGATAAACGGGGCCGCCGCATAATAGGCGCTTGTCCTTGCAGCGCCGAGGTTCCTTTGCGCCAGTATATAAAAGTATACGCTGAGCCCATAGGCAAGAAACCCAAGCAGCAGCGCGAATAAAATATACGCGATGTTTGTTGAATATGCCTTTGCAACTAACGCGATAATCAGGGAACCTATTCCTGAGCCCAAACCTTTCAGCACGACGATCTCAAGCGGGTTTTTCAGGGACAGCATCCTTGTACAGTTATTCTCAAAGCCCCACGAAACGCAGGCCCCCAAAACCAACAGTGAACCAAATGAGAAAGAAAAATCCCTTATGTCCTCAAATGACAATAGTATCGTAGCCATAGTTATCAAAATTATTGACAGCCACATTCTTTTCCCGACCATTTCCTTGAATACAATTAAGGCGATGACCGAGGTCGCCACGATTTCAAAATTATTCAGCAATGACACACTGGCGGGCGAGCTTAGCACAAGGCCTGACATAAGCAAAATAGGGGCGATTATATCCAGGGCTATCATTCCAACAATGTAGGGCAGATCGTTCCTGCTTAATTTCGCTTCTGCCTGCTGTTTGTCTTTCGCGTTATTTACCAGGACAACCACGCCCATACCAAAACCGGCACCCAGGTATAAAAGGGAAGCCATGAATACCGGCTGGATATTACCCAGCAGTATTTTTGATACGGGCGAGCTTATGCCATAACAAACAGCCGCCATGATCGCGTAGAGGATCGCCCTATTGAAATACACTTTCCTGTCTATTTTTCAGAAGTATTGTCAACGGTTTCCGTTACCAGCAGCACCCGTAACCGCCGCCAACCTGATAATTCCAACCGCTGCGGTTATTGACCATGCGCGAATTTCCCCACCCATTGCCGCAGTACGCAAAACCTTGTTGGGCGCTTGCGGAAAAATCGTAGGATCTTCCGCTTATTGTCACTTTGGTTGGCTGGACATAATTTCCGGAGACATAGCCCTCAATGCTGACCTGCGCGCCCTCCCGCAGCCCCTCGATAAAACCGATGTACTGTGCCAATGTCGGGACATAATAGCCGGTATTCCCGCTTACCACGGCAATTACGCCGTTCTGCAACTGAAGCGTCCCGGTAACCGAAATCGTCTGCGGGGTTGTTCCCCATCCGTTATTCCAATTCTGGGCGGAAACCGAGCCGATTACCAAACAGGCAATGACAATGATAAAACCAATTTTTTTCATAATAGAACCTCCGGATATTACGCCTGCGGGATTTTCTCCCGTTATTATAGTATACGAAAACCGGTAAAATAAAACAGGGGGGCAAAAGCAAAATTCTTCACCAAGCAAAAATCACCGGTGCTGTTCCATCATGCGCCTGTGCATAGGCATATTCTGCCAGGGATCATCTTGAGTCGTCCTTGCGCCCCAAAACCTTGCGCCTATAAAAATGCCCAGCGCAATCAAAAGAACTGCCGCAACGGTAATAATTGTTATTTTCAGCAAGACACTGTATTTGACCGTCACAACCATTCCCTCATGGCAGTTAACAGGGCTTGGTATTGCCGTGATTTTTCCGTTGTTAAGGAGAACGATGCTTTTCGGTTCCCCTGCTTTCACGATTACCCCTTTCATATGTTTTCCTCCTCGTAGAAAGGGTGAGGCACAAAGGAATACAGGTAAGGATAATCCCCCTGTGAGACTATAATAAGGGCTGCGATGTACTGCCGGTATTTTTCCAGCGCCTTCCGGGGGAAAACCTCCGCGAGGCGGGAAAACGGCAGTTGGCGGGTTTTGAGCGTATCCGCCAGCAGGGCGGCGTCTTGCAGCACGGCTTTCGCGATACGCAGGGCGACACGGCGGGAACGTTCCTGTTTGGGGCATTTTTTGAGCAGTGTTTCCCACGAAAAGCCCCATTGGGTAAACTCGTTGTTTACGGCTTCAATTTCAAGGCGCATATTCCGTTCCTCTTCCTCCCGGTCATAAGCCTGTAGCGAGACGGCGTTTTCCCACGCGGTTTCTTCGTCAGTCCCGGCGTTTAACGAAATAAAACGTTTTTGAGCGGACAGCTCTTTCCTAAAATTGTCGATGAGGCGGTTGCGGATAACCGTCGCCGCGTATTGGATAAACGCCCCCTGTTCCGGATTGTAGGTCTGAACACTGTGTGCAAACGCAAGCATGGCGTCCGTAAGGTTATCTTCTTTCGATTGCCCTTTGAAGATAACGCTCGCGACGCATTTTTTGATAAACGGCATATAACCATGGAGAAGCGTGTTAAGGGTGTGTCTGTCGGTTTTAGCGGCCTGCACCTGTGCCGTCAATTCCGCCTGCGAGATTATATGTCCATCCAAAACAGGTTCAGTATTCATTAACACCGGCNCCATAGCCAATATTATCATACTTTCATTATAGGGTAAAATACAAAATCAATCGACTGCCTTAAAACNGTATTTTTCCTAAAAGCATATTTTTTATTGAANGAATTATCATTCAATAATACTATCTCATCAAACTGACAGTACGATATCTTTTTTTCACAGGTAATTCTTCCCTTATTTCAACCTGCCAAACAATAAGTCCCCGTTTTTTACATTGGTTCCCTCTATAAGGTTCATCACGATATTCGCGGGCGTGTATTGAATCAGGTTTGTTATCAATGTGGGGTCTTCCTCCATTTCTTTTATCAATACATCGTTTTTTATACCGGAAACAATTTGTCTTGTTTTTGGGGTTGTATTGAACAGTTGATCAAGAAACGAATGTTTTATATTTTGGACTGTCTTTGTTTTACTGTCAAATTCCTTTTTTACGACATTCTTTTCGTTTCTTGAAAGAACCTTGATTCCTTTCGCCCCGTAAAAATTTTCAATTGCCTCCATTGTCTGAATCCTGCAAAGGAACTGCACCTCGCTTTTTGGCGTACCATCGGCTATCACAAGGGCGGGCAGGAAATACGTCTGGCATTCATTGCAGAATACCCTCGTGTCTTCCCGGTATTGCTGCGTCTTGTTCTTGAATGATGGATCGGGTCTGGGGTTTAAATAGTAATCGGAAATATCTTTGAACGAGTAAACATGGCCGCATTTCGGGCAAATCGAATAGTTGATGAGCTGAATATTCGTGTTCGGGATATTGATGTTTCCCATGTTTTCAGCTTCGTTTTTTTGCCGTATGTCCTCCAGGAGTTTGTCACCATTTTTTGAGTCAAAAAACCTGCATATACTTACATCCTTGGCAAAATGACCATAAGGCAATACAGGATCGCGGCGGGTAAGCAGGTACTTCTCAAATTCCTCAATGTCGTCAAATCCGTTTTCAAAGCGCGTGTCCTTATATTCAGGGACTTCTACAACCGCTTCCGCAATGATTTTGAGTATTTTCTTCTGGGCCATCCGTTTGTCATAAGCCGTGAAGGCGTCAACGGTCTTTAGTTTGTGGTTCAATTCCTGAAGATCCTTTAAGGGCATATTCTTATAGAAGAGTTTCCTTATTTTCTCATCCTCGCGAATCAGCGCCTTTGTCAGATCATCGGTATTGACCTTATTTAGAATCTCATTCACCACATGATCCCCAACCCCAATGACATCGTCAAAAACAAATACTCCATCCATATTAAACTCCTTTGGTTTTTTTCTCCCACTTCTTGGCTTCCTCAGCGGCCTTATAATTATACACAGGTTTAACTGTCTTCAATATTTTCGCGGTGGGGACAATGTTCGCGACAATATCGTCCATGTTTTTATACGCCATGGGGCTTTCGTCAAGGGTTTTTTCGTTCACCGAGGTTGAATAAATGCCCCGCATTGACTTCTCATAATCGTCCATTTTCAAAGTCGCGAAGGCTTTTGCCCTGCTCATTATCCTGCCCGCGCCATGGGGGGCGGAATAATTCCAGTCGGGGTTACCCAACCCTTCGCAAATAAGGCTGCCGTCGCGCATATTGATGGGGATGATGAGCTTCTCCCCGGACTTCGCTGAGACCGCGCCTTTGCGCAGAATCATCGAGTCCGTATCGATATAATTGTGAATCGTCGAGAATCGTTCAAAAACGGCGTCTTCTGGTATTTTCAATTCCCGCAGGATTATTGAAACCATCGCCTTTCGGTTAATCAACGCAAAATGCTGGGTGATTTTCATGTCATTGATGTAGTCGTCAAAAAGGGCGCCGCTTACGTAAGCCAGATCTTCTGGTACATCTGTGATAACTTGCGCTTTAACTCTGGGTAATTCATGCTGAATTTCTTTTTCGCGCCCCTCCGCCTTCATTTGCGCGATGAATTCGGCAATGTCCTCCCTCCTGTTTTTATTTAACTGTCGCCATGCCTCTTCCTGATAGTACTCGGCAATTTCGGTGCCAAGATGGCGGCTGCCCGAATGAACGACAAAGTAAAGGTTATTCTCATCGTCCCTATTGGCCTCGATAAAATGATTTCCCCCGCCAAGCGTCCCAATGCTATTCTTTGCCCGCGCAGGGTTAATCGCCGGGCAGCGAATATCCCTGAAAGAAACCATGCCCGTAAAATCATGCTCAGTTTCCCTTATATCCATGCCGCTGGGGATGTGGCTATGGATTATCTCATCGAGGTGGGCAGGATCGAAGTCCCTGGCGCATAATTCGCCTGCCTTGATAACCACCGTTTCCATGCCGCACCCGATATCAACCCCCACCAGATTGGGAACTATCTTGTTGCCGATGGTCATCGTCGTCCCGATAGTGCAGCCCGCGCCGGCATGAACATCGGGCATCAGGCGTATGACGCTACCTTCCACAAAAGGCTGATTGCAGAGGTTCTCAATCTGGCTTCTGGAATATTCATCCAGCGTATTCGTGAAAACTTTTGCGGCATTATATTTTCCCGAGATTTCAATCATTATTGGCTCTCCCTGCTCACTTTCCTCAAATATAGCACCTTCACAGTGTCATATAATGACATTGTGAAAAATTATTTTAAAGTTTTCTGAGCATCGTGAGAAAATCAGAACCCCTAACCCGTTCATTGGGCATGAAATTTCTCCCGTCGGGCAGGGACATGAATTCCGATTCCACGCAGCCCAGGACGGAATCGATGAAGGGCGAAAGGAGGCTGATGTCGGGGATGGGGCTTTGGGCGTTGGGGATGTTAGCCAGGCGCGCGGAATAACGGGTGAGGAGGCCGCGGTTGGCGCGGTTTTCCGCGTTCAGGTGCCAGAGGAACCACGCCGCGCCGGAGCGCAGCACAACCTCGGAAGAAGCCGGCCTTGAGGAAGGCCACTCGGTGAGGGCCGTATTCTGGATGTAGGGAATAAAGGCGCGATCGAGCAACTGGGTAAACAGCGTTTCCGCGGGCCAATCCCTGCCCGCCGTGATAAACCTGAACAGATCCGTTTCCCTTTGCGTAATTTCGATCAGGTCACTCCATGTGATTTCCCCCTGGCCGGCTATTGCCATTGTTCTGGTGTCCGTACCCTGCTGCAAATTCCGCAGCTCCCAGGCTTTGTCCCTGAACACCCTGTAGGCTTCTTCGTAGAAGGGCTTTTCACCCAGGCGTGCAAATGCGGTGTCAAAGGCGGCAACGGACTCGGCAAAACGGGAGAGGTCGAAGAGGACCCTGCCGCGCTCAATCAATAATTCACCGCTTGAGCTTCCTGTTCCCAGACTGCTGTCGATCATGGAAAGCCTCCGGTTAAGGTCCCCTTCCAATCTGAAAGAAAGCGCCTGTGAGGGAATGTTGAGGGGCGAAAGCGATTGTGAGTTCCGGTACTCCCTCTGGGCGTCGGTGACCTTTCCCTCCATGAGGTAAAGCCGTCCCGACCACGCCGCAAGAAGGGCCTCAAACGCATTATCTGCGACGGTTCCCTGCAACGCCGTCACCTGCCGCCTTGCCGCGGCGATCTGGGCGCTGTCCGCGCCCGCCGCGTCAAGCGCAACCACCGTCGCCTCCAATTCCGCAAGGCTCCGGTACGCCCCCTCGTCGGCCCTCGAAAGGTTGATATCCTGCCTCGCCCCGGTACTTGTACATCCCGTGAACGCTATAAAAGCGATAATTAAAAATGGAAAAACGCTTTTCATTTTACACTCCAAATAAAGAATCTAGAAAATTTCTCACAGAGGCACAAGGGCACAGGGGAACATTAATAATCAGATAGCTGCGCATTATCTTCATTCTTATTCTAAATTTAATTTATGTAAAGATAAGACAAGAAGGATTCATCGCCAAATAAGATGGCAAAGCTTACAAATTTCTCTTAAACCTCCGTGCCCCCGTGCCTCCGTGAGATGAAATTCGAATTTCTTCCCCTTCACCTGAATTGCCACAGATAAAGCTTATTATCCATGCCCATTCCCGCGACTTCGATTTTCCCGCTGCCCTGGAGGTCGCCGATGAGCGGCCTGCCCCACACGGGCAGGGGGAAGCCGCCCAGGGCTTCGAAGTTCCGGGAATAGCCGTAAAGGGCGTTCCCCTCGCCCGTAAAGAAAACCGCTTCCTTTGGGGCATTCGAGCTGCGCCTGCCTCCGCTTATATCCGCGACAGTGATATAGCCCCCTTCCCTGACCGAGAGCCGGGGGATCGTGTGGCTCAGGATCTCCCCGTCAAGGCCAACCCTGTAGAGGGTTCCCTCAGACTCGATGATCCAGAGGCTCTCCCCGTCGAAAACCGGCTGGAGGTAAAAAACCCCATCCAGGTCCAGGGGGAAGGGCGGAAGGGCTTCGGCGGTCTCCGTATAGACCGTAAGCTGCCCCACCTGGGTAATAAACGCCAGGAGGAGGCGCTCGGAAAAGACACTCTGCCGGGTGCTGAAAAGCAGGGGCGACCCAAAGGCCATATCCGAAACCTGAATGGGCCAGTTTTGCAAAGAGTTGCCGTTTATGTCTTGCAGGTAGATTCCCCCAAAAAGGAAACTCTTGACGTATGAGGCGGCGTAACTTGAGTTTCTGAAATCAAGGAAAGAGGGAGGGGAGCGGAGGGCCTCAAAAAAGGCCGTTCCCCATGGGTTCACCGAAGCCCTGTTGTCCACGGTATAAATCGAACCATCCTCGTCGCAGAGGTAGAGTTTCCCTCCCCACGCGCCGGGTGGCGCGGACAAGCGTATTCCCGTGCTGATGGGAAAGCCGCGCAAGTTTTCCATGTCCTTGCTCACAAGGCTCACATTGCCCCTGGAATCTAGTACCCAGACGACGCCCTCCCCGGCTTCGCCTGCCACGGGAATCGCATAGAGGGCGGCGCCGGAAGCGCCGGGGGCCTTCAACTCCTTGACGCCCCTGTCGAGGGGATTCAGGCTGAGGACATCGCTGCCCCTCGTGAAGAGCAAGTTCGTGTCCTTGCCCGAGGAAAGTTGATAAATACTGTTTCCGGCCCGGCCTCCAACGGCAAAGTCAAGCGGATAGCCCACTACCGGGATTATGCCGCTTCCAGCGCCGGGAATGGCCTGGAGGGAGACCGTGAGCACGCTGTTTTCCAGTTGTAGCCGCGCAAGGCCCTGGCGGTAAAGCCTGAGGACGGCGCTTACCTCGCCAGAGCCCTTGAGGAAGAAAGGCATGGAACTATCCACCGAAGGGTCAATCGAATAAAAGATGCTAAATGACGTGGGGCCCGAATTGTCCTGTGAGAGGGTACGCCAGAGGTCTGTCCTGGGCAGTACCTGGTTCCGCCTCACCGCGTTGACGGCGGTCAAAAGCGTCTCCGCGGACTCACAGATGAAGAGGTAGTTGTTCTGTATCGTATAGTACGGGGAAGGGATATCCACTTTNAAGAGCTTCAACAGGGAATTGAGGAAATTCGGCACCTGTATCTGTGGTATGCGGTTGCCGTCCAGGTTGAGTTGGACATTCTCGTTTACAAGGATCGAGCGGAATGCCTTGTCGAAAACTTCCCTGCGCTTGTTTTCATCCTTGATTTCTATGGCGATTACCGGATTGGGCCTGCCCTCAAGCCCGAAGACCGCGAACTGGGTCCCCGTCCACGAAAAAAGCAGATCCTCAAGGCTCAGACCTAGAGTCAATTGAGCAGCTCTATCCACCGTTCTCATGGTTCCCTGCCAATCCGTGCCGCCTGCCCCGGTGATTGCCGAAACCGCATCGAGCAGCTCCGAAAGGCTTCCTGCCGAAAGCATGGTCAGGTACTGCGCGATGTCCGGGATCATTGCCGAAAGCGGCGTCGCCTGGGAATTCCTCTCGATTATTCTCAGCAAGGCCTGATTGCTTGCCCCCAACTGGCTCACAAGGCTGAACTTGAGCTCCTTGGGCAGGATTGTGAGGCCCGCTTCCACCGGGCCGGGAAACTGCAGAAGGTTAATCGCTGCGGGGATATCGCTGCCCCCCAGGGTATTACCGAGCAGGGCGGGAGTGAGGAGGAACGCGATATCGTGGCTGTGGGACCGGAAAACCTTAGTGCCCCCCTTCGTAACCCAGGCTGTCGATGAACCGTCCAGCACGGAAGCGAAAAGCGCCGAATTGTTTGAGATGACAAGAAGATTTTTATAGGGGCTGATAAAGAAAACAGTCCCGTCTTCCATGCGGTACTCAAAACGGGAGTTATCCCCCCCACGCACATAGTAAAGACCCGGCACCTTCAGTACGCCCGCCACAACCGGAAGCAGCCGCAACAGCGGCGAAAGCACGCCGGCGTTCCATGCCGCAAGGAGCCGCCCCTCGCTTAGGAAAGCCGCGTCAAGCCTTTCCCTTGCGACCAGGCGAACCCACCAATTTTCCATTATCCCTGAATCCCTCAACTGGCTCAGCAGGGGCATGAGGGGCGCCATTTCCGCGAGGCCCATTATATCCGGCAGGGACTCGTGGCTCAAAACCCTGGACGCGAGGCGAACCGGATTCGGCACGCTGACATAGAGATCAAACGAGCCCGGAATCACCGAATCCGGCGTGACCCTCCCGATAAAGGAAATTCCCGCCACGATGAGGGGCACTCCCACAACGATAAGCAAGAGAACACCAATGATCCTGGGCGCCCGGCCCTTTCTTTTTTCCATTTTTTATTTAGCCTTGGGTCTCCGAGTTCAACATAGCTTCCCGTAGAATAGCATTCATACGGGTCTGATAGCCCTTTCCCTCACTCTGCAGCCATTCAATGATATCGGCGTCAAGGCGGACATTTACCGTCTTCTTAATGGGTTTGTAGTTTGCCATGTTTCTGTAGTGGGAAGGTTTCATCTGTGCCAGTTGCCCATTGGTTAATTCCGGGGCATCCGAAAAATCGGTGTTTTTAAACGCCTTAATTTCTGCCGCTATCCGTGCTTTTTCTGTAGTGTTCAAAATATACCTCTTTCCTGTCTACACATAATTGTATAGTCATTTCACTAAACTTGTCAATGAGACACACAAGAAGACCTCTCACAGGGGCACAGAGGCACGGAGAGTTATGAGTGATTAGAAAACTTGTCGCTTGATTCTTGTTTTATCTTAATGAAATTTAAAAATAAAAAGAATGAGGAAAACGAGCCGCTTCCAAACTACGAGCCACTCTCCGTGTTCTCTGTGTCCACAGTGCCTCTGTGAGAAGAATTGGAAATC
>JGI24698J34947_10002327_pt1 | contig 10214 bp, 9 predicted proteins | sample TergutMp193P3_FD_34947 | JGI IMG/M metagenome (IMG submission 34947) | reverse complement strand
TCGGGCGTCTCGAATCCGGCTATTATCCGCAAAAGGGTTGTTTTGCCGCAGCCCGAAGGCCCAAGGAGGGAAAAGAACTCGCCCTTCTTAATCGACAAATCAATATCATTCAAAACCCTGATGTTCCCAAATGACTTGGAAACGCCTTTTATTACAACATCGCTTCCTTTCAACGCCTTGCGTCTTCCTCCTTTATTTAACCGTGCCCGTAGTACGCAGCACGCCGCCGCATAAGAAAAACAATGCGGAATTTCACCCCTTATGTCAATAGGAATTATGTGATACTATTTGATAAGGAGAAATGTATGGCTGATTTGGCTTTGTCCTGTGATCGGTATACTTACGCTGAATATGCCGAGTGGGAAGAGGATTTTCGTTGTGAGTTGATCGATGGGGTAGTGTATATGATGTCCGCGCCGTCTGAGTGGCATCAGCGAGTGGTTACTACGCTATCTCGAAAGGTTGGAAATTTTCTTGAGGGTAAAAACTGCGAGCCTTTTGTTGCCCCGTTTGATGTCAGGCTTTTTCCCAGAAAGGATTTGTCTGATGATACTGTTGTACAGCCCGATGTTATTGTGGTATGTGACAAATCAAAACTGGATGGCAAAGCATGTGTCGGGGCGCCTGAGGTTGTATTTGAGGTGCTGTCAGAATCCACCAAGGTAATGGATTTGCAGGTGAAAAAAGAGCTATATAAAAGCGCCGGGGTCAAAGAGTATTGGGTGGTCGCGAAGGATTACGCGATACGGTGGCTTTGGGCGGATGGCAGGGATGAGGAACTTAGGTTTCCCCGTGTCAATGGGGTCATTACCATGCAAGTGGAGACTTTGCAGGCTGCTATTGAGTTGTAGGATGGTAAGGGACAAGGGGATAAAGGGGACAACAAAGAATAGCTGAAAAAACCTGCAGTGTTGGCGCCGCGTGCCTGTCACCATTGGGTGGCAGGCGTTTTTTTATCTTTCCCTTAGTCCCCTTGTCCCTTTGTCCCCTTATCCTTTATTATGGTATCAGGAGCGTCTTATGGTAAAAATGGCATCCGGCTTTCGGGTTAAAAGAATTTTGGTAGTGGTTTTTCTGCTGGGCATGACGGGAATGGGCCGCCTGTTTGCCTTTGATATTATTTTTGTTTCGCCGACATTTGGCCCAGCCAATACTCCGGAAGCGAGAGCTTTCCAAAATGAGTTTGATAATTTCTTTAATGATTTAAAGGCCAGTATTAACAATGAGGTTAAGGACATAAATCCCAATCCCGAGGAGCTGATCCGCGCTTTCGCGACGACTTCGGTATTCTCAAGCACCGGCGCCAGCCTGCGGACTTTCCAGGGCTATAATGCCTTTGCCCTTACCGTGGGCGCAGTGGCGGGCATTCAATTACCCATAAGCATCAGTTCCATGTTCAGGGGCGTGGAGTACATTGGGAATGAAATCGCTAATCTAATGAATAGAAATGGTGATTTACGAATAGGCATGAATCCACAGATGGTAAACGCCCAGCTCGGCATCAATACTTCCAGGTTTTTACTGAAGGGCCTTTACGTGGGGGTTAAGGGAGGATATATGAGCCTCCCCCCGCTTGACCTGGGCGGAATTGATTTATCTTTTCAAACATGGTCCATCGGGGGCATGATTAACTACCAGTTGCTTCCCCAAATAAGGATACCAACCGGAATAATCATCTGGCGGGGGATAAATCTGGGAACCGGTTTTATCTACCAGAATACCAGTTTAGGTCTGGATGTCCCCCTTATGCCCCTAATAAAAGATCAGTTGCCAGACCTTACTAACATTGGCGGAACAGGGGTGGATTTGGACCTGGGCGACCCGAATTTCAAGTTCAGTTTTAGTGTCAATACCTATACTGTCCCACTGGAGGCGGTCACTTCGATTCGCCTTTTGGGCTTTGCGAATTTCTCCTTTGGCGCGGGCGTGGACTTTGGGTTTGGGGGCGCTGATATTGGGGCCGATATAAACTCGAGAATCGAAGCAAAAAAGCTGCCGGTAGTGAACCCTGTGGACCCTGTCCAAATTACTCAATTACAACCGGGCAGCATGAGGTTTTCAATGACCGGCTCGAACTCGCCGACCCCGGTCAGTCCAAAGATCATGGCATCTTTCGCCCTCAGCGCCGGGCCAGCGATCATCCTGGATATTCCCTTTACCTACTATTTTTTGGATAACGGGTACAACATAGGCATTACCTTCGGCGTAGTGTTCTAGTTAGTATACTTCTTCCAGCACGTAGAACACGCTCTTGTCCGTGCCGAAGATGATCCGCTTGCCCGCGATGACCGGGGCGGAGAGGATGGAGCCTTCGGTTTCCATTGACCAGAGGCGTCTGCCGTCGCGCGCCGAAAGGCAGACGAAAGACGGCGGGACGCCGAGGAAGTCGTCGCCGAGGATGCCGAAGTAGACGCGGTCGCCGGCGACGGTGGGCGCGGAGGCGACGGGCGTGTCGAAGGTGTGCTGCCACCTGATCTCGCCGGTTTTCGCGTCGAACGCGCGTGCTACCATGTCGCCCCCGGCGTAAATCACGAGGTTCTTCCAGATAGTCGGCGCGAGGAAATCGAGTAGCTCAACGTTTCTGAAGAGGAGGCCGATGATCTCCTCGTAATCCATCCAGTCCCAAACCCCTTCGGTGTGCTGCTCCCAGACGACCGCGCCCGTGTGGCGGTTATAGGCGTAGAAGCCCAGCCCCGTCCCGAACCGGTCAAGCGTCCCCATAAAGAGGAGGTCTCCGCGAATTGTCGGGAAAGAGTACCAGTACGCCATCATGCTATCATAGGGCAGGAACCAGAGGAACTCGCGCCGATTGATGTCGTACGGCCCGATTTGTTCGACGGTCGGCCCCGTGGCGAAGTACATTACGTCGTCGCTCAACAGAAAGGTAAAGTTGTACCAGCCGGGGTTGTAGACGTTGAACACCTCGTCTCCGTTAGGCGAAAGGAAGTGAATGGCCTCCGCATCGCCCACGAAGACAACGTAATCCTTGTAGCGCTCCACCTGTGAGTTGATCTGGCTGTAAACCGGGAAGCTCCATATTTCGTCGCCGGTCTCCCTGGAAAGTGCGTAGAGTTTCCCGTCCTTGCTGCCGAAGTACACGTTGTTTTCGTCGACATACGGAATTGAGTTGATCTCCGCGCCGCTCTTGAACACCCAGCGCATGTAGCCGCTCTCCACGTCCAGCGCGTAGAAGTTGCCGTCCGCCGACCCGAAGTAAATCGTGTCCCCCAGGACCACCGGCGGGTTGAGGCTTGAGAGCGTCCTGTCATCGTACTGGAGCTTTATCTTCCACCGCACGCCCAGCGGCGGCGATATCCGCGAGGCGCTTGCCCCCATGCCGCCCTTCCCACGGAACTGCACCCAATCGGACCTTTGGGAACAGCCAAGCAAAATAAACGTGAGAATAATAAGGAAGAGCTCTCGCAGAGACGCAGAGATCGCGGAGGACGCAGAGAATTTTGACGGATCTTCCCTCTGCGTTCTTAGCGCCTCTGCGCCTCTGCGAGAGAATTTGCGAATAATTCCTTTGATGGTTTTCATAAGTAGAAGAGCCCCCGTAGACTGAAGATGCGCCGCAAGACCGCGGAGAATCCGCGACGCCGGGCGGAGGTGAGGATGCTCTGATAGCTCTGTTTGAGGCGGCCAAAGCTTTCTTCCTTTTCGGCGCTGTCCTTGAATTCACGCCAGCGCAGTTCGCCGTAAATGGCGGCAAAGGCGGTAAAATCTTCACCCGTTTCCGGGAACAGCTCTGAGTACTCAAGCGCGGTTTTGGAGGCGGGCTTGATGGGTTTTCCCTCCGCAGCGAGGCGTGCCAACAGCAGGAGGTAAAGCGAGCGGGCGCCTTCCCTGCCGCCGCGTTTTACACTAAAAAACAGAACCATTTCCCTGCCGTAGCGGAGCGCATAAGCGCCCGCGAGCGCCAGCGCCAGAAGCAAGGCGACGACGCGGAGGACAGGCCGCCAGGGGAAGGGGCGGCTTGCCGAGTAGGTTCTGTTGGGGTCAATGATGGGGATGACCACGTCCCACGAGTTGAAGTCGCCGCCGCCGATGGGGGGAATCGCAAAGGCGGTCGCCTCGAAGTCGAGCCACCCGTAGTCGGGGATGTAGAACTGTGTCCAGGAGTGGGCGTGCATGTTCGTGACCAGGTACAGGTCGCGGGAAGGGAATTCCCGCAAGACCGGGATTTGGTTCTGCAAGGCGGCAATTCCGCGCCGGTGCGCCATCGTTTGCAGGCTTTGGGCGGCGAGGTAGCCGGTCACCACCCGCGATGGGATTCCGGCAAGGCGGCCAAGGAGCGCGAGGCTGTTCGAGAACTCCACGCAGTCGCCGTTCATGGTTTCAAAGAGGAAATTTTTTAGATTGCTGACGGACGAATCATCGTTATTCTGTAGGTCGTACTGGTACGTGCGGAAATGCAGAAGGAGGGCGATAATCTTTTCTATATATTCGTTGCCGGTTCTGCGAAAAGCGCCCTCATAAATCGACAAAAGATAAAGGTCGTTCTGGATGATATTTTCGCGGTTTTCCCGCCAGTCTTCAAGCGCACCGGCAAGGTAATCGCTGAAAAGCGCCATGTCGTCTTCGCCCAGGGGAAGCTCAAGGTAGGGCGAGAGGCGGGTTCTCTCCGAGGCGTTCATCTCGCGGATCGAGACGCCGGCCAGTTCCAGCGGGTCCCCGTTGTGGGTATTTGCCGTGATCGTGTGAATGTACCTGAAGGGGCCGGAATTCTCGCTCAGGACCGTCGGCTCGACGGCGTAAGGGCGGTAGGGCAGATACCGCTGCGACAGCGTTGACAGGGAGAACACCTCTTGCCGTGCCCTCTTGCGGTCGTAAATGCGTTCGCTGTCGAACCACGTGGTAAACAGGCGCTGCGAGGGCAGTTGATTGAGGTTTTCCTCCGGGGAAAGGAGGAAGCCTTCCGCCGGGTCGAAACTTCCCCGGAAGGCATCGCCCATGTACACCGGGTCCTGCTTTGAGGCGACAACCATCACCGCGTATTGCCGGGACTCGCCGCCCTCGCCGCCGTTGTTCCCCCTGCTCCCCCGGCTACCGCTTTCGCCAGGCCAGTCCGATTCGGCAAGGCCCTGAAGCCTCGGCGTTTGCCCGCCGTTTCGGTCCCTGGGAATGGTTTCGCGCCAATCCCCGTCCCTCTCCCCCTCTTCTGGCAGGCCATAATCGGACATGTCCCTGAGACGGCTGTCGACCTGATCCGGCAGCAAATTGTCGATGATGGTGTTGCGGACAAAGTCCGGCGGAAGCAGGAAAAAAACCGCGAAGAGCGCCGCCGACCCGACGAGGAAGCAAAGGGTTCCCTCCCTGTTGATTCCCCCCAGACTTTTCGGGTAAAGGCAGAAGTAGATTATGGCGTTTTGAAACAGGAATACGATGAGCGTCCAGACGAGGATGAATTGGGTAAGGCCGAGGCTCTCGCCAGAGGCTTCCTCCCCGGATCGGGAAAAGGCGAGGAGGCGAAGGCACATCCAGACCAGGAAGAAGGGCTCCAGTACCGCGAGTTTTCCCAGGCGGGGGTAGTGAAAAAGGAGGAAGGTGAGGGTGAAACTCAAGAGTCCCGCGCCGAAAATGCCCAAGGCGTCAAGATCGAGCCCGCCTGTCCAAAACGGAATTACAATCAGAGGGAGAAGGGCGAGAATGATTTTGTAACGCGGCCTTCCCCCCGGCGCAGGGAAAAAGGCGATGAGCGCTTCCAGGGGAATAATGATGAACCAGAGGAACACGCCGTTGCGATCGTAAGAGACTAGTATTCCAGGATGCAGGGTCACAAGCCCCACCACACTCAGGTAAAGGGCAAGTTTCGCGAAGAACAAAATGACCGGGGCTTTTCTCATTTTTTCCATAGGCAAGTATCCGCGTAATCCCTTTCTATGCGGTCAGCGGCAACCGTCAGCCGACGTTTGTCCCGCCGGAAAAGCCATCTCGGAAGGGGAACGCAGCCCGCCCCCGCGAACTCCGATACGGCAAGTGTTTCCGCTTTATCCCGCCGTTTGTCATCGGCGGACTCAACAAGAAAAACGGTAACAGGCCGCGGGTTACAGGTGATAAGGAAAGACTGAAGGCCCCTGTCGCAGGCGGTGGAAAAGACGAACAACTCCCCTGATGCAGCCTCCATTGGCGGCTGATTTGTGGCAGGGGAGAACGGCAAGGCGGCTAGTTTCTCAAGAAACGCTTCCAGTTCCTCCTTGTCCTTAAGATCCCAGGTATCCTGGGCGGTGTAAACCGTGAAAATATATTTGTCGTCGCTCTCTTTCAGGAGCCTGAGGAACTGCGCGAGCCGCGCCTTCGCACGATCCAGAAGCCAAAGCTCCTCAAGGGACGCTGAGGCGGGTCCGTAATTGCGGAAATATACCTCGATGCGGCAGGTTTTCTCGTGCGTGTCGGGGGATATGCGGGTGATAAGCGTGGCGATGCGCTCGGAACTCTTCCAGTTGATGTCGCGGAAGCGGTCGCCGGGGGCGTATTCCCGCATATAGTAGCGTTCCTCGTCATCCGAGGTCTTGCTGCGCCTGTCCTCAGCCCCGGATTGGGGGTCTACGCGGAGCTGCTTCCTCACGGTGGGCGGGCACATGACGTTTACCGTCCGCTGTTGCGGAAGGCCACAGTGAAATGAAAAAAAGCCGAAGATGTCCTTGAGGCGGCAGGAACCCTCCCCTTGAAAGACACCGGACATGGGAAAGCTGAGGCGGAGAGTCGCCGAACTGGCCCGATCGGGAACCGCGGTCTCAAGAAAGACGGGGCATCCCTCCGGCGCACCGGACGGGAAAAAGCGCCCTTCGAGGATAACGTGGAGGCGGAAGAACCAGGGCGCTGGAAAGCCGAGGCCGGTAATCAAGGTTTCTTCCTGCGTGTTCGCGGTCAGGGGAGAAGGCGGCTTCCAGTTCGGCTCCATTGCCGCCAGCCGGCGTTTCCCCCATCTGCCTGCGGCGTAAAGCACCACCCACAGGAGCGTGACCACCGATGAAAGCACGATCTCGTAGGCGTTGCGGACGGTAAGAGAGCGAATCAGCAGAACAAGGGCAATGGCAATGACGGCGAAACCTGCCGGAGTAATTCCCGGACTGAAACGGGGACGGATCAATCAGCGCCCCCTGGGTTCCACCGGCACTTGATTGAGGATACTTTGGAGCGGTTCTTCCGGAGCTATCGAAGGGTCGCGGGTGATGATTCTGTGCGCCATTGCAAGGACGAAAGTTTCTTTTATCAGGTCAATCGGCACGTAGTCCAGTCCCCGGCACATGGCAAGCGATCGAACCAGCCGCGAAATCCTCACGCCCGCACGCGGGCTCGCTGGCGTCTCGATATCCGGGTGAACCCGCGTTTGCCTGACGCACTCTACAAGGTAAGCACATACGTCATCGTGCAGTTGCACCTCGTCTACCATCTTCTTCCATCTGATGAGGTCGCTTGAGTCGATTACGCTTTCAAAGTTGTCCCATGCGTCGGCCCTGCCGTGGCGTTTGACGATCGCTTCTTCGTCTTCGGCGGAAGGGTAGCCGAGCGAGAGGCGTATCATGAAGCGGTCGAGCTGTGGCGCGGGCAGTGGGAAGAGGTGGACGCCTTTCAGGTTCATGGTCGCAATGATGAAGAAGGGGTCTTTCAATTGGTACAGTTTGCCCTCGATGCTGACGCTTTGCTCTTCCATTACTTGCAGGAAGCTCCCCTGCGTTTTGGGCGTGAGCAGGTTGATTTCGTCGCACAGGACAAAGTGTGCGAAAATCGGCCCCCGGTTAAAGATAAGTTCCCCGGAGTTCCCGACAAAACGGTTGTAACCGAGTATGTCTTGCGGGAGAAGGTCTACCGTGCACTGAATCCGGTTGAAGCCTTCCATTTTGACGTTGCCCCCGCCGACCAGGTCTTCGGGACGCCAGCGAATCGACGCCGCGAGCGCACGCGCCAGCGACGTTTTCCCCACGCCGTGCGAATCCGCGAGGATCACGTGCCCCCCGGCAATCTGCGCGGCGATGATATATTCCAGTTTTTTGGTGTCTATCGAAATGAGCCGCTTTATGTTCTGTATCAGTAATTCGATTGATGGTTTTACTTGGGAGTCCATAGCTTATAAGGTATACGGAAAGGTGGAAAGTTACAACCGACAGAAATTAGGTCAGCAGAATTTACCATTCTTTCGGCTCGTCTTTTGGTGCGGTAATGTAAAAAGTTTCTCCGGCGTATTCAATGAAATATAAGCCCTGGCTTAACGCATATTTTTTTGCTTCATCAGTTACCACGATTCCCGCGACCGCCCCCAGGAAAGTACGCTTGTCGTCGTTTAAATCGGCGTATTTACGCATTTTTTCAAGACGGTTGAGATGGTAATTTATGCGGTCAATGGTAAGTTTGGTTTTCACTTCAATCAGCATGGCTTTCTTGCCGTTTTCAAGCATAATGTCTACTTCAAACGAGATGTTATTAACCTTGTCATTAAGCCTGGAATTTGGGTGTGCTTTTGGGAAATAAAGCCCAAACTCTTCAAATTTCTCACAGATTTTTGGCGCGACCATGCCTTCGGTAAGGTCTCCGAAAAGATTGGTTAATGCCCCAATCTTGACATTGAGTTCTTCTTTTAGCCGATGAGAGTCTTCTTTCAAAATTCGCTCCGTTTCTTTTAGACTTTCTCTAATTTCTCTCATCTCTTTCCGGGATTCCTTAATATCCGCCCACACCGAATCGAAAGTGGGGGGATTGGTTGCTTGTGTTTCCGGCATACTTTTACCTCCTGCCTATAATATACTACTTTTTAGGAGCTTTGGAAGGCCCAGTGGTATCAAATACCCTAAAATCTGCCCCTACACTGCATGGAGCCGTATTTTTCCCCGAAAAACATGACAAGTGTAATATTTTACGGGATTATCCCTTCACGTATACTTATGAGTGTATAAAAAATCATACACCCATATTTAATTATATTAACCAAACTAAATAATATGAGTTTGAAAACCTTTAAGGAAATATTAAACGAGTGTAATCCAGCAGAAAGTAAGCAACAGGCATTATTTGAAAAAGTGTATTTTGAATGCAATTCAAAACTATTATTTGAACAGGTTTTGAAAGAAGCGGAACAAAAACCAGACATTTTTGGCGTTTATGAAGATGATAAATTGATTTCTAATGGTGGTCCTTCTTCAAATAAAGAGGCATATTCAAGATATATTAATGCTCCTGCGTATGGCTCTGTTAATCCCAAAATATCAAGAAGTGATATTGAAACAGATAAACCATTTTATCAAAAAGATCCAGAAAAAAGAGAGAAGGATGATCAAAATATTCTTTATAATTCTGTTAAGCAATTTGAACCTGAAGGAATTGAAAATGCCGAAGATCGTTTTAATCAAATGGTTTTACAGCAAATGAAAATATCCCCAGATTTTAGAACTAGATTAGCTTATTTAGAGGAAACAAATCCAGGTATTCTAGAACAAATATCAAAAGACCTTGTAAATGAAGTGAGAAAACGAATAGGCTTAAATCTGATTAAATAAGTTCTTCTTTTTTGAATCTATCATTATGAAAATAAATAATATGAGATTTCATGCGATAGCCGTCATTTTCATTTGTTGTTGTTTTGTATTTTTCAATTAACTTTATTACATTAAATTTTGAGTTAAGTTTTAAGTAATTTACAAAACGCTTAATAATAATTTCTGTAGAATGGGCAAGTGCAATCGCCAAGTCATTTTCTTGTGTATTCAAACAAATAACTGTTATTCCATAACCAGACATTTTATCAATATTATTCCAGATATGATCTATTTGTTGTTTTTTCTTTTCTGTAATAACAGATTCAATAATTTTAGTTTGTTTATAATCTTTTTTGAAAAAAAAGTTTAAAATATTCTTAAACATTTTCTCAAATATAGTCATCTTCCTACCTCTCATATATGAGTATATTATATTATCTTGAATTGGTCAAGCGGTGTTTTTAAAATAAAATTTAAGTATTAGTTTATATAGTTTCCAGTAATTTTCTCGTTCAAGCCGATACTCTTCTTTATCCCATTATTTATATAAACATTTAAATTTTGCAAATTTTTCATTATTGTCTATATTTTCAAATATAGTATTTATAAATTCTTCTACTGTAAATTTATTTATATCACCTTCACAAAGAGAAATTAAGGGTTCTTCATCATAAGGATAAATAATTAATAAATTATCCAAATTTGTATCATACATTCCAGGATCAATTTCTAACTGATAAA
>JGI24698J34947_10002326_pt1 | contig 10215 bp, 6 predicted proteins | sample TergutMp193P3_FD_34947 | JGI IMG/M metagenome (IMG submission 34947) | reverse complement strand
TTGGTTGTCATTCCACTCCAAGTTTTGGTCATTAAATCAGTCAAATAAGCATATTCCGTACCTTGCTTTACGCCTGCCTTGTCCCATTCGTCTGTTAATGCTTTGCGAACTTCTATGGATTTTATCCTTTGGTTTATCCAATTTTCCGAATAACCCAACTTTCTGTAATTTTGAATGGCTCGTTCTATGGATTGCTCCGGGTCTATTGTTTCGTCTATTCTTTCTCTGCCGATTTTTGCAAGCCAAAGTTTAAATGGTTCGGCTTTTTTACTGGGGATAGATTGAATGAGCCGCAGAATTTGCTCGGTGTCGGCAACGTCAGTAAATCTCATTTTCCCATCGGGAGCTTCTAATTTCAAGTGGTTAGTAATACTAACCACTTCATTGCAACCTTCCTTTAACAGCTTGTTTTTAAGCCACTTCCAATAACTCCTGACTTTTTTATAATCGGGCTGGTCGGTTAAAATTGCAATCACATCAAGCACGGAAAACCACCACTTCTCCGCTTCCTCGTCCCAAGCAGAACGAATGCGTTTACTCTCAAACAACTGGATTTTATCTTTGCTCATAACAGCATCCAAAACATGGTTATTTTGCAAGCTGCTCACCATATTCCTTCTCTACCTCTCTGACCGCTTCCCACATACGAGCACCTACATCTTCCCATGCCGCCCGCATTATCTCAGCAGGTGTTCTAGGTGTTCTGGGCGTTCTTGCACTGCTGAAATGGAGCGGTTCATCGTCATCGTCGAACTTTGGCATTTGCATAGTGGGTGCAAAGGAAAGCGATCTTGCGCCGGAAGCTAAAATATTTAAAAAATTTCTCATAGTCCTACTCCGGTTACAAATATAGAAAATCATTGTCTGAACCCTGATTCACTTGATTTAAGGATTAGCAGGATTATTAAAAATGATGTTAAAAATCAGGATTTAGTTAATGAATTTAGACCTTACAATAGGAGCATAAGTATTTTCGAATAACCTGCCACTTGTGCATGGAAATCGTTCGCAAGCGGTAAAAAAAATGCAAAAAACGGTTAAAAATGAGCAAAAATGACTGAAATTTAATTTTTTTCCATTTTTTTACTTTTACCCTTGACAATAGTTTAAAAAATTTCTATATTTGTTTATAACATGCCCACCTCATGTTAAGATGTTGATAGCGATTAATATCGATAGAGACCTTCTTGGGGTGGGTTTTTTTATTCCAAGGATATATATGCAAAAAAAAGTTTATGATGAACCGTTTCTATCTTATGAAGATCAAATATCCTTGCTCAAAGAACGTGGATTGCTTTTTAAAGACGAGGCTTTAGCTTTAGATTTGCTTAAAAGAGTGAGTTATTATAGGCTTAGCAGCTATTGGTATCCATTTTTAGAAGACACACAAAATAAAATATTCAGAAAAAATACTGATTTTGATACCGTGTTTGAGTTGTATGAATTTGATGCTGGTCTGCGAAGAATAATTATGGCAGAATTAGGAAATATTGAAATCGCAGTTCGTTCTAAAATGGTTCATACTCTGTCTTCGTCTAATGGATCTTTTTGGCTTGAAAAAAAAGATTTGTTTTTTGATTCTGAAGAATACGAGAAAACAATATCAAAAATAATAGGAGAAATTAACAGAAACAATGAAAGTTTTATAGTTTCTTTTAAGAAAGAATTTTCAAATGAGATCCCGCCGGCATTTATGGTAATGGAAACAACAAGTTTTGGAACTTTATCCAGATTATACAAAAACTTGAAACTACCCAAAGACAAACAAGAAATCGCACGGTTCTTTGGTTTGTCTGGCAGAACTTTTGGATCATGGCTACATAGTTTGTCTTACGTTAGAAATATATGTGCTCATCACGCTAGATTGTGGAACAGACCGTTGCGAATACCCCCAAAGGATTATGAAAGCCGTCAAGGAACTAGTAAAGAAATATGGCTTGATAATAGCCAAAATCGTGAACGCATATACATTATACTGTCGATTATTATTTATCTGTTGAATGCCATAAATCCCAAACATTCCTTTAAGCAAGAATTAAAGAAATTATTTTATAAATATACCAACATAAATAAAGCCGCCATGGGTTTTCCAGATAATTGGGAAAAAGAAGCTTTGTGGATGTAAACCTTGCTCTGCTTAGTTTGCAGATTGGTTGCCATATTCCTTCTCTACCTCTCTGACCGCTTCCCACATACGAGTACCAACATCTTCCCATGTCGCTCTCATTATTTCAGTGGGTGTTCTAGGTGTTCTGGGCGTTCTTGCACTGCTGAAAGGGAGCGGTTCATCGTCATCGTCGAACTTCGGCATTTGCATAGTTGGTGCAAAGGAAAGCGACCTTGCGCCAGAAGCTAAAATATTTAAAAAATTTCTCATAGTCCTACTCCGGTTATAAATATAGAAAATAAATTTTTGCCGCCTATTGCCACCTTTCTCTAACGTCAATATCAATTTGCACAAAAAATAATTCACGGTTCCGGAGAGCAAAAAGACCAACGCCGTCACCGGTAAATATAACATGATAATAGATAAAATACTCCCCAATCTATAAATGCACAGAATAAACCTACAAAAAAATATTTTATGAACCTCGGAAACAAAGATCTGAATTTTGAGAAATAATATTTTGTTGTCTTTTCTGCTTTTGAATCAAAGGGCATTATCGTTTTTACAGAAAGATAAAGGCTTTTACATATATCTTTTCAACTCTGAAAAAGCCTTGGAATATAGCTCCTTGCGTTTATCCATCTCAAAGGGAATAAAGCCATCATTTACATCGGCAGGCAAATATTCGTGAAGTACCTTGAGCATTAAATAATCTTCTGCTTTGTAGGGCTTCGTCGGAGCATACTCTATAATAAGTTTTAGTTTTTTTGAGAGTTTTAAACCAAATGGCGGTTGCCCATTATTACATCTTTTACTTAAAGATAATTTACAATTATGAGAGAAATTATGCCAAAAATTTATGCAACTATCACTAATATATCCAGATTCTATATTAAACTTGAGATCTTCGCTGAAAGATATTATTGAATCGTCATCGTCAAGTAACAAACTATCATCGCAATAATCGTCATCAGGTTCGAATATGGCGATTGGTGTGTTCGATAAAGGTTCAAAAAAATTTTCTGTAAAAAGACAAATCGCTTTTTTTTCTTTTGTATGGTAGACGAACAAAGGTTCGAATATAGTAAATCCTTTAGTACTTATAGCAAGGCGTTTATGAAAAAATTTATGTGGACTAGTTGAATCAAATGTAAGTAAACGAGCTAAGTAATACTTAAAAATCTCTTCTAAGATCTCCATTACGAGCGTTTGCGGAAAATCAAAAATTTTTGTCCGGCTAAGATTCATATTTAAAATATTATCGGAATCTACGACCGATATCCCGGGCATTGTATCTATAGACGGTGCAATGTTGTTAAATGAAATATGATGTCCTATTTTTATTATTATACCATTTACTATTAAATCACCTTGATATTTTTTATTAAAATTTAACTTTATATTTGAACAAACATTACTTTTAACATCATACCAACCATTTTTTTCGATACCTTTGTCGGGAATGATGAATTTATTTTTTTCAATTTGTTTTTTATCAATAAAATAAATAATTTTCGGTGTGCTAAATAAATACCAATGATACCATGGTTGAACATTATCTTTTTTACCATATTCAATTAGCTCAGAATCAGCAATATTTGTATAACGAGAAAAATATTCCAAAGCTTCTTCGTGCATTTGTATTACGAGTTTTGTCCCAATTTCAGCATTTATACGTGTTATGTCCAATGTTTTTGGCTCCATCGTATAGATGAACTGATAACCAAGTTCATCATCTTTATGCCGAGTAATAACAGCGATTTCATCGCCTATTAGAAAACCAGCTAACGCACCAATGCCAAAATGTCCGCTTCTGGCAAATTTTGCTTTTCCGTCATCGTCTATATATTTATTTCGCCATACATCGCTACGGCGGTATGATGAGCCTGCGACAAGAAAATAATTTTTTAGAACATCATGGTTCATGCCGATTCCATTATCAGAAATCTCAAATGTTTTCTCCTTTGTATTTACGTTTATAACAATTTCACCAACAATCTTGTTATCAAGGAATGTTCGTTCGTTGCAAGCGTCAACTGCGTTTTGGATTAATTCACGTACCCCATAAGATGGATTGTTGCCATACAAAGGCTCAATAAGTAGTTTTACAATATCAGGATTTGCATCCAAAGTTGTTCTACTAGTTAAAAAATGATTATTTAGTGCTGCAACTTTATTTTCATCAAATAAATTTGACATAATCCGATGAACTGATAATTCATACTCATATGAATATTCTTCTGCCAAAACTGCCCAACAATAATCCAATTCTTGTTGAATGTCATATAATAAATTTTCCACATCTACATAGGTACTGCTGCATTTAGGGGCTGCATTTATGTATATTGATTTTTGTTTAATAAAAAATGACGGTCCTTCAAGGATTGCTTGATTTAAATGGAATTGTCGTTGCGATTCTGGGGAATTTATTTTATCTTTTAGTTCTGTAAATTTCGGTGCTCGATCCTGACCAATATGTAAAATATCGGCTATACGCAAAACAGCCATTAAATAATATAAAGGAATGTCCTTTGGTGTATATGGGTAGTTATTTAAAAATTTCTCTGCATCTCGTAGTTTTTTCATGCAATGGCTCCGTGCAACAATACCGATACATGTTTTTGTATATTCATGACAATTACATTTCTCGAAAACATCTTGATCCGTATTATTACTTGGAAAGCCAATTTGTGTGATGTCGAATGCTAAACGAGCATGATTTTTCCGCAAAAATTCCCCATACAATAAATAGTTGCCTTCAGGCACATCATCAAATGGTAGTTTTCCAATAGGCGACGGGTTTCCAAATATATGTATCAGTTGACGATCCGTATATCGTTGAGCTTTATTGTAAAAATCTCGCCAAGCCTCATTCCATGTAAGTTTATCTAGGTATTTTTCGCACCGTTCCTTGTGTTCTCCAAAAAGAAGACGCTTTAAGCCTGCACGCTCAATAAACATACCCAAATCATGCAGAATAATTGCTCCTATTAAAATTTCAACAGACTGCCCGTTAAGTTTATCCAAGGTTGTAGGAGGGATCAGTTCATCTGCTAATTTTAAAACAGCACAAATATGGTCTTCATCATGCATTGTGTATTCCGGAAAATAAGGAGTTTTCTTAAGAAAAGCCTTGACATTTTTAATTAACTCATGTACAAAAGAACCATCTGGCAACTTATTTTTAAGATTTTTTGGAATGACAATTTCTGACATAACTGCTCCTGTTTTTTTATTTAATGTAGTATATTTTTCCTATATTCTATTGTTCAATATGTGGTTTACTATGTATATAGATGTTAACTCCAAGTAATTATCTGTTGTCATATGCAATTTCTCCTCTTATAATTGTCCCCTCACTGCTTTTTTGAAAAAAAAGACCCTTTTGAAGCTTTTGAAACTTCCCAAAATAATCATAAAACACCAAATATTGGTTTCCAAGCATAATCTAAAGATAAATATAAATTATTTTTCGGAAAAAAAGAAGAAAAAAATGAAAATTGTTAAGTTTTTTTGCAAAAATGGCGATTTTGGGGTGAATTTACGGTGTGGCAGAACCACCTTGGATGGCTCTTTGCAATGTGATTTTGTATAGCTTTTAATTATTTTTGCATTATATCGTAAAGTATTTCAATTATCTTCTTTCCAATGTTATAATTATCAACCACTTCTTGAAAAGTTAGTGTCAAATCACCTTCATGAACATATTTATTCCTACAAACAATTAGATTACTATAATTTGATATTATATTCTGGTTTTGAATTTGGGTAAGTTCATTTTTAAATTCATTCAAGTATTTTTCACCAAATAATCCAATATATTCTTTTAACTTGTCTATTTTTATTTTTCCATTAATTCTATAAAAATAATTTGAAACAAATGTACATAATATTTCATTTTGTTCTTTTGCAAAATCTATGAATATTTCTTTTATGGCGATTTCATAAGTTGTTATAGCATTAACTACTAAAAAACCTGTATATTTAGCTTTTAAAAATTCATCCGTCAAACAAGGGACATGATTTTGAAAATGCGATACTAAATCATCGGTTGTTTTAAAATTATTTATATATGACATTATTTTAACCTATTAATTTTTCACGCACATACTTAAACCGTTCTTTCAATATTTTTTCGTCGGTTGTAGATCTAGTCGTAAGATCTTTAAATTTTTCTTCGCTTATCAACGATTCGTAACGATTATTTAAATCATTCGGTAAATTATCAATGTTATTTATTATATTACAAAATATAGAATCAAAAAAAGATGTATTTAAAGGTCCTCTAACAGAGAAAGGTTTATTTCTGAAAGTTTCTGCTATTATTTTTGATGCTTTTTCAAATTTTTGTTTAAATTCAGATACTTTCAATATATCATAATTTTGATACTTTTTCGCTATCTTATTTAAAAATTCTCGCATAGGTTTTTCATATTCGTCATTATGGTTACATTGTCCAAATGCTCTTAAAATAAGCTCGACATCTTTTTGATGTTTATCAGGTTTTGGTTTACCGAGTATTTTTCTCCAATTAGGATTTTTATTTAACTCTCTTAATGTATTTAAGAAATCACTTCTATAAACGCAATTACGAATCTCTTGCGGTTTTAAAGGGGTTCCACCAGTATTCAATCTTTCAAAAATATAATAAACACTAGAACTTTCATCTTTGGGATTTAGCTGGCGTACATTTATTGCTCTCAACACGGAATTTTGAAACTTTAACTTATCTTTTTCTTGCAAATCTTTAAAAGATTTATTAGAATATGGATTTTTTTCATTAAGCCCTGATAATTTAAATTCCCTACGCCTATCGTGGCTATTTTCTTTTCCAAAGTACCCTTCTAAAAAATAAAACACACTTAATAATCTCTGTTGTCCATCAATGACAAGGTTTTTACTTTCTTCGTCTACATAGAAAAAAACTGGAGGTACTGGAAGTCCAATTAGAAATGATTCTATAAGTAACGAAGACTGGTTAATGTTCCATACAAAATCTCTTTGATAATCTGGAATAATTATGATTCCTTTTTTCCACATATCATGAAGAACGGAAAGAGTAAAGTCAGATGGGTATGTGGTTATATCATACTCTATTAAGCATTGCTCTTCTGCATCATTCTCAGGTTCTATTTCCAATACATCATCCGTATCGGTGCTATTTATTTCTTGTTTTTCCATATTAGTAATATAGTAAATTCCACTGTTGTCCGATAAAAAATAGCATTTTTTACTTTTTTCAAAAATCAAGTCCCATAATAAAACAAGATACCCTGCATAAGAGGCTCGGTGGTATTCAAAAATGCGGAACCTCATTAAAAAACGTCTGGTGAAAATAATCGACAGGTTCCTTGGCAAAATAACCGAGATAGATAGCTTCGTTGAATTGGAAAATCAACGACCAATGGCATGAAGGTTAGAGGTTAATAGAGCAAAAAGAACTTGCTTTGGAAGATAACTTATTCTCTCCTCACCCTAACCAACTCCCAAAAATCGCTGTGGATTAGCTCTCCGGTTATTGTGTCTATAATGGCTAATTTCCAAACATTTGTATCTCTATCAAATAGGGAAATCTTATATGTATCAGTATAATAATCTTTTTTATATGGGCTTTCGAGAATAAGAGAATCGTTTACAAAATGCTGTACTTTCCAAGGTTCGGAGTGTTCCTTTGGTATCATGAAATACAATTCTACAGTACTATCTGTAGGTTCAACTTTATTTAAAATTCGCAATAATCCAAGGGAATCTATTTCATTAAAGCCTAAAATTTTATGAATACTAAAGGGTTTAAAATGTTCGAACATATTTATGCTAAAAACTTCTTGGGTATTGAAATAACGCATAGCTCTATCGCATATTCTAAAAGTGTTAGGAGCCAGCATTTTAGCTGCTCCAACTATAACATCGCAGTTACTCGCACTCACGAAATAAACTTCCCCTTTGTAATCCTCTAAAAGAGAATGCAAATCCTCGGAGTTTAAAGTCAAAAGAGTACTGTATGAATATGCGGAATGTCCATGTGCAAGCACATAAGACATATACCAATAGAAAAATAGCATCCTTTTGGGAGGTTCTTGCCTAATCCATTTATGAAGCTCGTAATCTTCTATTGTGGCATAATTGAGGTTATTCGGAATGTCTTTGATAAAAGTTTTATATTGAATAAGGCAAGTGCCTAGGATAATTATTATGGCTCCGTATAGGGCTATTTGAGGGCGTAGGGAATTGAAAATTGAGAATTTAGATTGTAGAATAGCACCTAATCTACATAAAAATAATGCACCTAAAAAAGCCATAGCCGGCAAAATAACCAAAGCGAATCTCCATTGAACCGACATGCTTAAATCTGCGCTAACGCCATCAAAGAGGATTATGTATTGAGGGGAGAGGAGGAAGAGGAAGGTGAGGATATATTTGTGGGGTATAGGGGATGGGGGATGGGGGGTGGGAGATTTCGAACGTAATTCTTTTATGGTTAAGATAATTAAAGTTATTAAACCGGATATGGCGAACCATGTGAAATAGGGTAAGAATGGATATTTCAATATGCCGTCATCGCTAAAGTGCGATAGAGCCATTACTTTAAAGTTCGATACTATATTGCTGAATAAATGCCCGTGCGCACCGAGACTGCCGCCTTGCAAATCGCTATCTCTCAAGAAAGAAAGAGTGCATAGAACGGGAAGGGAGAAGAAGGATATGGTGGCTAAAAAAGTTGAGAATTGGTAATTATTAATTGAGAATTTTTTTCTGTATAAAACTACCCCAACAAATGCGAACAGACAGAATACTGTTTCGGTACGGGTTTGGGCGAAGAAAGCGAGAATTAAAGCCAATAAAAGCCAGTGCCTGGTAGTGTTTCCGTTATAAGCCCATTTTAGGAATAAAAGAGATATACAGAACATGGTTACATAAAAAGGTTCAACAGAGGCGGAACGAAAACAAAAGAGCAAGATAGGGCAACTTGCAAGCAGGGCAGTGGCAATCAAGGCAATGCTGTGTTGCTTGAACCATGCAAGCAGGGCTAAATAAAATGACAATAATGCCAATGCCAAGAAAAAGAGATGCAAGGTATGAACCCAAAATAAATGCTTACCAAAAAACGGCATCCCAAGCATATAAATATAGCTAAGCCCCCTTGTTTTTACAGTTTGGCTCAAAACACAGGCAAAACCTTCTTCCATAAAAGAGCCTTCTATGCAAATTTGGCCTATTTGGTTGTGGTAGAGATTTTGGGCAATAACATAGTGTATGGCTTCATCTGCCTGAATACGGGAACGAGGCTCAATAAAAGTAATGCTTACAATAAGAGCAAATGCTATAACTGAAAATATTGGGACAAGAGATAAGGGATGCGGAACAAAGGATTTTAGCCATTTGCAAAAATCTTTTGAGAGTTTTACAAACAATAAAAGCCCTACGCCTAATTGCAAGCTAAAGACCCAAAATGGAGAATGGGAGTCCAGCTTATACACCCAATTCTTATAGCCAATTATTGGCAGAATAAAAATTACAAACGGAACTGCGCAAGCTAATAGCAAAAAAAAAACGCTTGATGTTTTAAATCTCATCAATTTCTACCAAAAACAAAAAACCTGCCTTTTGCAAAGCAGGCTCTAATTTAAAAACTCAAATTACTGAAGATTAAGGAAATTTGGAGTTAAAGACGTGCATCCAATTATACCCACTAGACTAGCTGATGCTCCAGAATTAATACTATAAGCAGCACTCCATGTGCCACTGTTTAACGGACAATCACCACCAAAGGCTTTATTTGTAGCTCGCCAAGTCATGCTGACTTGGGTATCACCACCGGTAGCATAGACAAAATTACCAGTTCCACTAGTTCCGGTTGTGGCAGTTTGCGTACCTGGCTTTACATAACTAATTTCTGTATCTACTCCTAGCCTGCTATTCTCCATCAAATAGGCCGCCTGCAACTTGCTCCATGTTCCCGCTGCCGGGCCAACTTCGCTTGCTTTTGCCTTGGCACTCATGCCAAAGAGCTTTGGAATGGCAATGGCTGCCAAAATACCGATGATGACTATCACCACCATCAACTCAATGAGGGTAAAACCCTTTTTCTCTGTCTTCATATAGACTCC
>JGI24698J34947_10002325_pt1 | contig 10216 bp, 7 predicted proteins | sample TergutMp193P3_FD_34947 | JGI IMG/M metagenome (IMG submission 34947) | reverse complement strand
ATTGCAGGCATACTGCTTGCTCAATATGCTCCGCAAGTGCTGCCTTATTCCACTCTGTTCGATCCTGACGGCAAGGGTTTGCCATACAGCAGCGTTTTGCAACTGGCCGTATGTTCAATAATTATCGCCATTTTTTCCGTAGTATTATATTCGGAGTATGTTCAGGCAAAAGTTCGATTCCTTTTCCGTTCTATTCTTTTATTTCTTGGAATTCTGATAATCACTTCTATTTTTGCGGTAATCTATAAATGGTATCCTTTCTACAATATACGATCATGGTTTAAATTCGCAATGTATTTCACAGCGAGCTTTGTGACCATGCACATTTTTGTAACGGTAAAGTTAAAATTGGAATGGATAAAATACAACAGGCTGTTGAAAAACTACAAGGCGCGGCATAAGGATAATTTGTTACAATCAGAATAGTAGAAAACTATCGTACTAAATTTTCCAGCCTTTGTATAATTTGTATATTTCTTCTCTCAACAGGCGAAAGCATTGATTCTGTAAAATTTGCGTTATAAAAATTATTGGCGTTAAAATAATAATCAAAAATATATAAACCATAAAATATTTCATTTAACGTGTCATCTCTGAACCGGTATCTATAGCGGGCATAAAAGGCGTTCCGCATAATTCGTAACTGCCAATTGTTAAGAAAAATAAATTCATATTGCGCTAATTCCCTGAGGCTTATATTATCGCCGCCTGTTTGGCCGAAAAAAGCATATTTAAGATGCACGCCGTCTTCTAAAAACCACGGCGTACCGCCGGCCCAATCAACGCTTCTAATAATTTCAAAAAAATGATTATTCGGGGAACCAAGCCCTTCATACAGGTATGAAAAACCGGCGCGTATCCCTTTGCTTTCAGAATAAAATAATGGCGCGTATGTAATTAAAACAGTGCTTTGGTTAAGCTTTTCAAGCGTCCAGTTTTCCGTAACCAATGTGTCTTTTGGGCTGCAGCCTGTGATAGAACTTAAAAACGCGTTGTTCGTGTTATTCTCAATTCTCATCTTTATTTCCGCGTTACCGGAAACAGGTATCCAAAAAGGGCGGCTGTTATATCGAATTGGATCGCCAATAAAATTTGTTTCATAATTGATTATAATATCCGCCTCTGTGGATTCCGCAAAATCTACGTTAAAATAATACCACCCTATATATCCATTGTTTAAATAATCTCCAAAATATTTATCCATGTCTTCCCGATTATTAAAATCAATGTTTATGGTATTAAAATCATTATCAATAATGGCATAAGGGCTGTTTATATACATTGCCCTTGTACTTCTGCCATTAACGGTAATATTTAAGGTATTTACTTTCGCATCGGAAACGCCTCCGCCGCCAAAATGACCGCGGCTTCTTAATGACAAACCGAAATAATTATTTTCCGTTTGAGTTATTTTTCTTATCTTATAGCGGTATGATATGTCAAGCTCGTATGTTTCATGAATAGAATATGAAATATGTTCAAAGGTTATTTCAAAATTCCCTGTGTTTTCCAGACCTATTGTATTATTAACATCGAATTCGCAAATACGGCTTAAGTATGTGCTGTCTTCACCGGCAAAGGACAAATTAACGCTAAAACAAAGAATGACAAGCGTTTTTATAACATTTGACATTGATTACTCCTCTAGGGTTAGTACTGTCAGCGTTTTGATAAAAGACTGCGGCTAATCAAAGTGCCCGTTATCTGAACAGCCTGGACAAGTATCAGAATGATGATGACGGCGGCTATTGTTACGTCGGTTCTGAAGCGGTAGTAGCCGTAGTTGATTGCGAGGTATCCAAGCCCGCCGCCGCCGATTGCTCCTGCCATCGCCGAATAGCCGATAAGGTTTATTATTGTCAGGGCAAGCCCGGAAACAAGCGAGGGCATTGCTTCGGGTATCAGCACCTTGCGTATTATCTGAAAATTTGTCGAGCCCATTGCCCTTGCCGCAGTAAGCACGCCCCTGTCTACTTCGCAAAGAGCCGTTTCCACTATACGGGCGACAAAAGGAGCCGCGGCAATTGAGAGGGGAATGATCGCTGCGGCAGGACCTATGCTTGTTCTGACAATGAACCTTGTAAACGGAATAAGCAGGATCATTAAAATGATGAAGGGCAGGGAACGAAGAATATTTACGATGCCGGAAACCATATTGTAGGTGATTCTTCGCGGCGTCAGGCCTTCGGGCGAACTTGCGTAAAGGTAAGTTCCCAGCGGAAGGCCGAGTATAGAGGCGAGAATTGTCGATGCGACTGTCATAATAACAGTTTCAAGAGTCGCGTTGGGCAGCATTGCGTAAAGTATGTCAAATAAACTTTCGTTATGCATGGACGAGATCCTTTGCCGCCTGTGTAACAGGCGCGTCAAAAATTGAGGATACGGTTCCCCGTTCCACTACAAGCCCCTGTTCAAGAACAGTGACCTGCTGGCAGACCGCGCGTATAACTTCCATCTGGTGGGTAATCAGAAAAACTGTTATGTGCAACCTGCTGTGCAGATCCCTTATAAGGGCGAGTATTGAGTGGGTAGTCTGAGGATCAAGGGAGCTTGTCGCCTCGTCGCAGAAAAGCACCTGCGGATTTGCGGCTAACGCTCTGGCTATCGCCACTCTTTGTTTCTGTCCGCCTGAAAGTTCGCTCATCCTTGCCTTTCGCTTGTCGGCGATGTCTACCATATCAAGAAGTTCGTCAACTCTTTTATCAATCTGTTTTTTTGTCATTCCCGCTATTTCAAGAGGATAGGAAATATTGCCAGCCGCGTTACGCGAACCCAACAGGTTGAAGTTCTGGAATATCATTCCCATTTTTCTGCGTCTTTCAAGAAGGGCGCTTCCCGTAAGCGTATCGACGCGTTCGTTGTCGTAATAAACTTCCCCCGAATCCGGTCTTTCCAAAAGGCTTGTTATGCGCAAAAGAGTGGACTTGCCCGCGCCGCTTTTTCCGATGATTCCGAAAATGGAGCCGTCGGGAATTTCTATGTCAATTCCTTTTAACACGGTAATGGTGGGGTACGCTTTTTTTATTCCCTTAAGTAAGATCATTTAACCCGCGATTTCCTTCAGTCTGTTAATTATATCAAGGTGCTGTGTGCAGGCTTCTTCGCATAATCCGCAGGAAACGCATTTTTCCGCGCCCGATCTTTCAAGGTTCCAGTGCCACTTAAGCCTGTCTCCAATCGGGTCTTTGTTGTTTTTATCCAGCAGTTTCTGGTTGTAGGCGTCCATGTAACAGGGAATGGGAATATCCTGAGGGCAGTTATCGCAATAGGCGCATCCGGTGCAAATGCCCTCGAAAGAAGACATATTTTTTGATATTGCTTCTTCCAGTTCAGAAGGAGTGCGCGGCTTGTAACCTTCTATCGCCTGCAACGCTTCGTTAACGTGTTCAATTGTGTCGAAGCCGACCAGCGTTACGCTGATTTCAGGATGATCCCAGAGTATACGAAGCGCGGCGGTAACTGTGCTTTCTCCTTCGCGGCGTATATGTTTAAAAAGTTCGGGATGATCGGGGATTACCCCTCCGCCAAGCGGGTTCATTACGACAGCGCCGAGTTTTTTTTCCCTGATTGCGTCAAACGCTTCCTGCCTTGTTTTGAAATTGTACGCCGAATAGCCGAAAAGCACGCCTTCAAAAACTCCTTCCATTAAGAGTTCCCTGATTTCGTTTTTGATAAGGTGGCTGGAAATGCAGATGTGTTTAATAAGCCCCTCTTCTTTTAATTTTGTAAAAGTTTTAAGGATGCCGTCTTTTTTTCTGCCTTCCCAATTGTTCAAATTTGTTATGCACCATATATGGTAAAAGTCAATCGAGGGAATATCCAGTCTTTTTAGTTGCGTTTCAATTTCTTTACGAATGCCGCTTTCCGTACTCTCGAATGTTTTTGTCGCTGAAAGGTACGGTAAACCAAGCCTGCGCAATTCCGCGAAACCTTTGCCGAAAACTGTTTCGCTCCTTGTCTCGAAATATCCCGGGGCGGTATCAAAGTAATTTACCCCGCCTTGCGCGGCGGCAGCCATCATGCGGACGCATTCGTCGTGATTGTCAACGTTTTTGAACCTCATCCCGCCAAAACCAAGAAGAGAAACCTTCTCCCCCGTCTGTCCGTAGTCCCTGTAGATCATACTTACCCCCGCTAAAAGTATATCAAATTTGACTAATAGAGAAAAGGCTTCTTTTTTCCCCGGCGCTAAGGCTCAAGTTCGTCCAGATTGTACGCGGTTTCCTGGTAAACGTAATTCAGCCAGTTGTCGAAAAAAAGATGGGCGTGGGCGCGCCAGCGGACAACGGGCGCTTTTGAAGGATCGTCATCCGGGTAGTAATTTTTCGGTATCTCAATGGGAAGACCCTTTGCTATGTCGCGGCGGTATTCGCGGTCAAGAGTCAGGGGGTCGTATTCAAGATGTCCTGTAACGTAAATTTCCCTGCCTCCGCGCGCGGTGGCGATGAAGACGCCTGTTTCGGGAGTTTCGCTCTGAATCGAAAGCCGCTTTTCCGCGGCGATGGCGTCCCTGTCAACCGATGTGTGCCTTGACTGGGGGGCGAGAAATTCATCGTCAAAGCCTCTGAATAGTACGTGGTACTGCTCGTTTACCGCATGGGGAAAAATCCCGAATAGTTTTTTATCAAGCGGGTTTTTGGGTATACTGTAGCGGCGGTAAAGGCCGGCCTGCGCACCCCAGCAGATATGCAGAGTAGAAAAAACGTTTCTTTGTGAATAATCAATAATTTGCACAAGCTCGTCCCAATAGTCGACTTCCTCGAAAGGCAGGATTTCAACAGGCGCGCCCGTTATAATAAGCCCGTCGAAACGTACCTTTAAAAAGATAATTTCCTGCGCGCTAATGTAAAATTTCTCCAGGTGGCCGGGCGGCGCGTTTTTTGACAAGTGGCTTTTCATGTACAAAAAGGTGATGTCAACCTGAAGCGGGCTGTTGCCCAAAAGCCTCAGGAGCTGAATCTCGGTGTCTACCGTTGTAGGCATAAGATTTACAATGCCGATACGTAGGGGCCTTATGTCCTGGTGTTCGGCTCTGTCGTCTGTCATCACAAAAACCTGTTCATGCGACAAAGCGTCATAGGCGGGCAGTTCTTTGGGGATTTTAATCGGCATATTCAATACTTAGCATATTTCAGAAAAAAAGACAAACTAAAGACATTAATCCTATATTTTAACTAGGCGATGAAAAATTCTAACATAGTGAGCAAAAAATTTTATAGCCGGCAGGCTGTTATGTAATCAGCCTTAAATTCAAACAATACCTTAAAATAACATGATATTAATCATATATTTTAATTATATTTCTTGACAGTTTTTCAAGAACTGCATTACAATTATAATAAATAAAAAGTTTTTTGTTCTGGAGAACTGAGAGGTGAAATTACGCAAAATCCTATACAAAATTGTTAAGTTTTGTCTCCCGTGCGATCAATTTAATAATAAGAAAAATTTCCCGGGAATATAAGCGGGTAATTGACTTTTTCACTGAAACAACACGGCTTATAATTAAGCAGGCGGCGTTATTAGGAGCATGAACGCAATTTTGAAAACCATTTTTGTTGTTGACGACAGCGACACCAATTTATCAATGGCCGAAGCGGTGCTTGAGGATCAATACCGTGTAATGACAATGCCCTCCGCGCAAAAAATGTTTATGCTTCTGGATAAAGTAACGCCCGATTTAATACTTCTTGATATAGAAATGCCTGAAATGGACGGATTTGACGCGCTTGACAGGCTTAAATCCGATAGTTCATGGATCGGAATACCCATCATGTTCCTTACAGGCCGCAACGACGCGGAAGTAGAGGCGCGCGGTTTTGAAATGGGCGCGGTTGATTTTATAACAAAGCCCTTTTCGGCGCCCGTACTGCTTAACCGCATAAAGACCCACCTTGATATCGACAAGATAATCCGTGAGAGGACATCGCAGTTAAGCCGCCTGCAAAACAGCATTTTGGCAGTTCTCGCGGACATGGTCGAAAACCGCGACAAGGGAACCGGCGGGCATATTGAGCGGACGTCAATATATATCAAAATTCTGATCAATGAAATGAAGGCGCGCGGAGTTTACATCGATGAAATGGAAGGCTGGGACGTTGATAAAATGATCTCGTCGGCGCGTATGCACGATTTGGGAAAAATCTCCATAACGGACATAATTGTGAACAAACCGGGCAAGCTGACTGAAGATGAATACGAAATAATGAAGAGCCACGCTGTCGAAGGCGAGCGGATTATTGATGAAATAATCTCGAAAACCGGCGAAGGCGATTTTTTGCGTAACGCGAAATTATTTGCCGGCACTCATCATGAACGATGGGACGGCAGGGGATATCCGCGCGGGCTTAAGGGGAGGGAAATCCCCCTGCAGGGGCGTATAATGGCGATTGTCGATGTGTACGACGCGCTTGTTTCAGAGCGGCCGTATAAAGCGGCGTTCCCGGACGACGAAGCGGTAAAAATTATCATGGAGAACTCCGGCACTCATTTTGATCCCAAAATCGCAGAAATCTTTTTTGAAGTAAAGGATCTTCTGAAAAAAGCCAAGGAAGGCCTGCTATGAAGACTTTTATCAAAAAACTGCTGTCTATTGCCGCCAGTATGCAGATTTTGTTCGTTTTCCTGGCTTTCGCGCTTATGATTTTTTTCAGCTACTATTTCATGAGCAGTATTGAACGCAGGCATTTATTGAAAGATGTAAACAACGCAATTTCCAATACGCAGGCCTATATAGAAGCGGACCTTCTTGAACCGAAGACTACATTGGGAGTAATCGCGGAGAATATCCGTAATATGGTTATAACAGGCGTTGGTTTTGACGAGGTATGCGGTTATATTACGCGCACAACAAATTATATAACAAACGATAAAAGGCTCATGTCTTATGCGACAAGAGTTTACGGCCTTTTCGAAAAATTTGACGGCAGATTCTGGTCGGGGTTGGACTGGATACCGCCTGATGATTATACTTTTCAGGAAAGACCCTGGTATCAGGCGGCAATCGAAGCGAAAGGAACAGTCGGAGTTACAGAGCCATACTTCAACGTAATGCTTGAGGAAACCTGCATCACTTTTGCGCGCCAGATTTTTGACGAACAGGGCAGGCCGATCGGCATTGTATGCCTTGACGTTCTGCTTGACAGAATCAGGGAATACGCCATTAACACCTACATTTCCCAGGACAGTTACGGAATACTGATGGACACGAATTTTAACGTGATTGCCCATCCTCATCCCGCGTATATAGGCAAAAATATCGTTCAAATGAACGACGGAGAAGCCATAAAAAAAGATATGATTGACGGCGTGGAAATTTCCGAGCGAAAAGCGACCGATTACAACAACCGGCCTTCCGTTCTTTTTATAAGGCATTTTAATAACGGCTGGTACATGGCTATCCTCGCCCATTCAAAAAATTATTACAGCAGCGTATCGAGAATTGGATTTATTCTTTTATTAATGGGAGTGGTTTTGGCCGCCGGTTTAAGCGCTATATTACTGAGTATTCTTAACGCGAAAAAGAAAGCGGAAGAAAGAACAAAGATAATGCTTGACGCGACTCCGTTATGCGCAAACTTCTGGGACAGAAAATACAGGAATATCGACTGCAATCAGGAAGCGATGAAACTGTTTGGAATGTCGAGTAAAAAAGAATACATGGAAAGATTTTACGATCTTTCGCCTGAGTATCAGCCGGACGGCAAGAAATCATACGATAAGGCTCTTGAGCTTGTAAAAAAGGCGTTTGACGAAGGTTCCTGTCGCTTTGAGTGGATACACCGCAGGTTGGACGGAGAAGTGATACCGTGCGAAGTTACGCTGGTACGGGTCAAGTACAGAAATGATTATATTGTCGCAGGATATACGCGCGATCTGCGTGAGCTGAAATCCGTCATGGTAAAGATGCGCGAAGCTGATGAATGTACGCAGGTTTTGTTTGACGCGACTCCCTTGAGCTGTTTTATGGTTGACAATAAATACAGGCTTGTGGAATGTAATCAGGAAACTGTAAGGCTTTTCGGCCTGTCAAACAAACAGGAATTTATAAACAACATTGTGGATTTCTTTCCCGAATATCAGCCGGCAGGCCGGTCTTCAAAGGATTACATTACAAAATATATAGACGAAGCGTTTGAGGAGGGCTATTGCCGTTTTGAATGGGTTCAGAAAAAACCGGACGGCGAAGAGATACCGACCGAAGTATCCCTTGTGCGCGTCAAGTTCAGGGGGGAATACGCCGTCGCCGGATACATCAGGGATTTAAGGGAATTAAAAGCCATGATAGTTGAAATGCGCAGGGCTGAAGTTGCTGAGGAGAGCAGCAAGGCAAAGAGCGACTTCCTTGCGAAGATGAGCCATGAAATCCGTACTCCCATGAACGCGATCTTGGGAATAACGGAAATTCAGCTTCAGGACAATACGCTTCCGCTTACAACCAAAGAGGCGCTTGAAAGAATCTACAATTCAGGCGACCTGTTGCTCGGTATTATCAACGATATACTCGACCTTTCAAAAATTGAAGCGGGCAAGATGGAGCTTACAACCGCTCAGTACGATATCTCAAGCCTCATTCACGACACCGTAAAATTAAATATTATGCGCTACGACAGCAAGCCGATTGAATTCAAACTTGTTGTCGATGAAAATATGCCTTCGCATCTTTTAGGCGATGAACTGCGCATAAAACAGATTCTCAATAACATTCTTTCCAATGCGTTTAAATATACCCATGAAGGTCAAATTGAACTTTCGCTTTCAGCGCAGATGAAAAAAGACTCTCCTGATGTAACGCTTATTTTCAGGGTAAGCGATACGGGACAGGGTATGACGGGTGAACAGTTACAAAAAATAGGCGACAAATTTGCGCGTTTTAATATGGATAAGAGAACCGAAGGCACAGGACTTGGCATGAACATCACGCGGAGTCTGATACAGATTATGGAAGGCGATATTGAAGTGGAAAGCACGCCGGGTATGGGTTCTGTTTTTACAGTCCGCCTGCCGCAGGGCTGCGAAAACTACGCTCCTATAGGAAAAGAGCTGGCCGATAACCTTATGAAGCTTAACCTGAAAAACACCACAAAAATGAGGAATGCGCAGATAACGCAGGAGTTCATGCCCTACGGACGTGTTTTGGTTGTAGATGATGTTGAAACAAACCTTTATGTCGCGCGCGGTCTTATGGCCCCATACGGCCTATCAATTGAAACGGCCTTAAGCGGCTTTGAAACTTTGGAAAAAATCCGTAACGGCCTTGTATACGACATCATTTTTATGGATCACATGATGCCGAGAATGGACGGCATTGAAGCGGCAACGCTCATCCGCAGTCTCGGTTATACAAAACCTATTGTCGCGTTAACCGCAAACGCGCTTGCGGGACAGGCTGAAATGTTCCTGAACAGCGGTTTCGATGATTTTATTTCCAAACCGATTGATATTCGTCAGCTTAATTCTGTCCTTAACAAACTGATACGCGACAGGCAGCCGGCGGAAGTGCTTGACCAGGCACGGCAGCAGAAAAACAGCCTGTACGCATCCGGGCGGCACAAGATAGCCATAGATTCGCAGCTGTCGGAAGTTTTTGTACGGGACGCGGAAAAAGCCGTGAAAGCTTTAAGTAATATTTGCGAAAACAACTGCAGGAGAGAGGACGACGTGCCGTTGTTTATCATAAATATCCACGCTATGAAAAGCGCGCTGGCGAACGTCGGCGAAGAAGATCTGTCCCTGGAAGCGGCAAAACTGGAGCAGGCGGGGCGTGATCAAAACATCAGTCTGATTTTATCGGAACTCCCGGCGTTCCTCGAATCCCTTAACAAAATAATTGAAAAACTCAAACCGGCCGAAGGAGACGCTTTTGAAGAAGAAGCCGAAAGTGAAGAAGGAGCCGGAAAACAGTTTCTGCGGGAAAAATTGCAGGCTATAGAGACAGCGTGCGCTTCTTTCGATAAAAAAGCCGCAAAAACGGCGCTTGCCGAATTAAAGGAAAAGACATGGCCGCGCCTTACAAGGGACAAACTCAGCGCGATTGGGGAACACCTGCTTCACAGCGAATTTGAAGAAGCCGCCGCCATCGCCCGCCAAGCGTAATTTGAGTGAACCCTCACGAACAATAGAGGACAATCAGGTGTTGACAGGCGCTTTTGCGCTTTCATAAAAAATCCTTGACATTTTATGCACAATAATGCATATTAGTATATATGTGGCCTGT